>MTKX01002407.1_pt1 | contig 20987 bp, 16 predicted proteins | sample 1042771 | NCBI WGS metagenome assembly MTKX01 (sample SAMN06212183, study PRJNA360534) | anaerobic digester metagenome | biome: Wastewater treatment plant; material: sludge; isolation source: anaerobic digester fed with sludge from wastewater treatment plant | place: Denmark: WWTP Randers ... | reverse complement strand
TCGTCAGCGCCGATGGTACTTGGGGGGCAGCCCCCTGGGAGAGTAGGACATTGCCAAGAGACTTTTCATTTAATTTCCTTTATTCTTCACACCGGTCGTCAACGCCTCAGGTATCTCCGGCGTAGCCTCCGGGGAGAGCAGGACATTGCCAAGAGACTTTTCATTTAAATCCCCTTTTTTTGTCATCGGTACGAAGCTTCCCTGTGGGACCGAGCATGTCATCTGACCGAAGGTTTCCATTATCGACCATGTTTACAGAATCGCACCAATCGTGGTAGGGCGAGCTTGAGGGCACCTGGAACCATGTGACGAGCAAACCTATCCGTGCCCTCAATCCGCCGTGACCGTGATCTGGGTGTCCAGGTTCGTTTATTGCTAATCATCGATGGCGGGTGTGTTAGTCACTGCGAGCCCCGATCCAGCAGGAAAAGCAAACCTACATGTGCGGAAGGGGCGTGGCAGTCTGCCTTAAACATAGTTGATATGGATGAAAAGCAGATCGCCACGCAAAAAATGCTCGCGATGACGACAATGATCGTGCCGGTCTCCAGACCGGGCACGCCACATGACCGTGAAGATAAATCGCAGGGCGAGCTTGAGGGCACCGAAAACAATGTGACTAGCGGACGTATCCGTGCCCTCAATCCGCCGCCAAAGGTGACGAATTGGGCAGAACCTTTGACTCTTGCCGGTGTTCTCGCCTTGTTACACATGCGATAAAAGGATTCCGTCTTTGCGAGGAGCAAAGCGATATGGCAATCTGCATTGTGCCTTTTGTTTTCCCATCACCCCCGATATCATAGGCAGGGACGAAGCATTTGATAATATCATTCCTATTCCCCAACACGTCTAAGACTTTGTCAGAATTTGGTCTGAACCAAATCAAGAGATTATTACACCTTTTTAATATGTTCCAGTAAAATACTCAGTGAGCACTCTCCATCAGCTAATTCTTTGATAAAAGAGGAAAAGAAATGCAGAAGAAAATCGCTATCCCTCTGGTTCTATTTATCTCATTCATCTTGTTGGCATGTTCCATTTCGATGGAAGGGATTAACTTTACCGATGACGAAGAATTGGATCGCCTGGCCACCGGAACAGCCCTCAGTGAACTTGTCAGTCAATTATCTGAGGAGGCACCTTCATCAGGAGTCGATGCCCCGCCACCGCTTGCGGAACCCACCAGTGTTCCACAACCAACGGCTGTCGCAGAGCCCATCAGTGTGCCCGAAACTAACACTACCACCGAGTTTTCTGTTACAGCCCAAAATTTCGATTGCATCTGCGAAGCCACAGGAACCGTAACCCAGGAATATAAAGTCGAGGGTGATCAACTTCACATTGGCGGTATGGTTTTTGACAAGATTGGTAACAACACTTATAAACGCAGTTGGATGGGTTACTACATTTTGGTGAGCGGTGAAGGGGATAACCAGACCGAGACACAAGTTGAGGAAAGCAGAAGTTCAGTTATCACACTGACTGAAACCGGCTATGTCATGGAGAATTACCAGGGCGAAAGCGGTTCCCCTTGCTGCATCAATACGTTTACGAAGAATAAGTAACTTGTCCTAGTAAAGTCTCCTGGGGATGACTACCTCCGGATTTTTTGGGGAGCTAGCCCTCCAGATATAATAGGAGTTGATCAACTATCTAGTATCAATTTATACCCACCGTTAATATCCAAAAAGTGAGAAACAGGTGTCGGTAAACGACACATATCAATGAAGAGAAATGGTGGGAATTGGCGAAGATTGGATTTTGGTGAACAGTGGCCAAAATACCACCAGAATTGTTTTAGGCATATACTTAATCAGTCGTCGATGATTGAAAGGGGTTCTCAATGAGTAAATCTACTCGCATATTGTTTGCATCCATTACTAGAACGGCTTTTCTTATTCTTATTATTTTTTCATTATTAGTCTCCTGTTCACCTAAACCAAAAGATCCAACCGAGATCTTATGGGGGCAGTGGGAATACTACGATAGTAGAAATGGCTATGATGCTTTTCAGTACGACATAGAATTTGTGTCAGACGGCACGTTCCTCATTCCAGAAACACCTATGTTGATGGTAAACACGTTTGAATATGGGTTACTAGATGGGGACCGCTTGAGGTTTACAGCGCTTGGACAGTCTGAGATTGTGGGTTATGAGCTCATAGGTGACACACTAAAGCTGTTTTTTGAGGATGGCTTTAATCTATATCGCCGCTATCAGGCTAATAGTAGAACTACAAAAGACGAAAATGAGCTGGGATTGGACAACCCGATATGGGAAGAAGGGGTTGAGACAAAAACGATTGATGAATATGACTGGGAGATGGTCTTGATTCCAGCAGGGGAGTTCCAAATGGGTTGCGACACAGATCACAATGGAGAAGTTGATTGTCTTCGTGTTGAGCAATGGAAAGCGGAATTACCGTTGCACACAGTCTATCTTGATGAATATTATATCGATAGAGTCGAAGTGACAAATTCAAATTATAGGCGGTGTGTCGATTCTGGTGTATGCAGTGCACCTGTTGACACAAAGTCTTACTCTCGCGAATTCTATTTTGGCAATCCTGAATTTGATAACTATCCTGTTATTTATGTAAGTTGGTATCAAGCTGAAACTTATTGTGAATGGGCTGGTAAGAGGTTGCCGACCGAAGCTGAATGGGAAAAAGCTGCCCGCGGCACAGCTCCCATTGCATATCCGTGGGGTGATAATCAGCCTGATTGTAGCCGTGCGAATTTGTTTGATAATCCTTCACGCAGCCAATGTGTTGGCGATACCAGCGAAGTGGGGGCCAACCCTGAGGGTGCGAGTCCTTTTGGTGTTTTGGACATGGCTGGTAACGTGGGTGAGTGGGTGAGTGATTGGTTTGGGGTTGATTTTTATAGTAGTTCGTCTACTTGGATAAACCCGACCGGTCCTGATGGTGGAGAATATAAAGCGATACGTGGTGGAAGATGGGATTATGATTGGCTCAATAACCGCACAGCCTCCCGCCATAGCCAGATCCCTAATGCGGAAAGTTATAGCGTCGGATTCCGATGTGTTTCAGATCCAACCAATTCTAAAAATGATATCTTGAAACAATCCTCTTTTGTGCTACCGGATGATGGTATACCCAATAACAACTCAAAGATCGGACCGTTTTGTTGCACAGGTAGAACATTAACAATTTCGGATGTTGAGAATCTTCCCCTTGGTTACACATATTTCTATGGGTGGGATGGACAAGCCTATAACGTGGGAAACACCTCCATCGCACCAAATCTTGAATTACTACTTAGTGGAATTGATACCTATGAAAGTAATTCACCTCATTTGGAAGATTCATTAATTTTCTCTGCAAGCGAATTGACTAAAGGAGTAAAGAAGACCATTAAAGTAGGCATTCTATCTTATGAAATTGAGGTTATTAGCGCCGAATTAACCCAACATAATGGCGAAGTCTATTTCTTTATGGACTCTCCAAAGCTAAGAGTATCGGTGGAAGTAAATAGTCCATGACCATTTTTGCATAATTGAAGCGTGGTAAATATAGGTAAAGTGATAGATTTCTGGTCATTTTCTGAAATAGAACAGTTACTTTTTACATCATTGTTAAGAGATACTGAGATTATTCATGTCTGAAAGGAAACGGCAATGAAACACGCGCAATCGCAGAATACCTCTAAAAGGTTGCACAACATCGTCCTGATCATTTTGGCTTTATCATTGATTGTCTCATGTTCACGGAAACCAAAAGACCCAGGGGAGATGTTGCTGGGACGGTGGACGTATGTTGATAATGAGAATGGGTACAACGCCTTTTATTACGACATCGAGTTTGTCTCAGATGGCACATTTTTGATTCCCGACTCACCATATCTCATGGTTAATACTTACGAATACGGTTTACTGGAAGACAATCGTCTGAGATTGACAGCTTTGGGTATTTCAGAAATTGTCGGATATGAGGTTGAGGAAAATCAACTGAAGTTGATCTTTGAGGGTGGTTACAATCTGTATAAAAGGAGGGAGGCTGCCTCACCAACTGAGAAACCCGAAGAAGAAGTGGAGAATGGTTTTCCAGAGTCTGTTCAAGATACTTTAGGCGAGTTTATTGATGAAATTACATCAAAAGACAGTGTTGAAATGATCCTCATCCCCCATGATCCTTTCTATAGTATAGGCTGTGTCCTTGATTCTTGGGATGATTGGGGCTGTAATGAGACTGAATTGCCCGCTCACAGAGTAACTCTCGATGAATTCTACATCGACAAATTCGAAGTCACAAACGCTCAATTTTCCAAGTGTATCAAAACTGGTGCCTGCAATCCCCCAGCCGATGCCACGTCTTCAGGCCGTGATTCGTATTTTGATGATCCTTCCTATGCAAATTATCCAGTTATTAATGTTAGTTGGTTCGATGCGCAGGATTATTGCACATGGTTAGGAAAACGTCTTCCGACGGAAGCTGAATGGGAAAGGGCCGCTAACCCTCTCTACGTAGTTCGAAACGCCTCAGGTGCGGATGGCTACTATAAACTGGACATTACCAAAGAGATGAGTATCAACGCCAAAAAAGCAATAATGTACTGTGAAGAACCTTGCAAAACTTATCAATGGGTATTTTACAGATCTGAGACAAGTGACTATCGTTTATGGATCAAAGACAAGGAAGGCAATACCAACCTGTTATTACCTGCCGATTCTCCTCAGCCGAAAAAGGTACTAGATGTAAGAATCGGAGAAAATGGAATAGTTACACTTGATGATGAAGGTGCTCCGGTCGATCTTGAAGGGTTTACGCGACTAAACATGCTCCTTGCGGCGGCAGATAAGAACTTAACACTCATAAAATTTGGGAATCCTGATGAGCCAATAATGATAGTTTCACCGAGTTCTGCGACATCAAAGCGGTCCCCCCTTTATCTCTATGATCCAGCCAAAGATGAGTTTTTGAACCAACAAACAAAAGAGACATTCTCATTTGTGGACGGAAAATGGCTTTCTGAAAAGGGTGAGCAAATTCCTGGGAGAGTAAATGACTGTATCGTAAGTGGCAAGGACACTCATGAGGTCAATGCGACCATCGGGTGTAAATCTTATGAAGGGGTCGCTGATATGGTCGGCAACGTCAAAGAATGGGTATCGGACTGGTATGCCCCCGACTATTATGGATATTCTTCTTCTGTTAATCCGGCAGGTCCTGAAACTGGTAATTTAAAGGTTGTCCGTCGTGGTAGTTTTGATGAAATGGCCGATTTGCCAACGTTTGTACCTCTTGCTTGGGTACGAAGAGGAATCGCACCTGACTTTTTCAGTCCAACGATTGGTTTTAGATGTGTTGCAGATGAGCCTTAGGCTTCTTCAATGTCCTAATTATTCCACTTAGATTAATAATTTTGGAAATTTATGGTCTCGTGATTCTGACCGCTTGTGTCCCTTTTGGGTGACATAAAAAGCTGATTTCCGAGCTCGGGTGACAAGAATCCATCTTCGGGAGGAGCGAAGTGACATGGCAATCTGTCAGTTCAAGCTTCTCTCAGAAGAAGCTCACCAAGCTTATCGCCGGGTTTCGATGTCCATGCCGGGGATTTTGGTTTTGCGTTCCAGGAATTTGAGCAGAGCGTCCAGCGCGAAGACCATCACCAGGTACACCACCGCGACTGCCAGGTAGATGCCCACAAAGTCGAAGGTGGTGGTAGCGGCGCGCTTGCCCTCCGCCATCAGGTCCTGCACCGCGATCAGGAAGACGATTGCGGTTGTCTTCAACAGCGAGATCGGTTCATTCGACCAGCTCGGCAGCGCCAGCCGCAGCGCCTGGGGCAGGATCACGTAGCCGATCGTCTGCCACTTGCTGAGCCCGATCGACCGCCCGGCTTGCATCTGGGCTGAACCGATGGCGTTGATCGAGCCGCGCAGGTATTCCGCCTGGTATGCCGCGCTGTTGAGCCCCAAAGCCAGGTAGGCTGCTACATTCTGTGAAAAGGCAATTCCAAGCTCAGGCAGACCGTAATAGATGATGAAGAGCTGCACCAAAAGCGGCGTGCCGCGGAAGATCGCGATGTATGCCCCTGCCGCCCGCTGCAGCCATTTGGGTCCAAAGCAGCGCGCCAGAGCCAGCAGCAAGCCCAACACAAAACCAATCGCCAGCCCGACCGCCGTCAGCTCCAGCGTCACCCCTGCGCCGCGCAGGAAGTTTTGCCCAAAGCGTTCGAAGTAGCCCAGCCAGGTGAGCATTACTCGGCGTCCTTTTCTTTCTTACCGTAGAGTTCGGTGATCTTCCAGAGGAATTCGCGCGTGCGGTCAAACTTGGGATGGTTGAACATCTCATCCGGCGAGCCTTCCTCCACGATGTAGCCCTTCTCCATGAACACAATCCGGTCGGCGACCTCGCGGGCAAAACCCATCTCGTGCGTGACCACCAACATGGTCATGCCATCCAACGCGAGCTTACGCATCACCTCCAGCACCTCCCCAATCAGCTCGGGGTCAAGGGCGGAGGTGGGTTCGTCGAAGAGCATCACACGGGGGTCCATCGCCAGCGCCCGGGCGATGCCCACGCGCTGCTGCTGACCGCCGGAGAGCTGCCCGGGGTAGTGGTCGGCGCGGTCTGCCAGACCTACGCGGCTCAACTCACGCATGGCTTTTTCGGTCGCGGCTTCGTCGGACATGTGTTTGACCTTCGTCAGCCCCAGTTTGACGTTCCCAAGGGCTGTCAGGTGGTTGAACAGTAAAAAGTTTTGGAAGACCATGCCGATGTGCTGGCGCACCTGGTCCTCATCCGTGCCTTTGGCGGTGATTTCGAGGTCATCCAGCCAGATCTGCCCCTCATTCGGGCGGGTGAGCAGGTTAATGCAGCGCAGGAGAGTGCTTTTTCCTGTGCCGCTCGGACCGATGATCACGATCGTGTCGCCTTCGTTGACGGTGAGGTCAAGATGCTGAAAAATGACGTTCTGACCATAAGTTTTGGTCAGGTTTTTAATGGTCAGGATCGGTTTAGGCATGGCGCATACTCCACAGGCTAAGGGTTGGAAGGGATGCTGAGTTTTTGTTCAAGAAGGTTCAACAACCGGGTGGTCGCGTAGACCAGCACAAAGTAGATCACAGCTGCGCTCAGATAAGCCAGCAGATAGCGTTGTGAACTGGCGCCGATCAGCTGCGCGCGCCGCAAGATCTCGGGAACGCCCAGGGCGTAGACCAGCGAAGAGTCCTTGATCACGATAGCGGCTTCGTTGGACCAGGGTGGGATCGCCAGCCTGACCGCCTGGGGCAGCACCACGTAGCGAATAGCTTGCAGCCTGCTCAGCCCAACCGCGCGGGCAGCCCTCAACTGATCCCCGCTGACGGAAAGCAGCGCGCCGCGTACGATCTCCATCTGGTAGGCACTGCTCACCACCCCCAGCGAAAGCGAGCCTGCCCAAAAGGCCGAAAGGTTGATGCCTTTGGACACGGCGAAAAACAGGATAAACAACAACACCACAGGTGGAATTCCGCGAAAAACGGTGCTGTAGAGATTCATTGCCCTGGCAGCGACCTTGCCGCCGTAGACGTAGAGCAGCGCAAGGATTGTGCCGATTAATAACCCCGCAGGCAGCGCAATCAGTGTCACACCAACGGTGAGCACCGTTCCGGAGCCAATGTAAGAAAGGAACTGACCGAAATCCAAAGGCTGCTCCCTTTGATCCAGGGGCTGTCATTCGAGCAGCCCCTGTGTTCTTAACTAGTTAAGAATGCGTGAGCGAGGGTGCTTACTCGCTGAAATACTTAACCGCCAGTTGGTCGATGAAACCTTCAGCCTGTAATTCCTTAATGATGCGATCGACCTCGGCTTTAAGTTCCGCGTCGCCATCAGGCAGGACGATGTTGATCGGACCGGTGGAGAGTACGCCGTGGTACACGACCTGCAGGTCGGGGTTTTGAGCAACCAGAGCCTGGATCGGCAGCTAATCGCCCATCAGCACTTCGATGCGACCATTGGCGAGGTCCAGGGCTGCCTGGTCCACACGTTCGTAGCGTGAGAGATTGGCTTCGGGCAGCAGCCCGGGGGTGACCAGGTTGTCGGTCAGCCAGCCGTCCTGCACGGTGCCGGACTGCACACCGACTTTGTAGTTGGCGGCATCTTCTGGCTTGGTTATCGTTCCGGCAAAGGCGCTGGTGACTACAAATGCGTCTTCGGTGGTGTAGTAGGCTTCGGAGAAATCAACGATCTTGTCGCGTTCCTCATCGAAGTTGAAGCAGGAGATGGACATATCCAGCTTACCGCCGGCAACGGCAGCCACGAGGCTGTCGAAAGGCATGTCGACCCATTCAAGTTCAACGCCCATGCGCTTGGCAATTTCGGCCATCAGTTCGATGTCGAACCCGGTTTTGTTGCCGGCGTCATCAAGATACTCATAAGGCGGGTAATCGGCGGAAGTTCCGACCGACACCTTTTTCGCTTTTTGGATCTTATCGAGGACGGAAGTAGGTTCGGACACGCAGCCAACCAGCATGGCTCCCACTAAGACCAGTGCCACCGCTAACAGAAAATACTTTTTCATTTTTCCTCCATGAAAGAGTTGGGTTAATGGATGATTAACCCGAATTATAAAGCATAAACTTGCCATGCAAGAATATTGATCAAAAACAGGTGAGATTGTGCAGAAGAATGGGACTCAGGAATTGTAAACTATGGCTGCCTTTCCAAGCCGTCCTGTTCCGACATCTGGAACAGGACGGTGGAAAGAACCAATTCGTTTTACTTTATTGTGATTGGCAAATATGAATCAAAAGACCAGCGTTCAGCTGTCTGTAGATAGGTGCCCCTATACCCGGAAATCGCGTACATCACAGGTCCGATATTTGTGTAGCCAAAAGTCCGCCTGCCATCAATCATGATTGATGGATGCGCCTTCCAAGTCCCAGAGTTGCCCTGGTTGGTGTCGTAAGACTCACAAGTGTCATGATAGGCGCTCCAGCCTCCACCGCAAACGTAAAGATTGGTTCCAATGGCATATACCCCAGCTCCGTCTCTCGGAGTTTTCGGGCTGGTGACAACATGCCACGCCCCGTCAGCTGGATCATAAACTTCGACACAAGTTGGGCATATAAGACCGCCCAGGGCGTAGATTTTTCCACTAATTGTCACTACGCCAATGTTTGCGTTGGCAGTGTTCAATGAAGCTATGGTTGACCATCTTGAGCCGGTTGGCGCAGCTGGATCATAGAGATAAGCTGATGCTTGTGCACCGTCAATTGTGTTTCCACCGACCATATAAAGTTTGTTGTTTAAGATGGTACAGCCCATTCCCGATAATTCCGCTGGCATTGGGTCGGTCGTGACCACTGACCAGCTGGTGGTTGACGTGTGAAAAATACGCAGGGAGTTTGAATATGTAGACCAGGCTTCGTATCCACCCGGGATGTAAATATCCGTTCCGATCACGGCCGCGCAAATGTTGCTGGCGGGGGAAGGCATTACACCCCCCAGAATCGTCCAGGTGTTCGTTACGGGGTCATACCTCTCAACTTTGTCAGCTTGTGTTCCGCCACTGACCTCACCCCCGAAAAGATATATTTTTCCATTAACCGTTGCTGCTGCAGGTCGGGAACGTCCGGGAGTGTTTATTGAGGATAGACTCTTCCAAGAGAAACCTGAAGCGCCGCCAATGCTGAAGGCAAAGTCGTGGGTTGGCGCGCCGGCCACAGTCCAATCCTGCCACTCCGTACCTAAGCCAAATCCGCCATTGGGATTGATAAACTTCGCGACCCCTCCATTATTTGTGTTTGCTGGTTTGAGGCCATATCCTCCTTGAGAAGCGTTCATGGTCGGGTAAAACAACAGCCAGTAATGCCCGGAACTTAATTTTAGAGGACTTGATAGCTGCAGGAGCGTATTGGAAGGGTTTCCAGAGTAACCGGGAGATATGGTGACTTTGGGATCTGAAGGTGCCAATGTAAGGGACCAGACTGGGGGAGAACTGGCCCCGGAAGGATCGCCGGCAGGAATGCCACCGTCATCCGCGTAAATTTGCCAGGTGAGCGCCGTCGCGTCAAAAAGCGAATCGAAGACTGAAAAACCATCGCCGGGCACAAAAATGCTATTAATCTTCCAGGTTCCATCGACCTCAAAATCATCCGCAAGATAGGAACTGTGAGAGGGAACATCCGGAAATTCCTGGTCAGTATAGGTGCCAGTTTGCGTCATGCTCGGGGCTTGATCCCAAAGCCAACCACCTAAGCTTCCTTCAATCACAAAGGGCATTCCTTGCGGGGTCCCGCTGACTGAATCATTGACAGGTCCCCAGGAACTGCTTGATGGGGAATATTGCAGGGCATTGCCGGTGGTGGTTTGACCAAGGATGGTAATAGGCGGTGAAAACGGTCCTGAGGCTAAAGAGCCTTCCGAGGCCCAAACCATCCAATACGTTCCTGATTGGAGCGAAATATTAACATCTGCAACGGCTGCCATGATGGGACGCTCAGAGTTGGTCAGGCCTGTATCCAACACACGGTAGATGTTGGTCCAATAGGTATCGATCAGACGGTTGGTAACAAGATCTCCAAAGAGGATCGAGCTGGCAGGGTCGTTTGGGGAACCGTCCCAGATTTGAAGATAGAGACCGGTGATGGTCGATGCTGGAGGGTCGCCATAAGTGCCAGCCTGATAAGCATAAAACGTTATGTTATCAATCACCCAGCCGTTCCCTGGGGGTATGGTGAAGTCATCTGCCAATTTGAAACCAGTGGCAGTCGAATTGCTGAATCCTAAAATACCCATTCCTAACGCGCTCTGAAGCGCGGAAGCATCGTTGCCGTTGTATCCCGCACCAGGATGTGTGACAATTGGACCATTATCGTGTAAGACCAATGCTTGAGTGCTGTTTCCACCCTGGACAGAATCCGATTGGACACCGTGGGGTGTGGACCCAATCCAACTATCGGACTCAAGAAGTAGATGCTGGGGAGGTGTTGAGGGCACATCAATCTGCAAAGGCACCTCGCCATCCGGGATGTATTCATCTGTTGGCGGTGCATCAACGTCAATGATGATCTGCGCTTCCGGAAGCGGTTCAGGCGGGAGTTTTTCTCCCTGCGAACTCAATACAGGTGGATTTTGGGGTTGAGCGAGTGCGTTTTGTACGATCCCGGGTCCGCTAAAGGCCACCAGGAACGAAGTAAAAACGAGGAAAGCTGCGAGTAACTTGCTTTTGGTCATTTTTCTCCTTTTCAAAGTGAAGAGCTGATTGGTGTCGTGGATAAGTCCAATCGTCTAAGTGGAAATATTGTTGTAAATTAAGGTAATCTTTATCTAATAGAACAAATTTCGATAGAGAGAGTAAAAGGACAGAAAAGTTAACCCGGTGCTTTAGAAAAATTATAGTAGATGGAATAGGTGACTTCAACTATTCCCTATACATACTTTATACAAGCAGGATAATGGTGGTATCAAGTTTAGAAATCCTATACCCAAAAGTTGGAAGATAACCTGTACGGTTAGAACCCAAATGTTCCAATCAGTGTTATACTTCTGCAGTTCTCGCGTGAGAACTTTTATTTTGGGTGTGCGTTTTGGACGTTCCAAAACAGATGTTTGACTGGTTGTGTTTGGGAGTGCCGAGCCGCAAGGCGAAGCGCGTTGCAGATAACAGTACGGAATAATCAAGACTTCCCCCTGAGTAAAAAATGAATAATGAGTGGCGCCAGCATGCCAACAGCATGTGTTTTCTTGCGCCTGCTCTGCCTAGGAAACTGGAGTTTTGATGACCGTAAATTTTGAAGATTTTAACCTGCGCCCCGAACTCGNNAATTACCACGCTGGGTTACACCCAGCCCACCCCGATCCAGGCTGGGATCATCCCCCTGATGCAGGAAGGTTGCGATGTCACCGGGCAGGCTCAAACCGGCACCGGCAAAACGGCCGCCTTCGCCTTGCCAATCCTCAACCGCATCGACCCTGAGCAATACCTGCCCCAGGCTTTGGTGGTCGCCCCCACCCGCGAGTTAGCCCTGCAGGTGACCGAAATGATTCAGTCGCTCGGTCAATTCATGGGCGTGAGCGTGCTGACCGTCTACGGCGGCACATCCTACACTCAGCAACTCAACCAATTACGGCGCGGAGTGCAGGTGGTGGTAGGCACGCCGGGTCGCATCCTGGACCTCGTGAAACGTGGTCGCCTGGACCTGACGGAAGTGCATACCGTCGTGCTGGATGAAGCCGATGAGATGCTTTCGATGGGTTTCGTGGAGGACATGGAAGCAATCCTGGCTGCCACGCCGGATGAACGCCAGACGACGCTTTTCTCTGCAACCCTGCCCCCAAGGATCCGTGAGCTTGCTCGCAAGTACTTGCGCAACCCAAAAACCGTTGCCATCCAAACTGAACAGGTCACCGTCGCGGCTACCAAGCAGATTGTTTATTACACGAACGAACACGACAAGCTGGCTGTTTTGACACGGCTTTTCGAAATGGAAGATATCACTACGGCGCTGATCTTCACCCGTACGCGGGTGCGCACTGGCGAACTCGTCAACGAACTCAACCTGCGGGGATACGCCTCCGAAGCCCTTTCGGGGGACCTGAGCCAGGAAGCCCGCGAACACACCATGGCACGCTTCCGGGCGGGACAGGTGAAGGTGTTGGTGGCAACCGACGTGGCTGCCCGCGGACTGGACGTGGAAAACATCACGCACGTCTTCAATTACGACCTGCCGGAAGAGTCCGAAACCTTTGTACACCGGATCGGAAGAACGGGTCGGGCTGGCAGGACGGGCGTGGCGATTNNGGCGATTTCGCTCGCCAGACCGTCCGAAAGACGGCAAGTACGGCTGATTGAACAGTTCACCCACCAGCAAATGCTGGAAGGGACCATTCCCACCGCTGAAGAGATCATGGCGAAACGGCTTGACAGCCTGCTTTCCAAGATCGAAACATGGCTTAAACGCGGTCGTGCCAAGGAAGAACGTGCTTTAGTCGAGACACTGGTTGCCAGTGGGGTGGACCCGATTGACATGGCTGCCGCAGCGCTTAAGGTAGCCCGGGCTGAAGAAAAACAGCGCCCCATCCCCGAGATCAGCCCCCTGCCAGAGAAAGCTGTGCGCCCTGAGCGGCGCCCTCGTGGGGAACGCACCGAGCGCTCAGAACGCGGTGGTCGGGATGAGTCGGGTTCGCGCAGACCGCGGGAAGCAAGCGGTCGCACCAAGCCGCGTGCCAGTGTGCGCGGAAAACAAAGCGATGAAGAAGGCATGATCCGCCTCGAAATGGAGCTTGGGAAGGTGGACGGACTGCGTCCATCGGATGTGGTTGCGTCCATTGCAGGTATTGCTGGGATCCCGGGAACCGCTTTGGGCAGGATCTACATCCAAAACCACCGCACCACCGTGGATGTCTCCGAGCAATATCTCGAGAAGATCATCTCAGCCAACAGCAAGTACAAAGTACGCGGTCAGTCCTTTACCCTCACCAAGGGTTAGGACCTGTTGCAAAAAATCCACTTCAAAGCCAGGGCGAATACCCCTGGCTTATTTTTTCTCTTCCGCCCGGAGGATTTTTGCCTCAGCCTTTTCGATTTGCTGACGATCCTTGTCTGTTAGTTTAAATTTAAAAATCGCTGGGATTACTGCCAATACGGATGCTATTGTGGTGATCCAAAGCGGAGTGGTGGGCGAGATGCTTTCGTAAAGTTTTGCGCCAATGGCCGGAGCTGGCAGTGAGAAGAGCCCCAGCCCTGAATGAACCAACCCAAAGCCCGTGCCGCGTAGTTTTTGTGGCAAGACTTTGCTGAGCAGAGATTGATAAGCGGGGCTCATCAGGCTTGAACCAACGCCAATCAGGAAGTAGCTGATGGCATATACAAGAAAGGTTTCAGCTTTTATGAAAATGAAAAATGCCACCGATTGCAGAGCAAAACCCAAGGCGATTGCCAGGCGCTCACCGCGCTTGTCCGCCAGGTGACCGGCAGGGAAGGACGTGAGCATCATTGCAATCCCCATAATGGAGCTCAACCAGCCGATTTTTTGTGCATTCATCCTGGCGACATCTTCAAGGTAAACCGGGATCAAGTTGCTGGAAAGCGAAAAAGAGATATCACGCACCCCGTCTGTGATGATGATCCAGGTCATTACACCGCCTGCAACCAACAAGCCGAAGATCGCGGAGAGGTTTACCTTCAGGGCTCCAAACTCGAGACGGGCTTTTTTGCCATCTTCCTGACCAGGATGGCTCGCCCTGCGTGCCATGCGGACCCGGATAACCGTTGCTACTGTGTAAATTGAAGCAGCGACCATCAACATGACTTTGAACCCATATCGATCAACCAGGAACCCTCCGACGGGCGGACCAACTATGGCGACAATGGTGTAAAAGGTATCAACGAGCCCGTATACCTTTGCCCGATTCTCTTCCTGCGATTCTTCGGCGATAAACGCGCCAAAACTGGGTCCCACGAGTGAGCGGGTAACGGCGTTCAAACCTTCTCCCAGGAAAACCCAGCCCCATGTGGGGGCTAAAATCAGGGCGATGTAAGAAACAACACCGGAAACACTGCCAGCCGCAATACTTTTCAGCCGCCCAAGGCTGTCGGAGATCCACCCGCCCAGGATCTGCAGCGCCAGGGGAATAATCTGAGAAATCGTGAAAAAGAGCCCGATTTCAGCGATTTCAGCCCCCAATGATTTCAGATAGAGCGGAATAAACCCGACATACATTGCTCCTGCCACGTTGGCAAGGATCATGGTTGTCAGGAACAAACGCATAACAGGTGATAGCAGCGGTCGTTTCTTCTCGGTTTGTGGGTCCATGGTCATGGGCTTGATTTTACAGCCGATAACTGAATTTTGGGGCCTCGTTTACATATCTCTGTTTGACATCAACGGTTTGTTTTGCTATGCTAAAAGCAGATATTGCTGTATAGGCGAAAGTCTGAACTGTGTCATACTAATCAACAATCCTTCAATTTCTTGACTTAACTAAAATTTGTTGTTTAATAGAATTAATCATCAAACCTAAAGACTAATAATATATCTGTTGAAAGATTCAGCTCAGCCCCAGAGAGTCATCCAGCTTTTTGGTCATATTTACTGACTTAGTACTAACTAAGAAAGGGGTCTCATGGAAAAGCAACATTTACTTCGCGTCGGGTTACTGGGTTGGCTTTGCGTATTACTGCTATTGAGCGCAGTTTCAAATCCGGTACAGGCAGCGGATATCACGGGGGATGGTGTATCGGACCTGATCATCGGCGTACCATATGAAGCTCCCGAAGATGGGATCGTTAATGCAGGTGCAGTTGCTACGCTCCGGGGAGCAAAAGATGTAGGCTTGACCGGCGCTGACCAATTAATCTTCCAGGGTGACGCACAGGAGATCAACGAATTAGGGGATACATTTGGGTCTGTTCTGGCTGTGGGTGACTTTAACAATGATGGCATTTATGATGCAGCCGTGGGTGTGCCCAATGAAGGTTGGAGTGGTCTCACGAACGCGGGAGTAGTCCAGGTTATTTATGGTAAATCGAACGTAGGATTGGATGTCAGTCAGGTCGACTTACTTACCCAGGATGATTTCACGTCAATAGGGTCCCCTGCTGAAAGTAATGATACATTTGGCAGCTATCTTGCCAGTGGGGACTTTGACGGGGATGGGTATGATGACCTGGCCATTTCAGCACCCAATGAAGATTTGACACTCAGCACGGTCGATATTGAATCAGCGGGTATTGTGCACGTCATCTACGGTAGTTGGGAAGGCCTGAATTTTGATTTCACTCAGAGCTTTTACCAGAATTTCCTGGCTGGGGGCGAGGTTGCGGAAGCATATGATTATTTTGGACGCGCGTTGACAGCGGGTGATTTTAACAATGATGGCAAAGATGACCTGGTGATAGGCGTTCAAGGTGAAGGTCTATCTGGGCCACCTGTTGTTACAAATGCAGGAGCAGCTCATATAGTATACGGACATGCGAGTGGTCTGGGCGCTGGCGGGTCGGAACTGATCCACCAGGACTTTGAAGGCACAGGTGATGAAAAGCCTGAACTTCTGGACTCCTTTGGTGCAATTCTGGCCGTCGGTGATTTTAATTGCGATTATCATGATGACCTGGTTGTGGGATTGCCTGCTGAAGCTATTGGGACGATCTCATTTGCAGGTGCAGTGCAGGTATTCTATGGTGACGACACAGGCATTGATTATGACACTAACGAATTGATCACCCAGTTTTATATTGGCGAATCAGAAGACAACGATGTTTTTGGATTTTCGCTGGCAGTCGGTGACTTCAATGGCCACAGCTGTGATGACCTGGCTGTGGGTGCCCCAGGAGAGACACCCACAACTGTCTTCCGCGCAGGTGAAGTTGACGTTTTTTACGGTAATAAAGTTAATCGACTCTACTGGAATGATGGTCAGGTCTTGAATCAAGGCGGTGACAATGGCGGCGCGCAAGAAGCGGATGATCAATTTGGATATGCTTTAGCTGCCGGTAATTTTGATGGTGATCGTTATGACGACCTGGCAGTGGGAGTTCCTCGTGAGGACATTGGCACGATCTCAGATGCTGGTGCTGTGCAGGTCTTTTTTGGAGCTTTTGGAGTACTAACCCATGTAGGCGTCCAAATTTGGCACCAAAATTCTGATGGAATCCGTGATTTGGCAGAGGCTGATGATCAATTTGGAAGAGCCTTGGCAGCCATTCCAGGACTTGTTTTTGATACCTACCTGCCGGCAATCGTTAAGTAGCGATTTGTTCTTTAGAATGGCGCGCAATATCAGATTCATTCTGATTCAACCATAATTGGTTGTTTTAGGGGAATGCGAAACCGTCAAAGGTTTGACATCAACCAGTTGCTTTGCTATCCTAATTACAGGAACCACTTTTCAGCCGACAAATTAGACCTGCGGCAGACTAAAGGCTATTACAGCAATTGAGATCAAGGAGCAATTATGAGAACCATCGTAACCCCACTTTTTACCTTACGACCCTACGAACGCGGCATCCAGGAAACACTAGGTAAATACACGCGCTTTGTCCTTCCCGGCCTGGGCTTGCAGTTGCCTTTCCTGCAATTGGTACGCGTTCGCGATATCCGCGAGCACACCATGGACATCATGCCGCAGAATGTCATCACCAAGGACAATGTGGAAATCTCGGTGGATGGCGTCATGTGGGTGCGTCCATCCGCAGACGAGGATTCCATTAAGCGTACTTTTTACAACATCGATGATTGGAAACGAGCTGTCATCCAATTGGCAATGACCAACCTGCGCCAGGAGTTTGGTGACCTCACATTAGACGAAAGCCTGGTTGCCCGGGAGAAAATCGCAACGAACCTCAAAGCAGTTTTGGGCAACTTCGCGGTGGAGTGGGGGCTGACGGTTAGTAAGGTGGAAATCCGCCTGATCGATCCGCCTGAAGACATCAAAAAGGCGATGCACAAACAGAAAACCGCCGAGCAAGAGCGGCGCTCGATGCGGTTGTTGGCCACGGGCGAGTTTGAGGCGGCTGAGCAGCAAAAACTGGCTGCTATCCAGCGGGCTGAAGGCGAACGCGAAGCAGCCATCAAGGTGGCTGAAGGTCGGGCAGAGGCAATCCGGCTGGTCAACGAATCGGCTGAGAAATACTTCGTCGGCAATGCCCAGGCGTTGAAGCAGATCGAAATGGTCGAGACCTCGTTGAAAGATAACGCCAAGGTGATCCTGACGGATAAGGGCATCACACCCACGCTGCTGCTGGGAGAATTACCTGTGATCGAGAAAAAGCGCTAAACCTGCTTTCTATCTCAATCCGGAAAAATCACAGTTGGAGGGCGACTTTGCTGCTCAACATAGAAGTATGTCCAGAGTGGCTGATCATCTGTCTTGAATAACTGGTGAAGCAGGCTCTTATCTATTCTTTTCCGGCTTTGAAGTTGTAGATCGGTTTGAGGTGCGCTTCGATCGTAACAGTGTCTTGGATCGCGTTGACAATTTCATCAGTTGGTTTGTACGCCATCGGGGCTTCGTCAAGCGTTTCTAGATTGACAGTTGTTGAAAATACCTTTTTCATCGAAGCCTTGAAATCCTGCAGGTCCAGGGTTCGCAAGGCTTCCTTTCTGCCGCGCAAACGTCCCGCTCCGTGGGGTGAGGAGTTGTTCCAATCATTGTTCCCTTTACCGGTGCAAATCAGAGAGCCATCGCGCATGTTCAAAGGAATTATCAATTTCTCCCCTTTCCTTGCTGAGACTGCACCCTTACGGATGATTTTATCCGACGCGTTAACGTAGTTATGGATGGTTTGGAAGGTCGATCCTCCGATGCCAAATCGCTGGTTAATATACTTGCCCATGGTTTGGCGGTTCAGGCTGGCGTATTCTTGGCACAAATGCATGTCGTGCAAGTATCTCTGTGCCAAATCGCCTTTCAGGTACTTGAGCGCTTTTGGCGTGTCGGCTTGGCAGGTCTTTTCAGCCAATTTTTGGTAGTGATCCGCGACTTGTTTACCCACATTCCGGCTGCCGGAGTGGATCACCAGAAAAAGTTCTCCGGTCGATTCGTCGTGATCCAGCTCAATGAAATGATTACCGCCACCCAGCGTGCCGACCTGCCTGTCGATGACCGAGTTCTTGATCTCGTCAAAGCACAATAGTTCGCGCATGAAAGGGGCGTACTCCACAGGCTGCTTCCAGGAGTTGAAGCCCGCGGGGATTTCGTGTACTAATCGATCAAAAGATTTGAGGTCAAAATCCTGCCTGCCGAGGCTTTCCACGTACATACCGCAGCCGATGTCCACCCCAACCAGGTTAGGAACCACGTAATCTCCCAGAGCGGCAGTGAAACCAATCGTGCAACCAGCACCCCAGTGATAGTCGGGCATGATCCTGACCTTTGCTCCCTCAATAAAAGGCTGATCCATCAGAAGTTGGATTTGGCCAACTGCCTTTTCATCGCGGATCTCTGAAAAGACCTTTGCCGTGCCGTAGCTACCTTTTACTTCAAACATAACGTCCTCACATTTATTCTATCGAATAAATTGCTGAAAAAACCGCGTGAGAGGTGCTGAGTACACGAGCATTTTTGAACAAATGATTGAACAAGCTCGTTCTCAGTCGGTTTGTAGAAACATCAACAATGGTTGTGATTTATGGCAGTCGCTTAATCCTTGCAAAGACGATCGGTCCCAGGAAAATGCCCAGCAATACCAGGTAAAACCCGGCGTTGCCGAACGAATTTGCCACCATCGTGCCGAGCGATGACCAACCAAATGTTCCTGCATCGACGGCATCAATTATGACTAATACCAATGTAAGCAGCGCCGAGGTAAGAGTCCAGATGATGGCTCTGCGGAACGCCTGGGCTTTGTCCCTGGTTTTGAAAAGCCAGGCGAAAGCTAGTGAGATCACAAAGATCACTACCGCACCAATCAGATATTCATAAACCAAAGTTGGGTTCGATCCGCTGAAACCCGAAAATGGGTCTCTAAAAATCATGGCAATTGGGACCTGCAAAAGGCTTTGTAAAATGAATAACAGGATAGCAATACCAAAATCCATCAGTATTTTCATGAAAAACCTCCTCTCAATCCAACGAACTGATAATTGTAGTATAGCAAATAATTGGGCTAATTGATCATCGTAAAGGACGAATGTATGCCCGAAAAACGTAGAGATGTTCTGTCAGATTCCAGTGGTGAGGCTATAATGGAGAAAACGATCAAAGGAGCATGTCATGGAATTCAAAGATTCAAGAACTTACCAAAACCTCGTAAACTCATTTGCGGGTGAGTCACAAGCCCGGAATCGTTATTCGTTCTACACCGAGGTTGCCGAAAAAGAAGGCTTGCTGCATGTCGCCGCAATTTTCACGGAGACTGCAGATAACGAACGCGAACATGCCAAAATTTTTTATGATCACATCGTTCGTCATTTAGGCGCTGTGATTATTCATGTCGATGCCGACTATCCCGCCTCGGTTGGCTCCACCTGGGAAAACCTCGAAGCCGCTGCAGCTGGCGAGCACGAGGAATTCACTGTGCTGTATAAGAATGCTGCCGAAATTGCCAAAGAGGAAGGCTTCGACAAGATAGCCGAATCGTTTACTGAGATCGCCGAAGTGGAAGAGCAGCACTACCTGCGCTACAAAGCCCTGGCAGATGTGGTCAAGGACGGCAAATATTTCAAGCGCGAACACAAGGTTTACTGGAAATGCCGCAACTGCGGCTACATCCACGAGGGCGAAGAAGCCCCCAAGGTCTGCCCAGCCTGCAAGCACGCGCAAAAGTACTTTGAGGTGACTTCTTTCGAGCAGTAAATCGAAAAAATGCTGCGATGTTTCGCCTCATTCTTCTTGGAAGGATGAGGGTAAGCCTTTACGCTTACCCAGTTTACCCCATGATGGGATAGAAAAATGGAGTGGCTCTTGCCACTCCATTTTTTATACATCCGGGTTGCATTAGAAATGTAACTAATACCGAACCAATTTACCGTGTAATAAACGGAAGATAGATACCCCCAAGTTCGTACGCGCCGGTATCACAGCTGCCATCGGAACGTGCTTGGTGGCGTTGGTCGTCTTCGATCCTGAAAAGCGCTGTCGCACAATTACCAGGGCGATGGTTGATAGCTGGGGAATTGAAGAGGAGAGAGTGTGTCATTGTCGGTCCGCCATAATCGCCCAGGCTTCCCAGCATCGGGTCTGTGTTGAGCAAATCACCGCTAACCAGTGCGCCTGGATAGCTGTCATCATTGAAAATGTTGTATCCGCCGCTGTTCCAGGTTCCACCGTCTTGGTAAAAATTAACTTCTCCGATTGGTGCCATAAAAATATTATCGCTCAGGAAGACTGTGCTGCTGTTATAAAGCGAGCTGTTATTCCCTTGGTTTGCGAGCGTACAAGATTGCATCCTCAGTTGTCCAACACCATCATTCACAACGCCAGCCAACCACGAATTGGTAGAGAGATTATCGCTTATTGTACTGTTGACGATAGTCATAGCAGAATAATTAGTGATGGTGCCCACGCTACCAGAGTTTTGCATGAAAAGCGAATGGT
>MTKX01002396.1_pt2 | contig 21035 bp, 19 predicted proteins | sample 1042771 | NCBI WGS metagenome assembly MTKX01 (sample SAMN06212183, study PRJNA360534) | anaerobic digester metagenome | biome: Wastewater treatment plant; material: sludge; isolation source: anaerobic digester fed with sludge from wastewater treatment plant | place: Denmark: WWTP Randers ... | reverse complement strand
TATTTATTGACTTTAGTCATGATTAGTGCCAGTCACAACATAACAGATGGATCCTGATTTTGTAAAATTAAGAGATATCAAACCGGTGCTGTCGGCATACGTGAATGAAGCTCATCAGCTTCTGGAGAAGTCGCAGATCCCTGATGACCGTACTGTGCATGATGTGAGGGTCCTGATGAAAAAATCGAGGGCAGTAATGAAGCTTATTGCATCTCAGGTCGATGCAGATTTTTATAAGAAGCAGTACGATGTTTTTCGTGCGGTGGGACTAAAAACCCGCTGCTTGCGCGATATGTCGGTTCACAGAAAGACACTCAAAGACCTTAAAAAAAAATATCCCGATGTTTTTTCAGGGCTTTCAGCTTACAAGGAAATAAATGCTCTTCTGCAGAAGAAAGAATCTGATGAAGAACCACACAACGGAATGGCTGGTGAAGTTCAGACAATACGCGATCTTCTGAGCAAAACAGGCTACAGGATACGTTTCCAGAGCCTGACTAACCTCGATCCGAAGAAACTTATAAATGATCTTGAAGAGACACACCGGATAGTCACTGACCGGTATCTCGACAGCAGGAATAATCTGAAACCTGCTAAAATTCATGAGTTTAGGAAACGTTCCAAAGATTTTCTTTATCAGCTTTATTTTTTCAGGCCGCTAAACCCGTCAGTGATCAGATCCGTAGAGAAAAAACTTGATAACATAACACGGAATCTGGGAAAATATAATGATCTGGCACAGCTCATTATCAGCCTGGATTACAAATATAAACCTGACTCACCCAATCCGGTCNNACAAGTGCTTGTCAAAAGTGTGGCCGGCTGCCCGAAGGATTTTCAATCCGGGACAAAGGCTTATAAATTTATTGGGCTTCAGGATCTTAATGATATGATATACACGAAAATATTTATCGTCAATTGAACTTATGCTGAGTTAAATTGTTTATTATCTCTGAAACAAATTATCTTAAAATTAAAATCAGATTATGAAAAAGAATGTAGGTTCTACCGACAAGGTGATAAGGATTATTTTAGCAGTAATCGGAGTGGTACTGTTTCTGACAAATGTGGCATCCGGTACTCTCGGTTATATCGTTCTGGCTATTTCTGCGATTCTTGTAATTACAAGCATCATAAGCTTTTGTCCGATTTACATTCCTTTCGGGATCAATACAGCCAAAAAGAAAAGCTGAAAGGACTGGTATTTTTTTCCGGCAGATTGCGGGATTTGCGTAGTACTGATCACGCCTGATCCAGGTTGAACCAATGTTCATACCCAGGGATTTCTTTTTCAGGAAAGGTCCTGTGATGGAATTCATTGGTATGGATATCGTAGACATAATCCTTTTCCCATTCCTTTGATCTTCTTATCGTTTCTTTTATTGCATCGATTATGAAACGGAGCTCATCATCTGTCATAGTAGGATGAAGTGATAACCTAATCCAGCCCGGCTTAAGCGACAGATCGCCGGCATCAATTCTTTCAGTTATCTCCTTTGACAGGTTGAAGTCGACATTCAGAAGAAAATGACCGTAGGTTCCTGCACAGGAGCATCCGCCTCTCACCTGGATACCAAAGTGGTCGTTCAGGAGCTTTGTGAAAAGGTTGTGATGGACATTATCGACATAGAAGGAAAAGACTCCCAGACGGTCGCGGATATCACCCGAAAGAATATGAAGCTGTTTTATCTTAAGTAACTCATTAAATGTCAATTCAATAAGTTCCCGTTCTCTGCTCCTGATATTCTCAACGCCCATCTTTTCTTTCAGAGTTATTGCCAGGGCTGCCTTGATTCCCTGAAGAAAGCCGGGTGTTCCGCCATCCTCCTTAGTCTCAATATCGCTGATATAACTATATCCTCCCCATCTGTTGGTCCATTTCACTGTTCCGCCACCGGGAGTATCGGGTATCTGGTTTTTATAGAGTTTCTTATTGAAGATCAGAACACCTGCGCTTCCCGGCCCTCCGAGAAATTTATGCGGGGAGAAAAAGATTGCATCAAGGTATTGCATCTTGTTTTCGGGATGCATATCTATTCTTACATATGGGGCGCTTGCCGCAAAGTCGACAAAACAATAACCGTTATGCTGATGCATTACTTCGGCAAGCTCATAAAATGGCGGATAATATCCTGTTACGTTTGAACATGCTGAAAATGATCCGATCAGCAGAGGTCTGTCCTTATATTTTACTATCTCTCGTTTCAGTATTTCCGGATCCACCTTCAGGTCAGGTGATGGTTCAAGAACAACAACATCTGCAAGCGTCTCAAACCAGGAAGTGTGATTTGAATGATGCTCGGTATGAGTCAGGAAAACAACCGGCCTGTTCTTATTCGGAACATCCTTGCATTTTGTGTATTCTCCCTTTGTAAAAGAACAATAATGAAATGCCTGCTCCGGGACCTTGAGCCCAAGTAATCTTTGAAGCTTGGCTATAGCAGTAGTCATGCCAGTTCCGGTAAATATAAGGAGATCATCCTCAGCGGCATTAACATGATTCTTAACTATCCTCTGAGCATGATGATAAGCATTGGTCATGGCAATGCCGGTAGCAGACGATTCCGAATGTGTGTTGCCGACCATCGGTCCGATATCGTCTGAGATCCTTTTCTCAATGGGAGTATAAAGCCTTCCGCTGGCTATCCAGTCGGCATATACCAGTTTCCTCCTGCCATAGGGCGTTTCTATCTCGGTATTAATACCGGTAATGTTACGCCGGAAATCCGCAAAATATCTCTCAAGATCAGTCATGACTAGTAGTTTTATAAATATTTTGCAGCATTAAAAGTATAGATTACTATGTAATTAAATATGAAAACAAAAAAATATCATTTCAGGAGAAGTTCTTTTTGTGAGAGATAATAAGGTCAAAGATCTTGTTAATAATTGTTTCGGTTTTATCATGTTCTATATCAAATATATATATATTCAACTGGTGCCATTTCCGAAGCACTTCACCAAGGATTTTTTTTCTGACTATCCAAAGCTGAACGAGATCTTTATTCCTGAAGGAATTATCTATCTCCCTGCTCCAGCCTTTGTTTTTAAGCTCAAGAGGACCTATCTCATCTACTACGACAAGCTCATTATTTTTATTTGAATAGGCCTGTTTCAGCAAATCCAGGCCCTTGTCAAGTGTGTCCTGATTAAAGTAGAACCTGCCCGTTTTCTGACGTTTTTCATTGAAAGTCATAGTGCATAATTCATGCTTATAAGGACTTCCGATTTCCTGGAGGAAGTATCCTTTTCTTTCACCGTTTTCATCATTTCCCGGGCAAAGGAATCCGGCTATTTTTATGTTACGTTCCAGCAGATATGAAATTACTCCTTGCGCAACTGTTGTTTTTCCGTGGTTGACCTCACCGGTGACGATAACCACGTCGGGTCGTACGAGATGTTCTTTTTCAAAGCTTGATAATAATGTATCAGCATGACCAAGAGAACCTGAGAACAATTTTTGAAGGTTTCCCGGGGTAGCTTTATCACGGTTTAATGAGATATTTGAGATCAATACCGGTAATGCAGAAAATGCAAGATTAAGTGACTGGTAAAGAGAGGAAAATCCTCTGTTATATAATAATGATTTTATCAGAGGATTTTTAAGTTCAACACTTATAGCTGCAAAACCTATAATCAGGATTACAGCACGGGCATTTATTTTAAGCCCTGCTATCAATCCTTCTGTTGAAAAGAAAACACGCTCGCTAAAACCCTTCCAGAGAAAGGCAGCTGTAAAAGTAATTATCAGGAAACTTAACCAGAAGGATACCTTCTTCAACCTTCGCAGAGAATTCTTATACCTGATAATACAAAAAGATACATATATCAGCCCGACAGCAAATGCCGGAATAGTGTAGTTAAGATTAATAAGAAAAAGAATTACAGCCAGAATAATGATATTGATCAGAAGCAGAGGCCAGGCATAGTTCTGCTCCGTATCGTTTTTATTCAGTTCAGATTCGAATTTTAAAACATTGTTGTCTTGTTCAATTGTCTGCCTTACCCCGGAACTCTGTCTTCTCCCGGTCATATATCCAACAGCAGCACCTGCCATTCCTGCGACAATATAGAAAACAGATATTACGCTGAGCAGGATTGCCGGGCTTTCATTATCGATGTTTATCTGTTTTACAGCAAACTGGTACAGATCAGATAGTATTTTCAGGAAATCGAAGCCATAGATTATCAGTAAACTTATTACTTTATGGATCAGAGTGCTGAATACTGCCAATGCTCCTGCAATAAGGTAGCCAAATATATTTTTACCGAATAACCAGACCGATAATTCGACAAGAAGCGCCTCAGTAAGTATGCCTGTCATAGGACCAAGTATGACTGCACTTGGGGAGATGGATTTCATAAGTGCACAGATTATCCCTGCGCGCCATATAAGTCCGTTTTCCCTCCATATCTGCAGGAAAGAGATCATCAGCCAGACACTGATAACGGACAGCACCATTCCTGAAAGAGGTATTTTCAGGTTATGCAGGAAGCTCCCGATTATTATCTCTATTGAGGCCCATATACTTCCTGCGACTGCCGCTTTCAGCCATATCTTTCTGAGAGGTGTGGGAGTAACTATCTGCATTTTAAAACTCTGAAAGAGAGTGAATCCGTAGTTGTTTGAACGGCAAAGATACTGTATTTTTGGTTTAACATTTTGCCGACTAAAAGATTATCGGTTTGTGAAAAAAATCAATTTTTTGTAATTAAATTCGAGAACTTTTATGTTCCCGGATTGTTATTAAAGATTGATAAAATCTGTTCTGTTACTAATTTAACTACTCAGTATGACAAGCCGCAGACAATTCATCAAGATTTCGTTTGCAGGTGCAGGTACTCTGGCAGCAGGAGGAGCTGCATGGGGTGCTGTAAAATGGATATCCGGTAAGGATGAAACAGGAATTACTGAACCACCATTAAGCAGAACTCCAACATACTGTGAAGTATGTTTCTGGAAATGTGCAGGCTGGATTTACAAGGACTCCGACGGACAGATATGGAAAATCATCGGAAACGATGAGGATTTAAATTGTAATGGCCGCTTATGTCCCCGTGGTACCGGAGGTGTAGGCATGTACAACGATGAAGATCGTTTGAAAACACCTTTGATACGGGTAGAGGAGAGAGGTAAGCAGGTTTTCAGGGAAGCTTCCTGGGATGAGGCTTTTACATATATCGCCGATAAAATGAAGGCCATAGCCAGGGAGCATGGACCGGAATGTATAGCACTTTTTACGCATGGCTCAGGCGGCAAATATTTTGGAGATCTTCTGCAAGCCTTTGGATCAAATAATATTGCTGCACCATCATATGCCCAGTGCCGTGGTCCACGTGAAGTGGCTTTTATGGCAACTTTCGGAGAAGGTCTTGAATCTCCGGAGCCTACAGATATCAGGGATACAAAATGCATGGTCCTTATTGGCTCACACCTGGGTGAGAATATGCATAACGGACAGGTACAGGAGATGTCGGATGCAATTGATAAAGGAGCTGTGATAATCACAGTTGATCCTCGTTTCTCGACAGCTGCTTCAAAATCGAAATACTGGCTGCCAATCAAGCCGGCCACTGATCTTGCTCTCCTGCTCTCCTGGATACATCTTATTATAAAAGAGGAATATTACGATAAAAAGTATGTTGAAAAATATACTTACGGTTTCAGGGAATTATCTGAAGCCGTAAAAAATTACACTCCTGAATGGGCTTATGGAATAACGACAATTCCGCCGGACCTGATAAGAAAAACTGCAAAAGAAATGGCGAATGCTGCTCCGGCTGTGATAGTTCATCCCGGAAGACACGTTACCTGGTATGGTGACGATACACAGCGTTCACGAGCGATAGCTATCCTGAATGCACTTCTTGGAAGCTGGGGCAGGAGAGGGGGGTTCTACAGGTCAGAGATTGTTGAGATACCATCATACCCTCATCCTGAATTCGTTGAACCTTCCAAAACATGGAGGGATGCTTTTCCCGGAAAGTATGTGCTCGCAGACCTGGCTCTGGCAAACGGTATCTGCGATGCGACAATTCCGGTAACGACACGCGACTGCAGTTTCAAGGGATGGATCGTTTATGGTACCAATCTTATTGAAACCCTGCCGAACCAGAAAAATACTTTAGAGGCAATTCAGAACCTTGATCTGATGGTAGTTATAGATACCATGCCAATGGAGATCACCGGATGGGCCGATGTTGTACTGCCAGAATGCACCTATCTTGAACGGTACGACTCAATCCGGGTTGTGCCTCATCGCCTTCCGCAGATAGCTCTCCGGATGCCGGCAGCTGAACCAAAGTACAATTCAAAGCCGGCATACTGGATGGCCAGGCAGCTGGCCTTAAAGCTTGGTCTGGAAGCATATTTTCCTTTTGAAAAAATTGAAGATTTGCTTGACTGGCAGCTGAAAAAGATCGGAACATCCCTTGATGAAATGAAACGGATTGGCGTCAAAACCTTCCCTAAAGCTTATGATAATCTCTATTTTGCTGATGACGAAGAAGTTGAATTTTTTACGAATACAGGTAAAATAGAACTCTATTCAACGGCATTCGCAAATGAGGGATTCGATCCGATACCCACATATACAGCTCATCCTGAGCCTCCTCCGGGTTATTACAGACTTATTTACGGAAGGGCTCCGATGCATACTTTTTCGAGAACTTCAAATAATCCGAACCTGTTTGACCTTATGGATGAGAACAGCCTCTGGGTAAACCCAAAAGTGGCTAAAGAATGGTCACTCGAAAACGGACAAAGGATATATCTGAAAAATCAGGATGAAGTAGTAAGCGAATTCCCGATAAAAGTCAGGATCACTGAGAGGATAAGATGGGATTCTGTTTATATGGTACATGGGTTCGGACATGCGGAGAAAAGGCTCAGGAGAACTTACGGCAGAGGAGCAAGCGATACAAAACTAATAACTAACGTGATGCTGGATCCAATAATGGGAGGAACAGGTATGAGGGGTAATTTTGTTACATTTATACTAAATCCGGAAGAAGCGGGGGTAAAGGCATGAGGTATGCAATGGCAGTAAATACGCGTAAATGCGTGGGATGCAGTGACTGTGTAGTAGCATGTCAGACAGAGAACAGCGTTCCGATAGGTTTTTGCCGCGACTGGATAGTTGAAGTCAATAACGGCACATACCCTCAGATTACAACTGAGATCAGATCCGAGAGATGTAACCATTGTGATAATGCACCCTGTGTAAGATGCTGTCCCACCGGGGCCAGTCATATCATTGCCGGAGGTATAGTGCTTGTTAAGAAGACTGAATGCATTGGATGCGGAGCATGTATTGCTTCATGTCCCTACGATGCCAGATATCCTCATCCTTCCGGTTATGTTGACAAATGTACTTTCTGCGAACACAGGATTAAGAACGGGATGTTACCTGCCTGTGTGGAAGTTTGTCCGACTAAATGCCTCTATTTCGGTGATCTTGACGACCCGAACAGTGATGCGTCAGTGGTACTGAAGAAGAACAGGTATAAAACCCTGATTCCTGAGGCAGGTACCGTACCGCAGTTGTATTTTATTTATTAATATAATGAATATCAGAAATATATGAAAGAAGAGCTAATTGTTAGCGGCAGAATGAATGATCTGGTGGATCCTAACCTCCATATCTGGCACTGGCCCATTCCGCTCTACCTCTTTCTTGGTGGTATGGCTGCGGGGATCTTGTGCCTGGCTGCCCTTTATTACATGCAGGGAAAGGAAGACAAGTACAGGACGGCAGTTCGTATAACACCGTTCCTTGCCCCTCTGCTTCTTGTGCTTGGGTTGCTGGCCCTTTTTATAGATCTGAGGCATAAACTTTACTTCTGGCAGCTCTATACTAATATTAAATTTCAGTCTCCTATGTCATGGGGTGCCTGGACTTTAATGGTAATCACTCCCGTGTCATTTATCTGGTGTGCACTTAATATAAAGGAACTGTTCCCGAAATGGGACTGGAAGTTCAGGTGGCTTAAATTCCTTGATGAATTTTTTACAAAATATAAGAAAGCGCTGGCCTGGGTAATGCTGATTTTCGGGATCATACTTGGTATTTATACCGGAATCCTCCTGTCTGCATTCAATGCCAGACCTTTATGGAACACATCAATCCTTGGTCCGCTTTTTCTTGCCTCAGGTATCTCTGCCGGGGCTGCTGCAACTCTTATATTATCTAAAAACAGCGAAGAGAGAACCCACTTTGCCAGAATTGATCTGGTTTTTCTAGGGGTTGAACTTTTCCTGATAATACATATGTTCATGGGCTTTCTTGCAAGTACCCAGGTGCAAATCGATGCGGCGAGAATGTTCCTTGGAGGTGAGTTTACTACTTCATTCTGGATTTTTGTAGTGTTTATGGGTATGATTATTCCGGCCCTGCTGGAGATAATGGAGCTGAGAAAATATCATATACCTGCTGTTATACCGGCAGTTCTGGTCATTTTCGGCAGCCTGATGCTGAGATTTATCATAGTACATGCGGGTCAGGCAAGCAGATGGCTTTATTGAAAGGAAAAAACAGATTAGAAAAAAATAAATAGGAAATAATATGAATGAGACCAAGGTGATAAAAAAAACAAAATACCTGAATCCTTACGTTGGAGGGGTACTTCTTGGACTTGTATTATTGGCTGCAAATTTTGTCGCGGGCCGGGGTCTGGGTGCCAGCGGTGCCATTAAAAGCGCAGTTGTTTCAGCTTATACCGCGGTTGCACCTGTGACAAGTGAAGCATCCGGATTTGTCAGGGAATTCCGGGAATCACATCAGGGAAACCCGCTGAAGACATGGCTGGTTTTTGAAATGCTTGGTGTTATTGTGGGAGGCTTCATCTCAGGCGCTATTGCCGGAAGACTTAAACTTAAAGTTGAACATTTTCCGGGGATCACCTCGAGAAAGAGACTGATCCTGGCTTTTGGAGGAGGCATTCTCTTTGGTTTCGGGTCACAGATAGGAAGAGGATGTACAAGCGGATCGGCACTCAGCGGTATGGCTGTTCTTTCACTCGGGGGGTTTATAACTATGATGGCTATATTCGGGACTGCATTTGCATTCGCATATCTGTTCAGGAAGAACTGGATTTGAAAATATCATGTTTGAATATTATTCTGAACATTCATGACAAAAGAAATTAAACAATGTTAATACTAACAGGAAATGGGACCACTGGCAGTAAATGAAATAATTTCGGAAAATACAAACCTTTTACTGGCTTTCATTATCGGGATAGGATTTGGGTTTGTTCTTGAGCAGAGCGGTTTTTCATCAAGCAGAAAACTGGCAGGCGTTTTTTATGGCTATGATACTGTTGTTCTGAAAGTTTTTTTCACAGCAGCTATTACTGCAATGCTGGGATTATTATTTTTCAGTCTCTTCGGATGGATAGACCTTGATCTTGTATATGTCAACCCGACCTATCTGACATCTGCAATTGTCGGAGGTATAATAATGGGAGTAGGATTCATAATGGGAGGTTATTGCCCCGGAACAAGTTTTTGCGGAGCATCAATAGGCAAAATAGATGCTATGGTTTTCGTAGGAGGACTGTTTATCGGGGTGATAATATTCGGAGCCGGTTATGGCATCTGGGAGAAAATGTACATGGCAAAATTCCTTGGATTCCCAAAGGTCAGTACAGCACTCGGATTATCTGACGGGATATTTGCGTTAATACTGATAATAGTCGCTCTTGGGATGTTCTGGGTTGCCGAATGGGCAGAAAAGAAATTCCCGAAAGCAGAATACTAATTTTGAAATATTAATCAATAAAATTGAAATAGAGATGAGACCACGTTCATTACTTGCATTATTTCTTATACCAATGGGATTAATAATTGCAGCAGTTCCACAGAATACGACAAGGCCTTATAAACTCACTGCAGAAGAACTTCTTGCTGAGGCTAATACACGCACTCAGTTCGTGACCCCTGAGGTGGTTGCGGATATGATAATAAAAAAGGACCCCTCACTAAGGCTTATAGATGTCAGGAGCCAGGATGAATTTGAGAAATACAGTCTTCCCGGTGCAATTAACATCCCGTACGCTGATCTTCTTTCGGATGAACATACGGATATACTGAACCAGGATGTTTTTATGAACGTATTTTATTCCAACGGTACACTTACAGCAAATGAAGCCTGGATGCTGACACGTCAGCTGGGCTATGAAAACAATTACGTATTGGAAGGAGGACTGAACTACTGGTTTGATACCATTCTTAATCCAGAGAAGCCTTCAGATTCAAGTTCCGACGAGGAGTTCGCTAAATACGATTTCAGGAAANNAAGCTGCACCAAAGAAGAAAAAAGCAGCTGGCGGTTGTTGATAGAAAGTGTCACTGAACCTGGCTGAACACTTTATTACGTTCTGATGATAAATGTTATTTCAGGTGTTGTTTTAGCAGGTGGAGAGAATAAACGCTTCGGAGGACTGACCAAGGCAAAGCTTCTGTTCCGGGGAGAAACTTTAATAGGCAGAATAATAGCCATAATTAAGGAGCTTTTTCCGGAAATAATCATTGTAACAAACAAACCGGAAGAGTTTACTGAATTTAAGGACTGCCTGATTGTTGGAGACATCATTAAAAAATCAGGTCCTCTTGCAGGGATCCATGCAGCTCTGAAATCAACATCAGCAGATGCTGTATTTGTTTTTGCCTGCGATAACCCTTTTCCCGACAGGAAAATCATCGCCTCGATGATCAGACAATTCAATGAAATTAATGCTGATATACTGGCTCCGCGATTAGGTGATTCTGTTGAACCTCTTCATGCTATATACAAAAGAACACTTGTGAGTGAAATCGAAAGATTTATTCTTGGAAAAGAAAGGAAGGCAGTCCACGATTTTCTGAATGAAGTAAATACCGAGTATTTTCGATTGGCTTTAACTGACAGGAACTTGAAAGCGTTTACCAATATCAATACCATGTATGATTTATTGAATTTCCAAAAAAAATAGTTATAGTTTGAAAAAAGCAAGTTTGTCACTTGTTTTTACCGTAGAAATGATTTTCGATAATACGGCATATTGTATGAAGTACCGGTCTTTGAAGCTCCTGAACATCAGCAGTATCTACCGCCGGAACATTAACAAGGATATCACACAGTGTTTTCATTTTACCCCCTGTTTTACCAGTTATTCCAATGACTTTCATGTTAATGGCTCTTGCAGCAATGCAGGCATCAAGAATATTCCGTGAGTTGCCGGAGGTACTTATAGCGATAAGAATATCTTTTTCACTCCCGTAACCGATAATTTGCTGAGCGAATATAAGATCAGGGTCAGTATCATTAGAGATGGCTGTTGTGAGTGCAGTGTGAGCCGAAAGAGAGACAGCCGGTAATCCATGTTCAAGTTTTTCAGCCAGGTATCCGCCGCGTTTCCCGGCAATTCTGGCAAGTCTTTCTTTAAAGCTCCTGTCAAGAGGTCTCCTGATCTCGAAACCCTTCATCAGCTCGGCTACTGTATGTTCTGCGTCAGAACTGCTTCCTCCGTTGCCGCATATCAGGAGTATGCCATTACGCATATAACAATCAATTATCATCCGGGCTGCATTGTCTAATGTTGATCTCAATCCCGCAAGGTCCGGGTACCTTTGGCACATCTTGTCAATTTCCGGCTCTTTCTTCATTTTTCCTTTGATTTCTGCGATAAAAGTATTAATTTTATTAAATATGGCTGAAATAATCCGGATTAATCCTTTGCTACTCACTACTCACTACTCACTACTCACAACTCACCGCTCACCGCTCCCTTGAAAAAACATCCCCCTGCCCCCTTCTAAGGGGGAATTGGATCTGTGCCGCTTCCTGCTCACCGCTCTCCGCCCCCTGCCCTCCGCCGTTGTACCGTTGCACCGTCCATACGTATAAATACCCTCTGCAAAATAGGTTTTAACCCTCTTATGAGATTGATATCTAAGACATACTTTTGTTTTTAGTTAGTCAAGCTAAAAAAAGAACCATGCATGATTACAGCAAAATGCTGATGGAGGATATCAGGTTCGAAGAAGGACTGCATGCCTGCATGAACTGCGGCGTTTGCACAGCTATCTGTCCTGTAGCAGAATTCTATGATTATGATCCGAGAAAAGTAGTGGACCTGGTTCAGTCGGGAAATAACGAGGAGATAGAAAAACTTCTTAAATCTGAGACCATCTGGTATTGCGGTGAATGCATGTCATGTAAGACCAGATGTCCCAGGGGAAACACTCCGGCTCTTATAATTATGGCATTGAGGACCTTGTCAATTAAGCTTGGATTTTTTACTGAGTCTGAGAAAGGAAGGCAGCAGTTTGCAATAAAGAGAACTGTCGGAGAGAATATTTTCAAATACGGCTATTGTGTTGCAGCCTATGCAGTAAGTCCGGAAATGCACAGAGAACAGGGTCCCATCTGGGAATACATCATCAATAATACAAAAGATGTATACGAACGTTTTGGCGGACATGTAAAAGTACCCGGTGAAGGTCCTCTGAGAGAGATCTCAGACGAAGTGAGACAGGAGTTGAAGAGCATCTTTGATGTAACAGGTGGAACTGAAATGTTCAATACGATTGAGAAGCATTCAAAAAAGAAAGCTGCCGAAATGGGTCTGCAATATAAGAAGGATGGTATTGATAATGAATATTTTATAGAAGTATTCACTTCCAATAAAAAGAAACACACAATCTGAAACAGTAATACCTATGATCGAGGAAGGTAAAAAAAGGGTATGGTCAGATTATCAGAAGGAGATCCCTGATGATCATTATTTTTATGTGAGGTCATGCATCAGACAGAGCTTTTTCCCCGGTTCTGAACAATTCTTTCTGAGATTCATGAGAGATATTCTGGGTAAAGATTTCTTTGAAAATCCTTCTCATACGACCTGTACCGGAATTGGTTATCATGCTGACGTTGTTCCATTTCAAACTATTCAGACTGTAGTAGCCCGGCATTTTGCCCTTATGAAAGAATCGGGATATAAGAACATTGCAATATCCTGCGTGACTTCTTTTGGTATTTACACGGAAATAATTGAAACATGGAAACATTTCCCTCAGGAACTTGAAAAAGTAAGGGAATTCCTTTATAAAGCTACAGGCAGGGAGTTTGATGTGCCTGAAAATATGGCACATACAAGCGATATTATATATAAATTCAGGGATGAAATAGCAGCAAAGGCAAAAAACCTCCTGATAAACAAGAAAACCGGCGAACCTCTTAATATAGTTGAACATATTGGTTGCCATTATGCCAAGATGTTCCCTAAATACGGAGTTGGCGGGGCCGAATTCCCGAGGGTGCTGAGTGGTATGATCGAAGCCTGGGGTGGCAAAGTAATTGATTATCCCGAGAGAAGACATTGCTGCGGATTCGGTTTCCGGCAGTATCTTGTCCAGGCTAACAGAGGGTATTCTCTTTCCAATACAATAAAAAAATTCTCTTCAATGCAGCCATATAAACCCGATATGGTGCTCACTNNATTGTCCGGGTTGCACTATGTTCATGGATAAATGGCAGTACACGATGAAGGAGATGGAAAATGTTGTTTACGGTGAAAATGGTGAATCAATCCCGGTCCTGACTTATGAAGAACTTGCAGGCCTTGTACTGGGATATAATCCATGGGATCTCGGTCTGCAGTACCACATGGTCCAGTCGGAACCGCTTCTCAGAAAACTTGGGATCGAATATGATCCTGATGATAAGTACAAAACAAGCGATGGCAGGCAGATGCCCATCCCGGAGAATATGATTAATGTGTGATATGGGTCGCAGGGTTGTTGTTATCGGTGGAGGAGTTGCCGGCATGGAAGCTGCTGGTCAGCTGGCGAGAAGAGGATGCAATGTTACAGTATTCGAGAAGGAAACTGAGACCGGCGGCCATGTTAAGAACTGGTTCCATCTTTTTCCCGACAGAAAAGACAGCAGGGATGTCCTCAGGTATCTTGGAAATAAAATAAATCATAACAATATAACTCTTTTTACAGGCATCGCAGTTGAAGGTATACGCCCTTCAAATGGATCATTTTCGGTATTTACTGGTGACGGTAACGAAATCACTGCCGATGCCGTAGTCGTTGCAACAGGCTTCGATCTGTTCAGGAGCGAAAAAAAAGAGGAATATGGCTATGGAATATATGAGAATGTTATCACTTCCGCCGATCTGGAGAGAATGTTCAGGAAGGACCAGATCAGGATGCATGATGGAAGCATACCAGGAAAAATAGGATTGGTACATTGCGTAGGTTCCCGTGATGAAAAGGCAGGTAATCTTTATTGCTCCAAGCTATGCTGCGTTACAGCAGTAAAACAGGCGATGGAGATAGCTGAGCATATGGAAGATGCTAAAGTATTCTGTTTTTATATGGACATGAGGATGGGAGGGGCCATGTACGAGGAACTTTACAGGGAAGCCCAGGAAAATTACGGAATAGGTTTTATCAGGGGAAAAGTATCTGAGGTGGCTCAGAACATTGATAATAAACTCATTGTTAAAGTAGAAGATACGCTTACCGGCAGACCTCTCAAAATGGAGATTGACCTGCTTGTCCTTATGGCAGGAATGGAAATGTCGGAAGGCGGAAAAAAGATCGCTCAATCAGCCGGTCTTGATACCGGAGAAAACCGTTTCTTCAAACCCGCTGATCTTCATTTTGCAAGTAACGAAAGTAATATCAAAGGTGTTTTTTATGCAGGGACCTGTACAATGCCGATGAACATTACTGAAGCTATTTCTCATGCCCGGGCTGCAGCTGCTGATGTAATGGATTACCTTGATAAGCAAAAAAACTGAGATGGATAAGTTCGGGTTCACACTTGTAAAAGGCAGGAGGATAGATTATGATTCCAATGACAGGAGCATTGCTGAATATGTCTCAGCCCATGAACCCAGTTTCAGAATATGCATAGAATGCGGCTGCTGCTCGGCTGCATGTACTACTGGAAACTTCACGCAATTCAGTCTGAGAGAAATTCAGATCCTGTTGAAACGTGGTGAAAATGATGGAGTTCGTGATAAAATCAAAAAGTGTATGTTGTGTGGGAAATGCACTCTTGTTTGCCCCAGGGGTGTAAATACCCGTAATGTAATATTACTTATTCAGGAAGCTTTCAGGAAGAACATAAAAAATGCAGTTTGATCCCTTTGTCATACCATTTAATATCGGGCTCTACTTCATACTAATCTATGCAGTAGTAAGAAGCGTTCGCTGGTTCAGTAATCTTTCCAGACCTGATAAGCTGAGACTTCAGCGGGGATTCTTCGGAAGTGCTTTTGGCAGAAGCCTGAAAGAGATATTCATGGAAAGCCTGATACACCGGAAGATCCTGAAAGCGAATTTCCGGCTTGGATATATGCATATGAGCCTGGCATTCGGATGGTTTCTGCTTATCTTATTCGGTACTATAGAAGCTGATATATTCGGTACTCGCCATCTCAATCCGCCTTATAAGGCAATATTCTTTAAATTTTTCAATCCCGACCATGGAAGGACCGGATTTGAAGCTGTATATTCATTCCTGATGGATCTGATCCTGGCTTTTATCCTTTCCGGATTGATCCTGGCTGTTATAAAAAGGTTTTCATCAAAAGTTGTCGGGATGAAGAAGACAACTAAACTCAAGCTGCCCGATAAAATTGCCCTTACTTCTCTCTGGCTTATTTTCCCGAGCCGTCTAATCGCTGAGAGCCTTACAAGCGGAGTGTATGGTACAGGCAGCTTTCTAACGGGATCGCTGGGATCAGTTCTCGCTTCATTCCTTCCTGCCAACCAACTCGCATACCCATTCTGGTGGTTATATTCCTTGTCGCTGGGAACTTTCTTCCTGCTTTTGCCTGTGACGAGATATATGCATATTCCCACAGAACTTTTCCTGATATTTGCCAGGAATTCTGGTATCAGGACCGGCGATCAGTCCGGCGCATTCACTGAGATACAGACGTATTCATGTTCATCCTGTGGTATATGCATAGATGCCTGCCAGCTGAATTTCTCAACGGGTATTACAAACATACAGTCAGCATACCTGATGAAAGGCATTCGCAATAATGAAGATGTAAATGACATAGCATTCAATTGCCTTATGTGCGGACGCTGTGACCGTTATTGCCCTGTAGGAATAGAACTGACTCCTATCAGGATGATACGAAGAAGGGCAGAATCGGTTGAGCCACCTGAAAAAAGTCTCTGGTCAAGATATTTTCCCGATCTGATTAAAATTGTAAATACGAGGTCAAATGGACATCCCGCTTTCAGCTGGCTTCCGCAAATTAAAACAGAGGCAACAGAGGTTTTGTACTATGCAGGATGCATGACTCACCTTACTCCGGCAATTAAAAAAGCTATGATCCGTATACTGGATGCTTCGGGCATGAATTACAGGTTCCTGGATGAAGCTGGCGGTGTCTGCTGCGGCAGACCTTTGATGCTTGCAGGAAAGGATAAAGAGGCCAGAGAGCTTATAAACTTCAATTCAGGATTGATTAGGGACTCGGGGGCAAGGATACTCGTTACTTCATGTCCTATTTGTTATAAGGTATTCAGGGAAAGCTACTATCTCGAGGTGGAGCTAATGCATCATACACAATTCATAAAAATGCTGATCGATGAGGATATGCTGAGATTGAGATTTCTCAGGAAGAAAGTGGTTTATCATGCACCTTGTGATCTTGGACGGGGATCGGGTATATATGATGAACCTAAAGATGTTCTCAGGCACGTTGCCAGGCTTCAGCCGACTGGTTTTGATGATGATGATTCACTGTGCTGTGGGGGAAGCCTCGGAAACACCAGGATTAGTTACCGGCAGAAGAATAAGATAGCTGCTGATGCTGCATCGGCGCTTACAAAAGGGAACCCCGAAATCCTGGCAACTGCATGTCCGCTGTGCAAAAAGACATTTACAACAGTCACTGATACGCGGGTGGCCGACATAGCTGAGATAGTTGCCGAGGCAATTGCCCCGAATCCGCCGGAACTTAAAAAGCATGTAGTAAAAGAATTATACAGGGAACCAGCCGACATGATCTGATAAGTTATGTATACTGCAAAATCACTGATGTACATTTATATCCTGTTTGTCAAATTTGGTCTTAAGTTCATCATTTCTTCATAATATTATTTAGATATTTGACGTTAAATATTAAAATCCCCTTTGAACACAATGGAACGAAATTTGTTCCGTTATAGAGAAAAATAAATACAGTATTAATCCAAAATGAGAAAAGCAATATTCGTGTGGACAACAATAATAAGCATCGGCTTGTTATATTCGTGTAATAATTCAACTCACAAGAAAGAGTCAACTAACAGAAGCGCAAAAGAGATCCAGCAGAGAGAGGATGGTACTATCTCGCTTAATCTTGAAAAGGCAGACTGCTATAGTGACATGGTCAATCCTTCAGTGAATACTGCCGAGTGGAGTGTTGTCGTTTCGAAAGCCGGAAGGTACAATGTATGGCTTTCAAGTGCAACCAAGGACACTACGGACCTGAGATACAAGAATAATGTCCTGGTAAGTGTCCAGGATACAAGGATCGAAGGTCATCCGAACTGTGATAAGATAGTTCTTGATTCAAAAGATGTAGTGTATCCTTACTTCAGATGCGACTCATTCATAGGATCAATGTACATTCAGGACACTGGTGTCTTCAATGTGCAGGTAATAAGTGAGAAGATCCTTCCAAAGGATTATGAGGAAACTGAAATGTCAGGTGCAGCTATTTCAAAACTGCTCTCAGTATCTTTTACGCCAGAAAAAAGAAATTAAATATTTAAAGCTTTTTCTCGATCCATCTTCTTGCATTGACAAATGCCTGAAGCCATGGAGTTACTTCATCATTTTTTCTTTCAGCCGGATAATAGGCACATTGCCATGGCAGGTAAGCCCTCTCCAGGTGTGGCATCATCACAAGGTGGCGGCCATCATATGAGCATAAAGCAGCTGTGTCGTAATCCGAGCCGTTGGGATTTGCAGGATAAGTATGCGCTGAGTATTTCAGAGGTATGTTATATTTATCCTCACTGTAAGGCAGCCTGAACCGTCCTTCTGCATGTGCAACCCATATTCCCAGTTCCATCCCTGCCATATTACCCAGCATTACTGAATTATTTTCCAGGATTCTTACACCAAGGTAGGCTGATTCAAATTTCTCCGATCTGTTATGAAGAAGTTCAGGCTTTTCCTTATGCCCGGGGTAGATAAGCCCGAGTTCGGCCATCAGCTGGCAGCCATTGCAAACACCCAGTGAGAGCGTATCATCTCTTTTGTAGAAATTCTCAAGAGATTTTTTAGCCCGTGAATTATACCTGAAAGCACCTGCCCATCCTTTTGCTGATCCCAGTACATCAGAATTTGAAAATCCTCCGACAAAGACTATCATACTTATATCCTCGAGATTCTCCCTTCCTGAAACCAGATCAGTCATGTGCACATCTTTCACATCAAAACCGGCAAGGTAAAGAGCGTAAGCCATCTCCCGGTCACCATTAACACCTTTCTCCCTGATTATAGCTGCTTTCACCCCGCTCATTTTCCTTCTTTCAGGTGTTACCCCCAGAGACCTGAATGTTCCGGCGAAATTTCCCAAATCGGGCTTAAGAGCGTGATTCAGATAATTATCAAATCTTTCTTTTGCCAGCTTTTCCAATGTTTGCCTGCAATCGAGGAGATAGGACGTCTTAAACCATTTATCCCTAAGATAGTCTATATCAAATTTTGTATGAAAATCACCATGGGTAAGGAATATCATACGTTCATGCACCGGATGGCCAATTGAAAAATACGAAATTCCATTTTCAAGGAGTATCTCAGCAACCTCATCCTCATCCTTCACCTGTATGATTATTCCGGGGTTCTGACTGAAGAGTATTTTGATAATGTCATTTTCATTTATTGCCGACAGGTTAACGGCAAGTCCTCCGGAGATATTTGAAAAACACATTTCAAGAAGTGTAGTTAACATGCCTCCGGCTGAGATATCATGTCCGGACAATATCTTGCCTTTATGAATAAGGTCCTGCACTGTATTGAACACTTCAGCAAAATAGGCAGGATCAGTTACTGTCGGTGCTTCAGTGCCAAGCCTGTTGATAACCTGTCCGAGAGCGCTTCCCCCGGTTCTGAAGGAATCCCTGCTCATATCGATATAGAGTAGGCTTGTATAAGGATCGTTCACAACAACCGGTTCTACGATCTTCCTGATATCCTTTACTTCAGCAGCAGCGGTGATGATTACTGTTCCGGGTGAGTAAACAACCTGGTCGGGGTATTTCTGTGTCATCGACAGACTGTCTTTTCCGGTGGGAATATTTATTCCGAGGGCAACAGCAAAATCGCTGGCAGCTTTCACAGCATCGTAGAGTCTTGAGTCTTCACCCTCATTTTTACAGGGCCAGATCCAGTTAGCTGATAATGAAATACTTTTAATTTTATTTTCAAGAGGGGCCCATATAATATTTGTTAAGGCTTCTGCAATTGAAAGAACCGGACCTGAAGCAGGATCAATGAGTCCTGCGGCAGGAGCATGACCGATCGATGTTGCCATCCCTGATCTGCCCCTGTAATCGAGTGCTATGACACCGGTATTATTCAGTGGCAGTTGGAGCGGGCCGGCACACTGCTGTTTCGCTATTCTCCCGGTTACAGACCTGTCAACTTTATTTGTTAGCCAGTCTTTACATGCAACCTCCTCAAGTTGCAGGATCATCTCGGCATATTTATGTATTTTCCCCGTATCGTAGCTGATCGCGGCATAAGCCTTTTGGATCCTGATATCCTTCATGATTGTCTTCGGCGGGTTGCCAAAGAACGATTCAAGATCCAGATCAACGGGTTTATCTCCGGTTATTGGATTGATCAGGATGAACTTATGATCTCCTGTCACTTCGCCAATGACATACAGCGGGGCTCTTTCTCTTTCAGCTATCTTTTTCAGTAAGTTAACTGATCTCTTCTTCATTACCAGTCCCATACGTTCCTGCGACTCATTCCCGATGATCTCTTTTGCTGAAAGAGTAGGATCTCCGACCGGGAGTTTGCTTATATCAATAATCCCGCCGGTTTCTTCGACAAGCTCGGAGAGGCAGTTCAGATGCCCTCCGGCGCCATGATCGTGAATTGAGACAACAGGATTCTTATCCATCTCGCTTAAAGCCCTTATTGCATTATATACCCTTTTTTGCATTTCAGGGTTTGCACGCTGAACGGCATTCAATTCTATCGAGCTGTCATATTTTCCTGTCTCTACGGAGGAAACGGCTCCTCCTCCCATACCTATTCTGTAATTATCTCCTCCGAGAAGGATTATTGCGTCACCTTTTTCAGGAGTGTCTTTTTTACTTGAATTTTTTTTACCGGTTCCGATACCTCCGGCAAGCATTATCACTTTGTCATAACCATATTTCCTGCCATTTTCAAAATGTTCAAAGGTCAGGACTGAGCCACAGATAAGCGGCTGACCAAACTTATTTCCGAAATCGCTTGCTCCATTTGAAGCTTTTATGAGAATATCAGCGGGAGTCTGATATAGCCAGGGCCTCTCTTCAGTAGCCTGTTCCCAGGGCCTTGGACCTTCTGTCCTTGGATATGCGGTCATATATACAGCTGTTCCGGCTATCGGAAAAGCTCCTTTACCTCCAGCAATACGGTCTCTTATCTCACCTCCGGTACCGGTTGAGGCTCCGTTAAAAGGTTCAACAGTCGTGGGAAAATTGTGTGTCTCTGCTTTTAAAGACAGAACGGATTCAAAATTCTTTATTTTAAAATAGTCAGGCTTATCCTGTGATGCGGGTGCAAACTGTTCAATGACAGGCCCTTCAATAAACGCACAGTTATCCTTGTAAGCAGACACTACCTTATTTGGATTCTGTTTTGTAGTGAGTTTGATCATCTGAAAGAGGGTTGATTCTCTTTCCTTCCCGTCAATAATGAAAGTTCCGTTGAAAATTTTATGCCGGCAATGTTCTGAATTCACCTGTGAGAACCCGAAGACCTCACTGTCAGTAAGCTTCCTTCCAAGCTTAAGGCTGAGTT
>MTKX01001860.1_pt3 | contig 21133 bp, 20 predicted proteins | sample 1042771 | NCBI WGS metagenome assembly MTKX01 (sample SAMN06212183, study PRJNA360534) | anaerobic digester metagenome | biome: Wastewater treatment plant; material: sludge; isolation source: anaerobic digester fed with sludge from wastewater treatment plant | place: Denmark: WWTP Randers ... | reverse complement strand
AGATAATAAATTCGTAGTTGCTCTTGGAGGAGAACATTCGGTATCTGTGGGCGTTATTAAGTCCTACGCAAGGCATTATAAAAATTTAAGCATTTTGCACTTGGACGCTCATGCAGACTCCCGCGACACCTATGAGGGTTCACGGTATAACCATGCGTGCGTGATTGCCCGTGCCAGGGAATATACAAAAGAAATTGTTTCTGTGGGAATACGGAGCATGGATCAGTTGGAACGTGATGGCATGGACAGAAAAAGGATGTTCTTCGCCCATGAGATATTCAATTCAGAAACCTGGATACAGAAAACGGTTCGGCAACTAAAAGATAACGTATACATTACCATTGATCTTGATGTATTTGACCCGGGCATTATGCCGTCCACAGGGACACCTGAGCCAGGTGGCTTAGGGTGGTATCAGGTAACCAAACTTCTTCGCGCTGTTTCAATGGCGAAACGAATTGTGGGTTTTGATGTGGTTGAGTTATGCCCGTCACACGACAAGGCACCTGATTTCCTCGCTGCAAAACTCGTTTATACGTTACTCAGTTACATCTTTGCAGACCGTGNNACTAAATTCATTTTTATTTAATTTTGAGTTTTTGAATAATGATAAGTTCGGTACGGCAATAACCTTATAACAACACTCTGCCAACGAAAAGTCCGATTCCATACACCATTATTTACATTAGAGCAAAGGTCTGAAGATAACCTACGTGATCTGTCCAACCAACCTCAACGACTCAATCGATGATTATTCCTTGGCCGGTCTTCTGATATTCAAGTTCCATATGGTTAACAAACGCTATTCTTCCCTGGGAGTTGGTTGGGAATCCATGAGTGTTACACCATTCAGTGAATGCTTCCGGGTTGATATCCACACGAAGAGCTATGTTGCCGATACGTTTGATTTCTTCACACTCTCGTTTGACGAGAGTTTTCCAGTCTTCATACGTAGCAGGCATATTCCTGGCATCGGTAAAAATGTCAAGAGCCCTTCGGTAAGTAGGCTCGTCTTTGAACCATGCAATTCCTATGACATCATTCATCGTCACACCTCCCTTCATTTTGTAATTACTTAAATTCTATAACGCAATTGATAGAACAACAAGGATTTTCATAACACGCAGAAAAAAGTCTATTCTTACTGTATTGACTGCTCCTGTTTAGGAGAACTTTTCTGGCTGTGCCGATTCAATCGCTTGTCTATTCTCATTGATCTCCGTCTGTCAAGAAGAACAGCAAAGTATTTAACAAATTCTATTTAAATTCTTTAAACTGATTTTGTGGCGCTGAGCAAACAGGGCATTCATCCGGTAACATACCGTCAGCCACATAACCACAAACCTGGCAGACGTAATAGGTTGTCTGTGTTTCTGTCATCAGATGATCCAGAGCTTTTTTATACAGCTTAGCATGAATATCCTCCACGTCCCTGGATTGTGAAAAAATCATTGAGGCACCATTGTCGCCAACATCTGCGGCAACCTTCAAAAATTGATCATAAGCAACCTCTGCCACTGTTGTCTCAGAGTCAAAACTTTCTTTGAGATTCTCCTCGGTACTTTTGATTTCTTTTAGCATCTTGAGTGCTCGTTCACCGTGTATCTCCTCGCTGAAGGAAATAACACGAAACAGCTGAGCGATCTGGGGTAAGTCCTCACGATCAGCCTGCTTTGCGAATAGTTTTAACCGTAGTGCAGCCTTGGCTTCACCTTCGTAAATGGATTTAAATATCGCTTTTATCCTATCGTCCATGACTGGTCTATCTCCTTTCTTGCTTGTAATGTGCAATAATAAACTACAATACAGTATCTATTAACCCAAATTTATTCTATCTTATCACGAAGTTTCTGACATAACAAGCCTGATCACCAAATCTGGTAAGGTCAAGCGCTTTGTGTAAATTCTTTTAAGGGCTTCTTCTCTCACTGGTCGTTTAAGTGACTCATTACGGCATAAACAATCCTCGCAATACTCTAGGTGTTGTTAAAGCAACTCATGGGTCTGGTCCTCCTGCGCACTTCCCGGAAGGCCCGTTCAAAGAGATTGGTGGTTCTCAATTTTCTCCAGAGAGGCATTGGACATGTATAGAAGGCAAGGAGCTCCTCCAGATACTTTTCGATGGAGGCAGCGGCCTTGGACCTTTGGGATCTCCACTTTTTAGCCCAGAGCAAGTAGCGTTCAATGGCTTCTTTTCGTGAGTTTCATCATAGATGTTCCGTGCTTCCTTCATATATTCATCCCGGTCCTTTGTTGAGAGATGGGTTGCTGCGTTTCACATTTTATGAGCCCAGCACTGCTGACGTGGCATTCACAGATAGGTGAGATCCACGGCATTAACAAGTCCCTGGTTGCCGTCGGTTATGACGAGAAGAAGGTTGGTTCCTGCAAGGCCTCTCATGAGGAGGTTCAAGAAAAATCCCACCCAGGCATGTTCACGCTCATGCCTGACCAGGGTAAAGTCAATGAGTTCCCCCTTGCCTTGTCTCGTAATGCCGTTGGCCGTCAGAATTGCCTTCTTCTTCGACCCGAACCGGTTCTGATCTTTAAGCTGATGCCGTCAAGGAAGAGATAGACATAGTGATCAGGGAGTGATCGGTTAGTGGAATGCCTTTACCTCGGAATCCACACTTTTTGCTATAGTTGAGATGGTCTGGGCGCTCACGGGATCTCCCAAGAAAGGAGAGATGGCTTCTGCACACCGTCGTGTGGAGACTCCGAAGACGAAGACCTTTTACAAGGCTTCATCTACTTCCGGCATTCTCTGCATAGAGCAGGGAACAACCTGGCTCGGGTAGCCTCCTGATCTCACCCGGGTCACTTTCAGTTCAAGACAGCTACCCTTAAGAAGGAGAAAACGCTTCCAGTAGCTATTGCGGATTAGTGAATAATAAATAGAATTGTAGAGGAGTAATAGGAAAAAGAGAAAAAAATAATAGGCAAAATTGAAGAGGCAAAAAGCATACAGGAAAAAAGAATGTCGAAAAATAGTACCACGAAGAGTCATGAATATCAAAAAAAATGAGCCAAAGACGATACTGAGATGAGAAGGATTCCCTATCGGAATGTCTCCAGAACTCTACTCAGAGCAAAATGGTATACATGGGGACAGGAATGTGAGAAACCAAATGGTCTATTGTTATACCGAGGAGCATGCATTGATGAACAAAGGCTTGGACAAGTTAGTGATATATGTTTTCGTGTTTATCAGTAACATTAACAGTGCAAAGTTATCTTTCGATACTGTAACCGGGTTACAGTCTGCTATCAATATTGCCTGGACCACCACACTCTGGAGTGTAGCAGGTTATATTTTTAAACAGACATTTTTGCTTGCACGATGGACATGCTTCCGGTGGTGATGAAGCAGTAAGGGTATATCCGCAATTTTCACATTTCCAGAATGTTTTTCCGCACTCAGGACAGATATCATCTTTAAATGATGTCTCAGACTTATAACCACAGTTGGCACATTCTTTCAAATCCATAGCAAATACTCCTTTAACAAGGTTGGTTGTTGAACATTATCAATATTAGCATGACCTAAAAATAAGTCAACCTTATTGCGAGAATTGGCAAAACATTAAATACGGAGTAGACGTTTCTAAAACGCTGAAATATAATAAGCACAATCTATCTATGGCTGAGACTGATAATGTGAAATTAGGCTATAAACTTGAAGTGATTGTTTATAAGATTGATTAAAAATCTAACATTAATGAGGGAGAATTTACTAATGGACCTGAAGGGGATGCAAACTGAAAAGAACTTATTGGTAGCTTACCACGGTGAGTCTAACAACAGAAACATGTATACGTTTTTTGCAGAGAAAGCAAAGGAAGAAGGTTATGAGCAGATTGCTGCGATTTTTATTGAGACAGCCAATCATGAGTATGAACATGCAAAACAGATACTAAATATTATTCAAATGAGAGATATCGAACTTCCCAAAGTCATCTTTCCAGTGAAAGGAGTGGGCAATACAATTTCCAATCTTCAGACTGCAGTTTCCGGGGAACATTATGAAAAAAGTATCATGTATCCTGATTTTGTGAAAATAGCAGACGAAGAAGGTTTTACAGATGTTGCTAAAATACTTCGATTTATTACTTCAGTCGAAGCAGAACATGAAAGAAGATTCCGTATCCTCTTGCAAAACATGAAGGCAGGGAAGATTTTTCGAAAAGACAGTGTCGTAAAGTGGAAATGCCGTGCCTGTGGTTATGTGAAAAAGAACAGAAATGCTCCTAAGGTTTGTCCATTGTGCAGATGTAGTCGCGCTTACTTTGAGTTATTTACAGAAAATTATTAGTATGCATCGGTCATAGCGAAGATTGGAACTATGTGGTCAGGCCAACAGAATGGAAATTGAAAACTCTATCACGCTAATGAATGGATGTGCCGATTTATAGCGACGGGATTTTTTTGAGTCTCATATTTTGTAAGGATTTCAAGTGTGCTTGGTTGATACGATATTCTTCGTGGAGGGGAAGGTTACCCGAGGGTATTTCGCAACTTTGATGTATTAAAAATATGTCAATTCAATCACGTCGGTATATTATGGTTGCTGACTAATCCTGAAATAATGCGAATCTGATTAAAGATATAAGCAGCGCTGTGCGTTTTCTCAGGATTCAACAGGAATTTGGAATGTCTGACCGCTATATAGAGCAGTTTCTAAACGATACGCCAATACAGAATATATGGGATAAGTTTTTTGTTATCCCATCAGACCCTCCTGAGTCCAATATGATGAGTCACTACTGCTCAACATGCCTCATTCCTTCAAAGCTGATTCAATAAAATCAGCCTATTGGAAGAGTATGACTGTTTGTAACAATGTTGTAAATTTTGTGTGTATAGCGAACATATGGATCTGAGCTAGTTAAAGCAGAGTGCAGGAAAATTTAAATTAGCAGCAAATTTCTCAGTCTCGTGCCTTTCAGCTTTTTAATACAAATATTTTGCTTACTTCAATTAACATCAATCAAATAAAGTTATCAACTATTTAACCGATAAATTCATGATATGGGGCAAGTAAGCCTTCCGCCAAATAGGAAATGATGAAAATATAATGGCTGTTGATATCCGACGCACCACACAAAAAATGATCTCTCATGCTCGCCTTCTGTCTGGTCCAATCCAGACAACATCGCATTTGATGCGTAAGCGGTTTCGTTCTGCAAGTCTGCGCTTTAAAATTGCTTTCTTTGTTGTGATTTTACTGACAAGCACTTCGTTTGCCCTTTGTATAATTACAGTCCAGATCATGAACAATTACATATTGAATGAGATTGTTAAGAGAGGAGAATCGGTAAGTAAGGGTATTGCAGCGTCTGCTGGTTATAGTCTTCTTTCAAAGGATCTTCTCAGCCTAGATAATCTTGTGTTCAAGGCAAAAGTAACAAATAATGACATGGAGTATGTTGCTATCGTCGCTCCAGACATGAAGGTTGTTGCTCACAGCGAAGCTGTAATGGGTGGGGTGGTTATGCCTGAATCCCAGGGCAGGATAATTACTAAGAGAATAGATGGAACGACAGTAAAAGAATTGATGCGGCCATCTGCCTCCATCTTTGAAATATCATGCCCTGTTGTTTTTATGAAAAAGAATATGGGAAGCGTCATACTCGCAATCAACAAGTCTGTGCTTCTTGAGGCACAGGCAAAGGTGCGCACAAGGATACTTGTAGTCTTTGGCATTATTGTTGTTCTCGGAATTATAGCAAGTGCACTTCTTGCATCTTTTCTCATAAAGCCAATTAGAGAGCTTTCTGCAGGCGTTGATGAGCTGAAGAAAGGTACAGCGAAAACCCCCCTCAAGATTTATTCCCACGATGAGTTAGGGAAATTGACCAGCAATTTCAATGAAATGTCAACTACGATAGCTGACCAGCAGAGTAAACTAAACAAATATGCCCGTGACCTCGAAGAAGCATACGTTTCGATTGTGAAAGTTGTGGCTGCAGCTATTGACGCACGGGATTCATATACTCATGGCCATTCAGCGCGGGTTTCACAGTTTTCGGTAATGATTGGCAGAGCAATTGGGCTTTCCAAAGAAGAACTCGACGACCTTGAGGTAGCCTGTCTCTTCCATGATGTGGGAAAAATTAAGACCCCGGACTCCATTCTGCTCAAGCCTGGAAAATTAACTCAATTTGAATACGATGAGATGATAAGACACGTAGAGTACGGTGCATCGATTCTCAGCAAAGCCCCATCATTACGAAAGTATATCCCTGCTGTGAAACATCACCATGAACGGCAGGATGGCAAAGGCTACCCTGACGGGCTAAATTGTGATACTATTCCACTGTTTGCATCAATAATTGCCATTGCTGATACATTTGATGCCATGACTTCTACCAGGCCATACAGGAGTGCGTTCACTGAGGATGTTGCGCTCAGAGAACTTGTCCGAGTGGCGGGCACGCAATTACGTGCCGATCTTGTTGCAGTGTTTGTCGGGCTAATTGATAAAGGCTATGCCCATGAAAAACAGAAAGTCGCTGGGAGAGTTATATAATGAATTATTTTCATACAACGAGACGGTTTTTCACTGTTATGATATTTTTAGCATTGATTTTCACTGGTTGTGCTCAGATGAAAACCGGTACCTCTTCTTCCAACATACCCGTAGATAGAGCTGCACATAAACCTGTCCTGGAACCCTCTAAACAGACATCTGCCCAGGAGTCAATCCCGATTAAGAGGCCTCACGTAACCGGAGATTATCAAAAAACGATCGACTTCTATAAATCTGAACAAGCCAAATATCCATATGACCAAACACTAACAAAAGATTATGCAAAGAATGTAGATGAGATGAAAGACGCTGCAGATCAAGAATATGAAAAGGAGAAGTACACATCTGCCTGTAAAACTTACAGCATCCTGGCCAAAAACTATTCCGCCTTTAAGACATTTGTCCACATGCTCTCATTTAACAGGTCAGATATCAATAAAAAACTGAATGACTGTAAATCCATTCTTTCAAAGAAGGGATTTCAGGAATACAGGGAAGGCAATCTGAACGAGGCAATTGCCCTGTGGCAAGGTTACCTCACAATTGATCCGAATAATGCAGATATCAGGAAAGCTGTGAACACCGCAACATTGCAACAAAAAAACCTTCAGAAAAAGTAAAAATTTACAGTGTGCTAGAATTATGATTGACGGTTCTTGTAGTCATTATAATCGAATATTTTTATAACCTCTATTCTTTTATCATCCTTAATTACAGCTATGTCTGGTAGATTTATCCCATTAAAAGTGGTGTTTTTTACAATGCTGTAGAGGGCCATATCAGTAAAAATCAGTTTGTCGCCTCTTTTAAGCGGTTTATTGAAAGAATAATCTCCCATAATGTCGCCTGCCAGGCAGCTTAGTCCTGCAATCCTGTATGTGTATTTCTTTTCTTTTGATTGGCCCGATTTGATGATGTGAGGTCTGTAAGGCATAAGGAGCACATCAGGCATATGGGTTTCTGCCGATGCATCCACAATAGCGATATCCATTTGGTTTGTTACTATATCCAGTATGGATGACGCCAAAAAACCAGCATTAAGCACACTTGCTTCTCCAGGCTCAAGATATACCTGTACACCATATTTCTGCTTAAACCCGTTTATGATTTTGATTAAACGTTCAAGATCATAATCATCACGGGTTATGTGATGGCCGCCCCCAAAATTGACCCACTTCAAATTTTTTATATGTTGACCATAGAGCTTTTCAAATGAGTTGAGTATCCTTTCAAGTATGTCCGAGTCCTGTTCGCACATGGCATGAAAATGGAGCCCCTCAACAATATTCCTGTACCCAGAAAAATATTTTTCGAAAGTATCGTTGATAATCCCCAATCTTGAACAGGGTGCACATGGGTTGTACATCTCTGTGAGAACTTCAGAGTGTCCTGGATTTACTCTTAAGCCAATTTCTATTCCTTTTTTCTTTGCTCTGAGCCCATATTTCTGGAGCTGATAAAATGAATTGAAAATTATAACATCAGAATACCTGATTATCTGATCCATCTCTTTATCTCTATATGCTGCAGCAAAGGTATGTACTTCTTTTTTGAATTCCTCGAAACCGAGCCTCGCTTCATGAAGACCACTGGCACACACCCCATCTAGATACTCCCGCATTAGGGGAAATGTAGCAAAGGAAGCATAAGCCTTTAAGGCATGCAGGATTTTACAACCTGTTCGGTCCTTGACATACCTGAGCACTTTCATGTTCTCTTCAATGAGAATCTCATCAATGAAATAAACCGGGGTGGCTATATCACTCTGAGCTATTTTAAGGAGTCTTTTGTTTTCAGAAGCAAACACTTGTTTTTTGCATTTTTTGATTAAGCGGGTAAGACGCCTGAGTACGCTTGGGCCCAGTTCTGTAACCATTTTCCTCCGAGCATCCTCTGACAAGGCGTAGTAATCCCTGACAGCCAATAAATCATTTGCCAAGATTGACTGTATAATTCTTTTTATTTTTTTGTCTGGCCTAATCATTTCAGTCCTGGCACGTCATCGATTTTACAACCTGTCCGGCAGTGGTTCATGTTCAATCACCTGCCACGGTAATCCGTATTTATTGAGTGCTTCCATAAATTTGTCAGGATCAAGCTGTTCCATGTTGTATACTCCTGCTCCTTGCCAAACGCCTGTGAGAACCATCATTGCCCCGATCATTGCAGGAACACCTGTAGTATATGCAATTGCCTGTGTTCCCGTTTCCTGGAACGCCTCTTCATGATCACAGATATTGTATATATACCTCGTTATTTTTTTTCCATCCTTTTTCCCTGTCATAATATTTCCTATCACTGTCTTGCCAGTGTATTTTGTGCCTAGGGAGGCTGGCTCAGGCAACAAAACCCTGAGGAATTTTACCGGAATGATTTTACACCCCTCATACTCAACTTCATCTATCCTGGTCATTCCGACATTCTGAAGCACCCTCAAATGAGTTAGGTAATTTTCGGAGAATGTCATCCAGAACCTTGCTCTCTTCAATCCCTTAATATTCATTACTAACGACTCAAGTTCTTCGTGGTAGAGTAGGTAGCTTTCTTTTGAACCGACAACAGGGTAATTAAAGCTGAAATGGACACTGCCTTCGTCTATGATGGCAGGTGTTTCAACCCATTTACCGTTATCCCAATGCCGGACGATCTGGGTAACTTCCCGGATATTTATCTCAGGATTAAAGTTCGTGGCAAATACGTGGCCATGCGTCCCGGCATTACAGTCCAGGATATCCAGGTAATGGATTTCATCGAAAAGGTGTTTCTGTGCGTACGCGGCAAAAACATTCGTTACTCCTGGGTCAAACCCAGAACCAAGAATTGCCATTAAGCCCCGTTGTTTAAATCTTTCTTGGTATGCCCATTGCCATCTGTATTCGAAGCGGGCTTCGTCCAATGGTTCATAGTTAGCTGTATCTATATAGTGCACGCCCGTCTGTATACATCCATCCATAATATGGAGGTCCTGGTAAGGTAATGCAAGATTAAGAACGAGGTATGGCTGGAAATCATTGATGAGTGTTACAAGTTCGTGCAAGTTATCTGCATCCACCTGCGCAATCTCAATATCCTTATTGTAACGTTTCTTGATATTACTTTTGATTGTTTCACACTTTGAAAGTGTTCTGCTGGCAACAAGTATTTCTTTAAATATTTCAGGAACCTGTGCACACTTATGCGCTGCAACAGTGGCAACACCCCCGGCGCCGATTATCATTATTCTTCCATTATTTTTTGTATTTGTCATAAATATTCTCCTGTGCAGTAGCTGAAGTTATTCTTTAACACATCATCATTGTAGGATATCATACGCTGTGCACGTGCAAAAGGCAACAAATCCCATAGCTTGATAATTTAAGAAGTTAGGTGTATAATAGTTGTCTGAAGTCCAGTATGGTCTGTACCAGATTGAGTTTTCCGGGGTGATGAATGAATGTTGACGTAGAGTCTCTTGATAAGGTTAGGAAGAAAGTACAGGTGCTTCTTCCAGAAGAACAGCTATTGGAACTTCGTGAATCAATTTACGAAGAACTGAGAAAAAAGGCCAAAATAAAAGGCTTCAGGCCAGGAAAAGTTCCAAAATCGATTATAACTACATATTATAAGGACTATATTGAGGAAGAATTACAGACCAGAATAGTGCAGTCTACCATGGGAGAAGCTCTAACCACGGCAAATGTTGAGCCTGTGAGTGAGCCTATTGTCAATTTTATCGAGGAGGAAGGCCGGCACGGTTATGAGCTAGAATGCGAGGTGATTCCCGACATCGAGTTGCCTCACTATAAAGGGGTGGAGGTAGAAGTCGAAGCAATTAATGTTACCGATGAGGATGTCGAAAAAAGAATAGATGGTCTGCAGCACATGCATGCAGAGATGATTGCCAGAGAGGGCGATGCTGTTACCCAAAAGGGTGACTTTATCGTAATAAAGTACCAGGGATACATGAATGGCAAGCCTGCAAAAGGTGTTGGTGCCGAGTTCTATCCTGTTGAATTGGGATCAACAACGCTTATGCCAGAGTTTGAGGAAGGCCTGATTGGCATGAGGGTGGGGGAAGAGAAAGAAATTGAAATAACCTTTCCTGAAGATTACCCAGACAAAGAAATAGCTACGAAAACAATGCAGTTTCAAGTTCTTGTCAAGGAAGTTAAAGAAAAGAGATTACCAGAGATAAACGATGAGTTTGCTAAAGACCTCAATTTTGAAAATATTGAGGCAATGAAGATTGGCCTTCGGGAAGAGCTGAAAAAAGAGAAGGAAACAGCTCAAAAAAGAGAAATTTCGCAAAAAATTATGGAGATTCTTCTTGAAAGCATAGAAATCCCTGTACCTAAGAGACTTCTCGATAGAAGGATACAAGGGATGATTGAAGATGCAAAAAGTCGATTTAAAACTGATAATATACCTAGGGAAGAAGAGGTAAATCTTGATACGAACTTGAGAAGGGATTTTGAGCCGAGGGCCAAAGAACGGATCAAAGGGGAAATTATTATCAAAAAGATTGCTGATGTTGAATCGATTACTGTTAATGATGATGAAATCCATGAGAAGATGAAGAAAATGGCGGAGGAAACCAGAAGAAGTTATGAAGAGATAGAGAAATTCTATAGAGAATACAATATGGTAGAGAGCCTCCGTGCAAATATTTTAGAGGAAAAAACACTTGCTTTTCTCCGGGAGAACGCAGTAGTAAAGGAGAAACAATGAACCTGGTTCCCATAGTTATAGAAAGAGATGGAAGAGGTGAGAGGGCATATGATATATATTCACGTCTTCTGAAAGAGAGGATAGTTTTTTTGGGAACTGCTATAGATGACAATGTGGCGAATATTATTATTGCACAACTTCTGTTCCTGGAATCTGAAGACCCTACGCAAGAGATCTATGTTTATATAAACTCCCCAGGAGGTTATATAACAAGCGGGCTTGCCATTTACGACACCATGCAATATGTTAAGGCGCCCATAGTAACAATGTGCATCGGACAGGCAGCAAGCATGGGTGCAGTCCTGCTGGCTGGAGGGACTCAGGGCAAGCGTTATGCTCTTCCACACTCAAGAATCTTGATCCATCAACCCCTTGGTGGGGCTCAGGGTCAGGCAACTGACATTGATATTCAGGCACGGGAAATTCTACGAATAAGAGAAGAGATTAATAAGATCTTTACGAAACACACAGGTCAGCCAATTGAAAAGATCTCTGCCGATACAGAAAGAGATTTTTATATGACAGCTGAACAGGCCTTAAATTATGGCATCATTGACAAAATCGTGGAGAAAAGACAATGACAATGATTAAGAAGAGTAACGGAAGGACAATGAAACTCCATTGTTCTTTTTGTGGAAAAAGCCAAGATGAGGTCAAAAAACTTATTGCTGGACCGATGGTATACATCTGTGATGAATGTATTGAACTTTGCAATGAGATTATTCAGGATGAGGCAAAAAAGGAAAGATTTGATTATATTAAAACATCGATTCCAAAGCCTCATGAAATAAGAAGACTTCTTGATGAGTATGTCATAGGTCAAGACTTTGCAAAAAAAGTCCTTTCAGTGGCAGTTTATAATCATTATAAGAGAATTGAATCAAAAGCCACATTCGATGATGTGGAAATTCAAAAAAGCAATATTCTCCTTATTGGTCCCACAGGGTCTGGGAAGACACTGCTTGCTCAGACATTGGCGAAAATCCTGCATGTCCCCTTTACTATAGCGGATGCTACAACTTTGACTGAGGCAGGGTATGTGGGCGAGGATGTGGAGAACATAATCCTCTATCTTCTCCAGTCTGCTGATTATAATGTTGAGCGGGCAGAACGTGGCATCGTTTATATTGATGAAATAGATAAAATTTCAAAAAAAATAGATAGCCCTTCCATTACACGTGATGTTTCCGGTGAGGGAGTCCAGCAGGCCCTATTGAAGATAATCGAGGGCACTGTGGCTAATGTACCTCCAAAGGGCGGAAGAAAGCATCCACAACAGGATTATATAAAGGTAGATACGTCAAACATCCTTTTTATTTGCGGAGGGGCATTTCATGGAGCAGAGTCTATCGTTGCGAACAGGATTGGAAAGAAAAGCATCGGTTTTGGTGTTGATGTAGAGGGTGGAAGAGACAAACAGTATTCAGAATTGATAAAAGATATTCAGCCTGAGGATCTTCTCAAATATGGCTTAATTCCTGAGTTCATAGGAAGATTACCTATTATTGCCACGCTCGGAGAATTGACTGAGGACAATCTTGTTGAAATCCTCAAAAGACCACGCAATGCCATTGTAAAACAGTACAAGCGACTTTTTGACCTGGAAAACGTTAAATTAACGTTTACGGAAGGAGCCCTAAGAGGTATTGCACGGGAGGCGATGAAGAAGAAAACTGGTGCAAGAGGGCTGAGATCAATCATGGAAAGGGTTATGCTCGATGTTATGTACGAAATTCCGGCCCTTACAAATGTCAAAGAGTGTGTATTGAGTGAAGAAGTCATTGTGAATCACGACAGGCCAATTTTGATCTATGAAGAAGAGGCCGAAATTGCATAAGGTTGACACAGGAGTGGTAAGCTGATATAGTATGGGCGGGTAGCTCAGTGGGAGAGCATCGGCCTTACAAGCCGGGGGTCGGAGGTTCAAAACCTCTCCCGCCTACCATTCATGCGGGGTCGTAGTTAAGCCTGGTTATAACGCCGGCCTGTCACGCCGGAGGCCGCGAGTTCGAAGCTCGTCGACCCCGCCATTTCTTTAAAGGTCTACATGAACCTCATTATCTGTATTCATAATCATCAACCCGTGGGCAACATGGATTATATCCTTGAAGATGCTTATAAAGCTGCATATTTGCCTTTTTTTGAAGTACTCAAAGAATATAAAGACATCAAGATCAATCTCCATTTCTCTGGTTATCTTTTTACATGGCTTCTGGAAAAGAAACCTGATTATGTTGCTCTCCTAAAGTTACTGAAGGAACAAGGACGGATCGAGGTTGTTTCAGGTGGTATGTATGAACCGGTGCTTTCACTTATTCCGGAAGATGATGGGTGTAATCAGATCAGGATGCATGCAGACCTTATGGAAGAAACCTTCGGTGAGAGGCCAAAGGGCGCATGGCTTGCTGAACGGGTTTACGAACCACATATACCGCAAACTTTAAGCAAGGCAGGGATCACATATACCTTGGTGGATGACAATCATTTTAAAGCAATCGGTATGACCGAAGATGACCTGTTCGGATATTATATGAGCGAATTCGAAGGACATAAATTGGCTATTTTCCCTGGCCTTGAATTTCTGCGCTATACAATACCCTTTAAACCATTGGATGTTTTGGACACCTATCTAAAAGACGCAGATGGGAAAGGCCACAAGCTTGCTGTTTTTGGTGATGATGGTGAAAAGTTCGGCCTTTGGCCGGGGACGAAGAAGTCAGTCTATGAAGAGGGATGGTTGAAAATGTTTTTTGAATATTTAACTGGGAATCAGAAGTGGCTTAGAACAGTTACGTTCTCTGAGTACCTTACGACCCCCCCGAAAGGCCCTATCTACCTTGATTGTCAGTCCTATAAAGAAATGGGAGAATGGAGTTTGCCCCCAATTTTTGCGAAAGAATATAGTGCTGCAATTTCTGATAAAAAACCCAGTAAGAAGACAATTATTAAAGGTGGGTACTTCAAATATTTTCTGATAAAATACCCTGAAAGTAATGACATGCACAAAAAAATGCTTTCATTGACAAAGATAGCGAATGAAAACCCTGAAGCAAAGAAGCATGTGTACATGGCTCAGTGCAACGATAGTTATTGGCATGGAGTGTTTGGCGGGCTCTATCTGCCCCATCTACGGGCGTCCGTCTACGAACATCTTATTGAAGCCGAAAAGATCTTGGACCCAAAAGAACCCTTTGTTACTGGGATAATTGACGATGTTAACATGGACGGTATAGATGAAGCCGTTCTTACTAATAATTTTTTGAAGGCTTACTTTTACCTAAAAGAAGGTGGCACACTGTATGAACTTGATTATAAACCGGCCTCTTCAAATATAATGGCTAACCTTTACAGGCGATATGAAGGATACCATGATAAGGTCAAAATGACTTCTTCAACTGACGTGGCAGATGGCACCAAAACAATTCATGATATGTTTATGGCAAAGGAAGAGGGCCTGGAGCGTTTCCTATACTACGACTGGTACCGGCGTGCTTCGCTTGTTGATCATGTTATGGGCAAGGATGTTACCTGGGAGTCCTTTTACAGATGTCAGTATTTTGAACCCGGAGATTTTGTTAAGGAACCATACGAGGCGTCCTGTAAGAATGAAAACAAGTCCACAATTCTTTCTCTTGTGAGAGAAGGTCATTACTGGAAAGGAGGAATAGGAATTCCTCTTGTCATTAAAAAAACAATTCGCATGACCGCCAATGAATCAGCAGTGTACATTGATTATCAAATTGATGGTGATGTGAAAGAGAATTTTCTTTTTGGTGTGGAATTTAATTTCTCTTTCCTTGGAAGTGGCGGTGATAGATATATGGACCTGGGGTCAGGCAGAATACCCTTGACTTCAAAAGGCATATATAAGCCGTCACGAATGTTACAATTTTATGACCCATACCAAAAAGTGGCACCGACCATCGAGTGTGACCACCCTATCTCAGTCTGGACTTTCCCGGTAGAGGTTGTTTCTCTCTCTGAAACAGGGTTTGAGCGGAATTACCAGAGTACCATGTGCATGCCAGTGTGGGATATTGATTTAACTAACGGTTCAAGAGCTATTCATTTGAAGCTTACAGTAAATGGTATCAATCGTAATAACGACTTACAATAGAAGGGCATTTCTCAAAGAAGCAGTACTCTCCGTAATTAATCAGGATTATAAAAACAAAGAAGTAATAGTGGTTGATGATGGATCTTTTGATGGATCCTCGGAAGAGGTAAGGCATCTTCCCCTCCGTTACGTTTGGAAGCAAAACAGAGGAATAAGCAGCGCACGAAATATGGGCATCCAGGTCTCTAAGGGGGAGTACATTGCTTTTCTTGATGTAGATGATCTTTGGAAAAAAGGTAAGCTCACCCAGCAAATGAGTATAATGGCAGACAATGACGCTGACATCTCGTATACAGATGAAATCTGGATCAGAAATGGTGAGCACTTAAACCAAAAAAACAGACACAAAAAGTACTCTGGCTTTATTTTTGAGCGGTGCCTTCCTCTCTGTATCATAAGCCCATCCTCAGTAGTAATAAGAAGGAAACTTTTCGATGAGGTTGGATTGTTTGATGAAAGTCTGCCTGTATGTGAAGATTACGATATGTGGCTCAGAATAACATGCAGGTACCCAGTCTTATTTATAGACAAGCAATTTATCATAAAAAGAGGTGGCCACAAAGATCAACTATCAAGAGCTTATCCGGCTATGGACAGATTTCGAATCCAGAGTCTTGTTAAAATAATACAAAGCAGTACTTTAAACCCAGAAATGCGCAAGGTAGCGCTCAACGAATTAAAAAGAAAATGCATAATTTACGCGATGGGGGCAAAAAAAAGGGGTAGATTCCAAGAGTCAAATGCTTATATGCAACTCTACGAAACCCTTGCGAATCAACCCCTAGTATCTGGCTTAAAGGATCGGGTCATTCAGGGTTTAGCTGGTTCCAAAAGGCCTATTGGCCTTGAGAAAGTATAGTTTATAGGTTCCACTATCAAGCTGTCAAAGGCTTGATTCTGGGTTTGTGAAGTCAGTGAAAACGGCAGAGACACAATATAACCACCGATTCCTAATACACAGGTAATCAGTCCTGCAGGTCGCATAACAAGAGCATCCCATAAAACTTTTTCGCCTTCCGGTTCAGCATTTGGTGGTTGCCATGTTTTGTAAACATCCTGCGAAAAGACCGGTACTACAAAAAAAGTAATCGTAAAAATTGCTATAACACTGAACAGAAAAAAACGTTTCATAAAATCCTCCTGTGATTTGGATGATGATACGTAACAAGTCTATTACTCTTTCATAATGATGTCAATGCTTCTTGTCACGACTTCAGGGGCTAAAACTTATGTAGTCCCCTCAACGCGTCAAGCGTCTTGAACCCCACTTCCTCTGCTTTTTTGCTAAAAATAACCTCATTGATTATGCAATCCACACTTTACTAATTTTTTAATCTTAGCCTGTTGCCATTTATAATAATATCGAAGAACTATCAGTATACTTTAGAGTAGTGACCCTTCACTATACTTGACAATGGCCTACGAAATATTGGAATATCTCACTTGATGAATAAGTATCGTATAACATTTTTACCGTCCGAACGCATATTTGATGCACATGAAGGTGATACTATTCTTGATGCAGCAATGAAGGCTGGTGTTTACATAAATGCATCGTGCGGAGGGAATAGCTCATGCGGTAAATGCAGGATTAAAGTAATTCAAGGGAGTGTCATTTCGACGCGCCATCCAAAGATTTCAAAGGCTGACTATGATAAAGGTTATCGTCTTGCCTGCAGATCAAGGCCGGAAAGCAATCTAGTCGTAGAAGTACCCATAGAGTCACAAATTGATGGAAGCATACTGAAAGACAATGGCAGAAAACCACTTATTCTGCTGGTTTCAGACCTAGGAATGCTTATAAAACAACGGAAAGCGGATCCACCTTTTTTCAAATTATATATAGAACTTCCTGAACCTACTGCAGAAGACAATATTTCAGATTTTGAGAGATTGGTCAGGGAACTTGGGAGGATATTGAAGAAACATATATTTTCTGCTGACCTTAATGTTTTAAAAAGTATGGCCCGAACATTCCGTGAATCCATATGGAAAATCACTGTCACACTGACTCTGTGTAATAATGGATTTCGGATTGTAAATGTTGAGACCGGAAAAAAGATGCTCGAGAATTACGCAATTGTACTTGACATAGGAACTACCACGGTTTCCGGACAAATCATTGACCTGACAAATTACGGCCACGATATTTGTACCCTTGCTGAGGCATCTGATTACAATGGGCAGATAAGATTTGGAGACGATGTTATATCAAGAATTATGTATTGCCGGAAAACAGGCGGTCTTGCCAATATGCAGAAAGCACTTGGCGATACTGTAAATGGAATTATCAGCCAACTTGTTAAAAAGAGTGGCGTTCGGAAGGCCTCAATTTCTCACCTCATATTTGCAGGAAATACGACAATGACGCATCTTTTTTTTGGTCTTGACCCTGAAAACATAATGCTTGCACCCTATACACCTGTAACAAATGTTTATCCTCATGCAATCGCTAAGGATTTTGGACTGGATTTGGAAGGTCATGTATATGTTATAGCTTCACCATGCGTATCTTCATACGTTGGTGGAGATGTTGTGGCTGGTGTTGTAGGGTGTGGCATGTCCAGAAGCGAAAAGGTTACGCTTTACATAGATGTAGGGACAAATGGCGAGATTGTTCTTGGAAACAAAGACTGGCTCATCTGTGCTTCATGTTCGGCAGGTCCTGCGTTTGAGGGTGGTGGAATTCAGTTTGGTATGCGGGCCGAAACAGGTGCCATAGAACAGCTGAAGATCAATCCGGTAAATTACGAACCCATGATCATAACGATTGGCAAGGCCAAGCCAAAAGGTATATGTGGTTCTGGCCTTATAGACGGTATTTCAGAACTTTTATTAACAGGGATTCTTGATCAGAACGGTAAGTTCAAAAGAGATCTGGATGATTCACGTGTACGAGAAGGCGAAAGCGGATTTGAGTATGTTGTGGCATCAAAAGAAAACACGCAAATTTGTAAAGATATTGTACTTACCGAAGTTGATCTTGCCAATGTAATTCGTGCAAAAGCTGCACTCTATGCGGGTTGCAAGGTGCTTGTCGAAAGTATCGGCCTAACCTTTCATGATATTGAGAGAGTTATTATTGCAGGTGGTTTTGGCCATTATATTGACCTTGAAAAGGCTCAAATTATCGGGCTTTTGCCGGAACTGCCTCTTGAACGTTTTATTTTTGTAGGCAATGGATCACTTCTCGGAACAAGGCTTTTTTCGTTCTCCAGGAGATTTATAGACGAGGCACAAAGCATATCAAAAAAGATGACGAATGTAGAGCTCTCAACCAGTCAAAAATTCATGGATGAATTTGTGGCAGCATCCTTTTTGCCTCATACCGATGATAAAGCGTTTCCTGGAGTATTGAAAAAACTTCATAGATACAAGCTGTTACCATGAAAGATGAAGGGAGAGTTTTCAATGCCCATAATTATTGGTTTTGCAGGCAAAGGTGGTGTTGGAAAAACAACAATAGCAGGAATACTAATTCGTTATCTCATAGAAGAGTTAAAAGTAGCACCTGTCCTCGCAGTGGACGCTGACCCGAATTCAAACCTGAACGAGATACTCGGCGTTAATATTCACACTACTATTGGTGAAGCACGAGAGTTGCTGAAAAAAGATGTACCCACGGGAATGACAAAGGATGTTTGGTTTGAGTATAAAGTTCACGAAGCCATCATTGAGGGAAAGGGCTTTGACCTGCTTGTCATGGGTAGACCTGAAGGACCTGGTTGTTATTGTGCTGCAAACGCACTTGCGAAGCGATCCATTGAATCCCTCAAAACGAATTATCCTTTTGTAGTGGCTGATAACGAGGCAGGAATGGAACACTTGAGCAGGCTTGTCACTCAGGATCTCGATCATCTTTATGTGATTTCTGACCCATCCCCAAGGGGTTTGCTCACCGGGAAAAGGATCCTTGAATTAGTCAAGGAGTTGAGGCTTAACATTAAAAATTGGCACATCATCGTAAACATGGCCAGAGAATCTGAAGAAGAAAAAGTTCGTGATTTAGCAGTCAACAGAGGGTTTGAGGTAACTGGGTTTGTAAGGGAGGACAAGATTCTTGAAAAAGCTGATACTGAAGGGGTAAGTATTTTCTCGATATCTAGGGAATCGTCAGCAATTTCTGATTCTTATTCAATTTTTGCCAAAACTATTAATGCTGTACACGTTAAATGAAACCATAGTTCCTGAATATTGCCAACGCAATCGTTTGAGGTGAACACTTGGCTATTTATCCCAAAAGCCCAAAAGGACTTTATCTGTTCCATCATCAGATGGTATATTAAAAGAGTTATGAAGTTCCTTTGATTTGGAGACTTGTATGGGTGATTATGTTTATGAAGAAAAAAAGAACTATGAAGGAAAAAATGTAAAGGCGCTGGGATCAACTTTCGAAGAAGGTAAGCCTGACGCTACGGGCAACTGGCTAGCCAAACTGACGACACATGAAGAGAGGCTTGGTTATCTGAGAACCGCCCTGCGTTACTGGTACAGTAACGAATGGTACGGCAGTGAGAAACGAAAACAGGAAGCATAAAGAGGATAAGTAGTGAATGGTGAGCAGTAAGCAGAGGATGGATTAGTTACTCTGTGATTAGTAAAGGGAGGAGAAAAAGTGTTTGAGATTTCAAAGGTAAAATATACAGGCAAGATTAAAGAAGTTACCTTGGGATCGGGTGAAAAAGCTGTAATCATTGGAGGAGAAACATGTTACCCTTTTCATCTTTTTGAAGGAGAGATGCCTAATACACCAAAAATTGCCTTCGAAGTCTGGGATTTCGAACCTGATGATTGGCAAGATTGGGCAATAGAACCCTTTAGAGATGTTATAGGCAACCCTGCAGCATGGGCAAGAAAATGTGTAGAAGTCTTCCATGCAGAGATTATTGCCTTAAATTTGAAAGGTGCTGACCCGAATGGAAAGGATAGGGTTGTTGAGGAGGTCGTTAGCGTAGTCAAAAATGTTATTGAAGCCGTCGATGTGCCTGTTATTGTATGGGGTACGTCAAATGACGAGAAAGACGCTGTTCTCCTAAGAAGAGTAGCTGAGGTGTGTGAGGGTAAAAATGTGGCCATCGGCCCTTTGTCGGAAAAAAACTATAAGCACATTGGGGCAACGGCAATTGCGTATAATCACCCTGTGCTAGCTTCATCCCCCATTGATGTAAATCTTGCAAAACAGTTGAACATTCTTCTAGGTAACCTTGGAGTCAAAGATGAAAAGATATTGATCGACCCAACAACCGGTGGCCTTGGCTATGGGCTGGAATACTCGTATTCTGTGATTGAAAGAGATAAGATGGCAGGGTTGACACAGGAAGACATAAAACTTCAGTACCCCATTGTATGTAATGTGGCACAAGAAATATGGAAAACAAAAGAGGCGAAATTGACACAGGAGGATGACCCAAAACTTGGTGATGAGAAAAAAAGAACCATTCTTCTGGAATCGGTTAGTGCCATGAGCATGTTAATTGCCGGAGCCGATGTTGTTATCATGCGACATCCTGAAAGCATTGCACTTGTACAAGAGATGATCAAGGAACTGACATCAAGAGGGATATAGATGACAGATGAAACACTAAAAAGCATTGACAGGGCAACGACTGAACTCCTTGAAAAGGCAAAAAAGGACGAGATAGGTACAGTTTTCTCTCGCGCTGAACAGATAAAACCGTGTCCTGTGGGGTTGGAAGAGAGTTGCTGTAAGATTTGTGCAATGGGGCCTTGCAGGCTACCCAGGACAAAGAAAGCCTTGCAGAAGGAAAGAGTGGGAGTCT
>MTKX01020943.1_pt1 | contig 21222 bp, 17 predicted proteins | sample 1042771 | NCBI WGS metagenome assembly MTKX01 (sample SAMN06212183, study PRJNA360534) | anaerobic digester metagenome | biome: Wastewater treatment plant; material: sludge; isolation source: anaerobic digester fed with sludge from wastewater treatment plant | place: Denmark: WWTP Randers ... | reverse complement strand
GATGTGATCTTCATTGCGCTTCCCCTTCAAGATCATAATGGATGTATATTTTATAAAAAATATGTGGTTGCAAGAAAATGTTTAAGGAATGAATGTGTTAATCCGGAATGTCGGTTTTATCCATTAATTTCATGTCGCTATGCATTTCCTCTAGCTTGCTATTGGTTGTAGATTCATATGCCGCCAGAGTGATGTTTGGATGGAGATACAATAGTGCCTTATCTATCTCGATGAGTATCGATTGAATATTCATAGCTTGATTATCCAGTTCGGCTTCGATCACATCCACCATCTTGCACCCTCTTCCCCTCTTACCCTTGGGAAGAAGCCCACAAAGCTCCCTCAGACTGGAAGCAATCCCGATGCTCGCTTTATAGGTCTCTAGAGAATTTCCCGAAGATAGGTTCTTTGCCTCGTGATCTATCCTTGCGCCTGGGTCCTCGTATTTCGTGCCTGATCCGCGGGTGACCTGGCAGATCTCCCTGGCGGTCTTCTGGATCCCGGCGATGGTCTCCTCTATCTTCTCCTCAATGATCGGATTGCATTTTCTAAGCAACCTGACCGCACTAGGAGCGTTATCCTCTGCTGCGGCCATATGCTCGGCGGCGCTGTCGCAGTACCATTGGTAAGCTTTGAAATCCCTTTGAATATTCTCTACGGATTTTTCCTTGAGCTTATGAGCCTCCTCCAGTGCCTTGGCCAGATTCTCCACCGCTCCAAATAGTTCTTTTTTGTCTTCAGAGCTGCCGACGGCTTCTTTAGCCTCAGCAAGATATCTTTGCACCTCTGATTCTGATGCTCCCTCGAAAGTGAGTGCAAGATACGATCTGTAAAATGGGTGGCAAAACCGAGCAGGATTGGAAAAAAACTGCTCTTGTGATGACCTCTCAAAGAACATCACTGCAGCTTCCAGCTCACATCTCTGTGTATTCTTATCGTTGGATTCTGAGGCTTTACGAATTGAGACCCTTCCTAGCGAATGATACGCATACATTCGCACGCCGATATCTATGTATTCAGTCAGCCCTAGCAAAGCATTCCAGCCCTGTTCCTTGTCCGGCAGAAGAGCAAAAGACGAGCCAAGAGCAACAGCTGCGCGCCCTCGCACGAAGCTATCTTGGTCTTGAGTCAGCCCGAGCAAAACCTTCCCTCCCTGTTCTTTATCCGGCAAAAGAGCGAAAGACGAGCCAAGAGCATCGGCTGCGCGCCCTCGCACGAAGCTATCTTGGTCTTGAGTCAGCTCGAGCAAAACCTTCCCTCCATATTCTTTATCCGGCAGAAGAGCGAAAGACGAGCCAAGAGCATCGGCTGCACGCCCTCGCACGCCACTATCCAGGTCTTGAGTCAGCCCTAGCAGATCCTTCCAGCCCTGTTCCTTGTCCGGCAGATGAGCGAAAGACGAACCAAGAGCATCGGTTGCGTGCCTTCGAACGACCCAATCCAGGTCTTGAGTCAACCCGAGCAGAACCTTCCAGCCCGCTTCCTTGTCCGGCAGAAGAGCGAAAGACGAGCCTAGGGCACCGGCTGAGCCCCCTCGCACGTCGCTATCCTGGTCTTGAGCCAGCCTGATCAGATCCCTCCAGCCCCCTTCCTTGTCCGGCAGAAGAGCGAAGGACGAGCCAAGAGCAACAGCTGCGCGCCCTCGCACGCCGCTATCCTGGTCTTGAGCCAGCTTGAGCAGAACCTTCCAGCCCCCTTCCTTGTCCGGCAGAAGAGCGAAAGACGAGCCTAGGGCACCGGCTGCACCCCCTCGTACGAAGCTATCCTGGTCTTGAGCCAGCATGATCAGATCCTTCCAGCCTGCTTTCTTGTCTGGCAAAAGAGCAAAAGAAGAGCCAAGAGCATCGGCTGCGCGCTTTCGCACGAAACTATCATGGTCTTGAGCCAGCCGGCACAGAACCTTCCAGCCCGCTTCCTTGTCCGGCAGAAGAGTAAAAGACAAGCCAAGAGCACCGGCTGCGCGCCCTCGCACGAAGCTATCCCTGTTTTGAGTCAGCCCGATCAGATCCTTACAGCCTTGTTCCTTGTCCGGCAGAAGATCAAGAGACGAGCAAAGGGCATTGGTTGCGTTCCATCGCACGCCGCTATTCCGGTCTTGAGCCAGCCGGAGCAGAACCTTCCAGCCCGCTTCCTTGTCCGGTAGGAGAGCAAAAGACGAGCCTAGGGCATCGGCTGCTTTTTTTCGATCCTCAACCTTTCTGCTAGAGGCCATTTTATGAATCTCAGCCTGGCTCAACAACTGGGCTCACCGAAGGAAGATCCTCCCCAAAAGATTAAAACTTTGCCAAGATCTCGCAAATCCAGTCAGCCTTGCGTGCTTCCTCTGGCCTGCAACTGCCCGCCCTTGCTCATCCCCGCTTGCCTCCCAATAGAAACCTATATCCTCCGCCAGCCCCAATTATAGAGCTATGTCCAGAGTAGTTCATTTTGAAATCCACGCCGACGAACCGGAGCGCGCCGCTGCCTTCTACCGGAGCGTATTCGGCTGGGAGATTAGCAAGTGGGATGGCCCCTTCGATTACTGNNTTCGATTACTGGCTGGTGCGGACCGGCCCCAGGGAGGAGATGGGAATAGACGGCGGCATTCTGAGACGCCAGAAATCTGGCCCCTGCGACGGCATCCAGGCTTATGTCTGTACCGTCGGGGTCAAGTCGATCGATGAGGCGCTAAAGGCTATAGCCGCCAACCAGGGGCAGATCGTCCAGCCCAAGGCAGAGATACGGGCGTGGGGTGGCTGGCCTACTGCAAGGACACGGAGAGCAATATCTTCGGCATCCTCGAGCCCGAGCCTATGTGAATATGAGGAAATTGCGGTTAAGTGCGCAGGGTGAACATGGAAAGCCTATTTGATAAAATCGAGCGCGCCGTCAGCCGGATCAGGTCACTTGGCGGTGAGAAGATCAGATTCATCATCCTCTACGGCTCGGCATCTGAAGGCAGCATGAAAGAGGATTCGGATATCGATATCTGCGTGTACTATGACGGCCACGATGCCTCCGAGTTCCGCCTCAAAGTCTTATCTGATCTCTTTGACGACATCTACGATATCAAGATCTTCCAGCAGCTCCCCCTTCCCCTGCGCATGGAAGTTCTTAAGGGCCGGGTCCTCTTCGATGACGACACGCCCTTCCTCTACGACAAGGCCTATGAGACGATCAAAGAGTTTGAATCCTTCAAGCCGAGGTACTACGACTACCTGGGAATAGAACCCCTGGCGTAAAACAGAGGCAAGAAATGACCAAAAAGAGAGGCCTTAGGATTGAGTTGATAAGGTCAAAATTGGCAGACATCGAGGAGAGCGTGAGCCTGGTGGAGGCCAATCTTCCCCCCAGCTTCGAAGAGTTCTCAGAGCTCGGCCTTGTCAAGGATGGAATCTACAAGAGAATGGAGTTCGCCATAGAAAGCATCATCGATATCCTCTCAATTATCAACTCCGACCTGCGCCTCAGCATCCCGGAAGACGAAGAGGATGTTGTAGAAAACCTGGGCCTCAATGGGATTCTGACCCAAAACATGGTTGATAAGGTCCGAAGGATGAAAGGATTCAGAAATATAATTGTCCATAGATACGGAAGGATCGATGACCTCTTGGCCTACAAGATTCTAAAGGAAAATTTGGAGGATTTCGGCGAATTTATAGAGTCGATTGAGCTATTTCTTGAAGAGAGTTTAGCTAGAACAAAGAAGCTGGATTGATGAACAAAGATCACGCAGCAACCTTGCCAGCCACCTCCAAGCCCTCCTGCCGTTGACCGACTAGCGTATCCCCTCTTGCATCCCCCTAGAAACCGATATTTTCCGTCTCTGGGGTGAAGATGGGAATAAACTGCGGCATCCCTAGACGCCAGGGATCGCATCTAAATCAAAAAATCATTCTCCCTCTCCTTTTATCATGAGCACCGGAATTGGAGACTGCAAGACAACCTTTTCCGCCACGCTTCCCAGCAGAAATTTTTCAATTCCAGTTCGGCCCCTGCTGCCTATCACAATCAGGTCTGCTTCCATCTCCCGGGCGGATTTAAGAAGCTCTTGGCTCGGATTTCCCTGGAGCACGATCTTGCGGCAGGGAATATTCAATATACTGGCCAGGTCTTCTGCAAATTGAGTTGCCTGCCGTCCCTCTTCTTTCATCAACTCGGATATCTTTTCTTTCAGACCGGGCAGCATGGCATACCCCGGAAGATGAGAAAGTCGAGAGATATCTATGACATAGACCGCAGCCACAGATCCCCTGCTACGATGTGCGATATCAACTCCAACTTTCACCGCCTTCTTGCTCATATCCGATCCATCGGTCGCTATCATAATTTTTTGCATCATATTACCACTGAATTCATCGCCTTGCAGATATATCCCAATCCTGGTCAGAGAGAGCAATTCTCATCCGGCCTGATTTGGCTCTAATTAAATCATCTCCTTGATTCTTCTACCTTTGCACTCATGAGAATTATATAATGACAATCAGATCTATCAGATATCTTGATAATCTTTTTATCTGTCTATAAATTTTAGGGGAAATATTTATATTTTTTCGCGGCAAAGGCAGAATGATCGAATTGATATGTAGCAGCGGCAACGTGGATATCCATACAAAGGCCGGTATGATGGGCATAGATCCAGAATGGTGGCAGTAATATGGCAAAAAGCACAGCCGGAAGTGTGAGCGAAGTCGATTGGGAGGATATAAGGAAGAGATGGCCCGGCAAGTTTCGAGATCAGGAAAGGTTCATCTTCCAGGCAATTCGCCCTGGAGATCGGATTTTTGTGGGCACCGGTTGCGGTGAGCCTCAATTTCTGGTCAGGTCTCTCTTTGATTTCGTCAAGCAGCAGCCCAAGGCATTTATGGATGCAGAGATCATTAATATCGTCACCCTGGGTGTGGCCCCTTACACCGATGAGAAGTTCAAAGACAACATTCGGCTCAACTCCTTCTTCATAGGCGACAGCACCAGAAGAGCGGTCAACCGGGCCGAGGCCGACTACACACCGGTCTTCCTCTCTCAATTGCCCGGCCTGATCCGGTCCGGCCGGATCCCTCTGGATGTGGCTTTAGTTCAGACCTCTCTTCCCGATGCTGAAGGGAAAATGAACCTGGGGGTATCAGTGGACATCGTCCAGGCAGCAGTGGAGAGGGCGGGAATGGTCATCGCCCAGCCCAACTCTTTTATGCCCGCGGTGGAGGGTGACGGCTGGATCGGCATGGATGAGGTGGATTATATCATCCCCCACGACGAGCCCCTTCTGGAGTACATCGAGAACCCTCCGGGCAGCGTTGCCAAAAGGATTGGAAGCTATGTAGCCCGCATTGTAGAGGACGGCTCAACCATCCAGGTTGGCTACGGCAGCATTCCCAATGCAGTAGTCTCATGCCTCGGAAAGAAGAAGCATCTGGGGGTGCATACAGAACTCTTGGGCGACGGCATAGCCCTTCTGATGGAGAAGGGAGTGGTTGACAACAGCTCTAAGAGCCTGCATCCCGGCCAGAGCATTGCCACCTTCTCCATGGGCTCCCGAAAGACATTCGATTTTCTGAGGGACAATACTTCCGTCCAGTTCAAGGGCATAGACTACACCAATAATCCTTTGATCATAGCTCAGAACCATAAGATGACTGCCATCAACAGCGCCCTGGAGGTCGATCTCACCGGCCAGGCTACGGCAGAGTCTTTAGGGCACAGCTTTTACAGCGGCATCGGCGGCCAGGCGGATTTCATGCGGGGGGCAGTCCTGGCCCCGGGAGGGACCACCATACTGGCCCTTCCCTCCACCGCCCAGAGCGCCGGAGGAGATGAGATAGACGGCAGCTCAGCCCGGGGTCCACTGGTATCCCGCATAGTGCCTTTCCTGAAAGAGGGGGCGGGAGTCACCCTCACCCGGGGCGATATTCATTATGTGGTAACCGAATACGGCATAGCTTATCTTCACGGCAAGAGCATCAGAGAGAGGGCCATGGACCTGATATCCATAGCTCATCCCGGCTTCCGGCACTATCTTATAGAGGAGGCCAGGCGGCTACATCTCATCTACCCCGACCAGGCCTTCATTCCCGGCATCAAGGGGGAGTATCCGGAGGACCTTGAGGTGAGAAAGACCACCCGTGCCGGCCTGGAGCTGCTGCTCCGCCCGGTCAAGATCAGCGATGAGCCCCTGCTCAAGGAGTTCTTCTACTCCCTCTCTGACGAGAGCATGTATCAGAGGTTCATCTCCGCCCGGAGGGACATCCCCCATGAGCTGCTGCAGGATCTGGTGGCGGTGGACTACTTCACCAAGATGGTGCTGGTGGCGGTTACGAAGAGGGACAGCAGGGAATTGATATGCGGCCTGGGCCAGTACGGCATGAACCGGGATATGTACACCGCCGATGTGGCACTGGTGGTAAGAGACGACTGCCAGAAGAAAGGGGTAGCGGGAGAGATGCTGGCTTATCTCACCTTCCTGGCCAAGAGGCAGGGGCTCCTGGGCTTCACCGCCGAGGTCCTGGCCGGAAACGAGCCGGTCTTCAGGCTCTTCCGGAAGATGGGGTTTGATGTGACCAAGAGAAATGAGGAAGGCGTTTACGAGATGAAGGCCATGTTCAGATGATAGATAATTTCAAAATTTTTAAAATTATTCATAGCAGATCAAGCGCCTCTCTTCCGCTCAATCCCGTTCTCACTCCCCGCTTTTCTGCCGCCTTATTGGCTCCTTTGACTATCCCATTCAGCAGATCCTCGATTCTGGAGATAGAGCGGCCTTTAGACGGGTGTACCCTAGCCGCAGGATAGCGGAAGCTGCTTAAGGCTATACATCAAAGGCACCGTAGCCCACCATTCCCACCTCGGTCACGACAAACCAGATTCACCGGCCAGAAGGGTATTACATACCCACGAGCCTTCTTTCCAGCCAGCTCGACAATTTCATGGTCCATGCTCTCCTCTTCTGGATCTTCTTTTGCTCAGGATATCATCGCCTTTTATATCTAATCGGTCCCGGTGACCCCTCTCCTTTAGCCTATGAGGCGGATCTCTGCCTTGTCGCGATCTTCTTCCATATGCAGACTTTGTAAATATGCACCTGATCAGGCATATCCTACAGGAGACGGCTGCCGGACCACGAAGAAAAGTTTGATTGGCTGAGTCGGCCTCACAATTTAAAAATTTAAGTATTTATATAATATATATGTTTCGAAGAATATTTATACGATCAAGAGAGAGTAGATATTGCCGCAAGATAAAACTGTAGCCGATTAAGCTCCTATTGATATCAGTCTACTAATCAAGGGGCGCTTTGCGCCATGCGAAGTCTTCGGCATGAGTGCGACACACCTCGTACAGTTATTAAGTGAGTGCGGCACGAATAGCTTGTGTGCAGGCGATACGAGAGCAGGCATCTCATCCCCGATGAAATGTCCCCGTAAGACGGGCGCTGTGCCTAGATTCCAGTGCTGCCTCGTCGTCGCTTGTGTGATGGCGAAAGGCAGGCTCAAGACCCTCACTTATGGTGGGTGGTTCCCCAAGGGGGCACTGTGGCTCAGTGCTTGGCCTGCCCAAACCTCACAGCCGATTTTCCTGGATTCTTGATTCCCTTGTTTTGCATTTCCACGGATTGGCTCTTTGACTTTTATTAGCAGCCGGGCGGCCCTGCATGATATCTTTTCTGTTCATCCACGTGGCAGGCGCATGGCCGCACTCAAAGCATAATATTAAAGCGGAGTAGGCATATCCAGGACTGAATGTGGTGAGAATAGAGATGTCCAGCAAGGAGATCGAGAAGACCAGGGATGATATTGTTGCCTGGCTTACTGAGGAAGGTCTTTTCAAGGAACAGCTCATTGAGGAGAACCTCCATTTTCAAATAGCTGCAGAGTATCCTGCCAAATCCGGGCGTCACCTGTCTGTAATTCAGCCCAAAGGTCATGAGGATATGGTTGTGGTTTTCAGCCGGATCAAGCTAGCCGACCAGCATCATCAGGCTCTGTTGTCTATGCCCCCCAAAGAGAGAGAGAGACTGATCTGGCATATGCGCTATGATCTTCTCTTCCGGGAATCCAGCTTCGAGATGGAGCCTGGTGGAGGCGACATGCGCAGCATCAGATTTGTGCGGGAGATCTACTACGATGCTCTCACCAAGAACAAGTTGATGGAAGTTATCCGGGAGAACTTCAAATGCGAGCTGTATGTGGTCTGGAAGTTCCAGGAGATCTTTGGAGAAGGTCAGATGGGAAAGCTCTCCGGTCCGCCGGAGCCGATGTATATCTGATGCCGCCGATCTGCAAAAGAGAAAAAGATCCCAGACCTTTTAAATCTCCGGCCAGGATCACTCCTGCGGTTGCCAGATACGATCTTTCTGTATCTCGATTTACATCTCCTTTTTCATCTCAGCTCTTATCCGGTTAAGCTCATCATCAATGCTGCCCTTGGCCTTGGCCAGTGCAATCTCCTGCTCCAGGCCGCTCATATCAGCCAGATCGCTCGAGTCTCGGGATTGCAGCAGCTCGTCCAGGGCGGCTGAGCGTGCCTTCATATTCATGGTCCTCTCTTCAGCCTGCTCAATTGTCAGGCCTACATCTGCCATCTCTTCACTGATACCGGTCAGAGATTCTGTTATTCTCACCTGAGCCTCCGCTGCAGAGTATTCAGCCTTAATGGCCTCCTTCTTGGCCCTGAATGCCTCTGCCTTTGCCGCCAGCCGGCTCTCTGCTGCACTCAGCTTATGATGCTGATTTTTGAGGTCGGCTATCTGCTGATCCAGCGAAGCTGCCTGGGCCCGGAGCACAGCCCTGTTTTCCAGAGCCTTTCTTGCCAGATCTTCTCGACCATTCAGCAAGGCCTCTTTAGCCTGGGTTTGCAGCTTTTCCATGCTTAATTGCAGCTTATCCCTCTGAAGCTCAACTCTTTCGCAATAAGTAGCGAAATGCGCCACACTGCGTTTGACGTCTTGAAGCAATAGCAGCTGCTTTTCATAGGATAGTTCTAGGTCATCTCTCGTATCTACAGTTCCCATGATCCTATTCATCTTGGTCTGGACTGCAGTCCACATCCGGGCCATAAAACCCATATCAGATCTTTTTTGCACTATTTGATCGATGGTAGAGGGAGACAACTGCCGCCTTGATGAATCCGAAAGGGGACTGCTTCTGGCTAGGCCGGCATAAGCATTCTCTNNTCGATCTCATGGTCTCCCTTCATCTCGAACTCAATCTTTGCATTCACAAGACCTTCTTCCATGCTGATCTCGTCTACATCCCGCCAGCTATACTGCTCAAGCTTTATGCCCGAGGACTTGGGCTTGTAATATATCAGCCTCTTATTGGTGAAAACCAAGCCTGGTGATTTTAAGCTAAATGGTTTTTTAAATTGATAGACTATCTCTTCATCACTGGATAGCTTTTGCAATACCTGGTTTGGAATTGACATAACTGCCTGTAATGGTTGGGAAAAGGGAAAAGGATTGCGGAATATGGCCATGCTCTGCCTCCTGCCTGGGCCAGGCGGGATAGTCTAGGAGAGACTGGGCTATGTAGGGATATGGGATATCCCTCGCGAAAGATGGTCTTGATCCATCGATATATGCGGCATAATCAAGCTTTCATTGTTGATTGCCGCGCCCCTCCAGACAAAAAATTTATATCCTATCACTATCCTTAAGTTAGTATGTCCAAGTAATCATGAGGTGAGAATGAAATGTGGGACAAGAGATATCCATCCATATTTGATATATTTGAGAGCTTCACCAAGGGCTTTCCTTTCGAGAGAAAGGAAAAGTTAGAGGAGGACTGGTTCAAGGAGCCATTTGAGGATATGATTAAGAGATTTGAGGAATCAATGCCCTCTGAGTTCAAGACATTAGTCAGGGAGGAAGAGACTCCGGGAGGCATCAGCCGTAGGTATGGCCCCTTCGTCTATGGCTTCAGCTATACTGCCGAGCCCGGAAAAGAGCCTGTCTTCAGAGAGTTTGGCAACATCAAGCCCTCCTACCGAGGAATTGAGCCCAGCCAGGGCCGGGAGCCTCTGGTAGATGTCATGAGTGAGAAGGACCGCTACAGAATATTCGTGGAGCTGCCCGGCGTAGATAAGGACAAGGTAAAACTTGATGTGGCCGAGGACAGCATAGAGATCAAGACAGAGGATGAAAAAAAGTTCTACAAGATGATCTATCTTGATTCTGTAGTGGATGCCGACAGCGCCAAAGCCTCATACAAAAACGGAGTCCTGACTGTGGAGCTGGATAAGAAAGAGAAGCGAAAGGGCAAGGAGGTTACAATCGAATAAGCAGCAGAAATGCAATATTTTTTCTTTTATAAAATTTAAGTTCAATGTCTCTTCTTATTTATTGATACCTCATAAAGCTTTTCCGGAATTATCTTCCATCTGGATCAGAATTTGCCGTATCCTGATATTTTTCCAGTATTCATTTTTCAGTCATTGCCAATATAAGACCTATATGTCATTCATATGATGTAAAATAGCGCAGATGCCTCCTATAAAGCGCCAATGTGAAAAATAGCTACTTAAATGCATCCAAACTAATTGTATTTTATGTCACAGGAGAGAGGAGCTTCAGGGAAATATATGGTGGATGGATATGTAGACAACGATTGCATGCTGTCAGGCCTGAGGGCTTTGATGCAGAGCAAATACGGTGACATCATCCTCCTCTGCAGCGTAATGCTGGCATTCCTGATCATGCTCGCCCTCTCCGCCGCCAGTTGAGAAACATGCAGCGCCTCTTCAATCTCCTATTTTTTTAGATAAATATAATTCTAAGCAATGAATTTAGAATAGAGTTCTGGTTTTATATATGGCGTTCCTGAATCGGTTTTGCTCAGGCCAGAATCGGGACTGAGCAATTCGGTAAGTCTTCAGCATCTGGAAGATCGTTAGACATATCCCGCCACAGATGCGCCATCATCAGCCTGGCGCAGTAAGCATTCCAATTTATGGTTCAGCTCTGCAGGCTCCGCAGGATGGCTGCCCGCAGCTCCTCCATCCGCACCGGCTTGGAGACATAATCGTTCATCCCTGCCTCCAGGCACACCTCTCTATCACCTTTCATGGCATGGGCGGTCATGGCGATTATATAAGGCCGGTCAACTTTTTCGCTGCGAATGAGCCTGGCAGCCTCCAGGCCATCCATCTCTGGCATTTGCACATCCATGAGAACAATATCGTAAGATCGTCTCTTCAGGGCGGCCAGAACCTCTTTGCCATTGGCTGCCGTATCGGCTTGGTAGCCCAACCGCTCCAGCATGCGTAGAGCTACCATTTGGTTGACGGCGTTATCCTCGGCCAGAAGAATTCTCAAATTCGCTTTGCTCTGGCTGTTCATATCTTGCGCTTCCATAACCGGCCTATCCTCTTCTCTTGTGGATAGGAGAGCGGGAGAGGGCTGGGCTCTGATGGTGAAATAAAAAACTGATCCCTTTCCAGGCTCACTTTCAGCCCAGATTCTTCCTCCCATTCTCTCGGCAAGGTTCTTGCTTATCACCAGCCCCAGCCCGGTGCCGCCGAACTTGCGGGTGGTCGATGGATCTGCCTGGATAAAGGGCTGGAAGAGACGGCCCAGCTGATCCTTACTTATGCCTATGCCGGTATCCTTTACCGCAAACATGATCTCTTCCAGCCCATCAATGCCAGGAGATGGTCCTGAGGCGGAAACAGTTGCCGAGATCTCTCCTTTTTCTGTGAACTTGACCGCATTACCGAGGAGATTGACCAGAATCTGCTTGAGCCTAGCCGGATCACCCAGGATCTGGCGTGGGACATCCGGCTCCAGGGAATAGCTCAAATCCAGCCCCTTATCACTGGCCGAGGAGGAAAAAATATTCACAGAATCCTCCAGGACCTTCTGCAGATCTAAGGGCTTTTTCTCCACCTCCAGCATTCCTCCCTCGATCTTGGAGAAGTCCAGGATATCGCTTATCACCGCCAGTAAGGAATCTCCGCTGCTGCGAATGGTCTCAATATAATCCCTCTGCTCTCTATTAATGGGAGTGTTGAGAAGAAGGCTGGTCAGTCCAATGACCGCATTCATGGGGGTACGAATCTCATGGCTCATATTGGCAAGAAACTGGGACTTGGCCCTGGTGGCAGACTCAGCCCTCTCCTTGGCCAAGAGCAGATCATCTTCCACCCTCTTCCTCTCCGTGAGGTCGATGGACACGCTGGCAAAGCCCATATAGCGGCCCTTCTGATCTTTGATCATATTGAAAACATAGAGGGCGGGAAACAGGCTGCCATCCTTTCTCTCTACCAGAAGCTCACATTCCAGATAGCCGCAGCGCACGATCTCCTCGATCACCTTCTTTATGCGCTGGCGCATCTTTTCCGGCACTATAGTCTCGGCAATGCTCTTGCCCAGTACCTCCTCTGCCCTCCACTGGTACAGGATCTCTGAAAAATGGTTCCAGTAGATTATCCTGCCATCCAGATCGGTGGCTATGACCGCATTTCGGACCTGGTTTAAGAGAGATGCCTGGAATGTGATCTGGCTCTCGGCCTCTTTCCTCTCAGTTATATCTTGCCCCTGAGCGATGGTGGCCAAAATCCTGCTGCCGCCTTGATCATAAACATTGGCAGAGTTCCACAGGACGGTGCGAATATCGCCATCTTTTCTCAATATGGGAATCTCCACTGCATCCCAATGTTGCCCAGCGAGCGTCTTCTCAATGTAGGCCAGATATTCATCTCTATCTCCACCAGGAAAAAGGATCTGCAGATGATGGCCCAGGACATCCTTAGAGCAATATCCTGTGAGCCTCTCCGCAGCATGATTGAATCTTGTGATCTTTAAGAGGGGATCCCAGACGATGATGGGGGCATTGGCATGGCCTATAAGGTTTTCCAGAAAGTCCCGGGTCTCTCGCAGATCTTCTGCCGTCTTCTTCAGCTTCTCAGAAGAGCGCCGGATCTCAGTGAGATCGTTGCCGATGCATAAAACCTCCACCGCCTCTCCTGTTTCATTCCTGACCGCCCGGTTGGTCCAGGCGATCCAGACCCGTTCACCATTGCTGCGCATGTTCTCATTGACATTGGAGGCAAACTTTGAGGGATCGCGGGTGAGATCTGCTATCAGATTCTGCAGGTTTCGATTATCCGAATCAATAGGCGGAACGATGGTCCCAACCACATTCCGACCTAATATCTCCTCTCTGGCATAGCCGAAGAAGTCCTCGGCGAATTTGTTGATGAAGGTTATATTCCCAACCACGTCCAGTCGAAGGATGATGCTGTTGGCGCTCTCCACCAGCTCACGATACTTCTTCTCACTCTGGGCTAGAGCAGCCTGGGTTTGCCATCTATCGATTGAGCCTCCAATGGCACCGGCTATGGTCATGAGCACCGAGACCTCTCCCCAGGTCCAGATCCTCTCTGTGCTCCTGTCGTCAAAGCCGATAAAGCCCCAGAATCCTTTCTTAGTGAATATAGGAACGATCAGGAATGATAAAACTCCTAGCTCTTCCAGCAAGATCCTTGACAGCGCCGGTTGATCTCTGGTCAGTCCCCTCAAGGGCATGCCCTGGCAGAGGGAGTCGTACCAGGGAACGGGCTGGCTGTAAGAGATATCCAGTGGAGGCAGCTTCTCGCCGCCCGGAGCCAATCCCTCTCGGGTCCAGTCGTAGCTCAACTTGCAGCGATGCTCCCCCTTTTCGGTATCATAATTCTTAAAGATGTAGACCCGGTCCACATTGGATGAGCAGCCTAAAAACTCCAGGGACTGGGTCAAGGCCAGGTCGATCTCCTCTGTGATGAGAAGCTGATTGGTGGCCAGGGCTGCTCCGGCCAGGAATCTATCCCATCTTCCCCTTTCGACCTCGGGCTTTTCCTCGTATGGGCTTTCCAACTCAGCCACAAAAGCAGAACCATTGCCATCATTAATCTGGTGCAGGGTGCAAGGAAACGACCGATCCTTAATCTTTATTTTGCCCGGTGTTTTGCTAATGTCCGCAGAGCTGCCGTCATCTTCCCACCCAGTAAGGCTCCTGGCGGAAGAGTTCATGAAAAGCATCATGCCATCTCCATCGCAGATGCATATGGGCTTGGAAATGGAATTGAGAGCAGATCGGAATAATTGTTCTGGATTCACATTTATTCACCTCACCAGAACTGCCCGCACTGGGCTTGCTTCGGCGTTCTCAATGCTAAGGGGCAGGCAGATTAGGAGGTATCTTCCGGCGGTAACTTGACTGAGGTCCAGCCCCTCCAGGATAAGAATATCGTTCTCCAGCAGGATATGGTGTACGGGCAGAGATTCGTCCTCGAACCGGTCCACGGAGAGGTAATCTATTCCCACCAGTCCAATGCCCTGGAGGGCACAGTAGCTGGCTGCTTCCGGGGATAGTGAGACATAATCGGGGTTGAATGCGGGCTCAAGCATCAGCTTTCTCCGGCTGTTCTCGGTCTTGAATAATAACGCCTGACCTTGTGCTGCTAGGAAGCTCTCCAGGCTGGAAGGCATTATGGGGCCGGTTCCGGAAACCGAGATCACCTCAGCCGGAATGATGAAGCGATCTTGATGGTAGCTGCTCTGGCTCTTGCCGGGGCAAAGAATGTGGCTGGGAAAATCAAGATGCGTCCCGGCATGAGAGCTCATGGAAAGGGAAGAGAGAGAGTAGCCTTTTTGGCCATCTGTTCCCTCCAGCCACTCTTGAAAGTAAGGTCGATCACCAGGAAAAGCAGGTGAGCGACCAAGTGGCGCACTGATGTCGTACACCTTATTTAAGTGCCGAAGACTCTCCGGGAAGACTGCGGGCGGCGAAGCCATGAAAGAAGACCTTATTTTAGTATTATATCTTATCTTTCATTTATCCTATATAAATTGGCTTCGTATCTAAGCTGCAGAGACCTCCTTTCCGCCTCACCGCAAAAGCTTTCCTTGATCAAGCAGCACATGGGCTCATGAAGAACCTTGGCTCTCTCGACCGGATGATAAGAGTGATAATAGCAGAGGCATTTCTTCTCGTCGCCCTCTTTTGGGTAAGGGAAGACCTGCAACTGCCTCTGATACTGGCCACGGCAGTAATTCTGATCCCGGTGATCAGTGGAAGCTGCGGCCTTTACAGGCTGTTGGGATGGAGCAGCTGCGAGATGATCAAGCGCAAAAACGATGGGCTCAAAACGGCTCTCGTCTTGGCTGCAATTCTCCTGGCGGTGGTAGGAGGTTTTGCCAGCCACATATATACCAAGAATATCCTGTTAGAGGATCTGGAGGAGGTAAACGAATCCTACAATATTGCCAGGCAGTCTCTGCTAGCCGATGGGATCAATTCATCCGCAGAGATCGATAAGCTGGAGAGTTCCTTTGCGGAATTTACGGCAAAATATTCCAGCTACAGGCCTCTGGTGGTGCGGATGGATGGCAATTTCTCTTCCCGGAATGCCGAGATCCTGGCGGCTATATCCAGATCCAAGGAGGCTGGCATGCAAGGGGATGCCCCCTCCAGCCGGAGGCAGCTTGAAGGAGCGGGAGATATCATTTCCGCTATGATAAGAGATTATCAGTAGCGCGAAATTTCTCTGCCGCCGGAGATTTATGTTTTAAATCCATCGGAGCCAGCAGGAAAGCTTAATAGCCTAAAAGAATTGAAGGGTGGTTGATGGGCTCGTAGGGTAGAGGACATCCTAGCGGGCTTCGGTGGCTTAAAGTCGGAGATACCCGCTGACCTGGGTTCGAGTCCCAGCGAGTCCGTTATCCGCAATTATTGCTTAAAAAGTCAATTCCAGAGCAGCTCTGCAGCGTGGGCAGCATTCTATTTCTTTTTGCGGCCGGATTTGCCGCAACTGCAATGTCTGAAAACTGGCTTATATGATGTCCATTGGAGATCCTGTTGAGGTGAAGCGGGAATAAATTATCCAGGCCGCTGGATTATTTGCATCCTTAAATGGCAAACGGCAAACTACTTAAAAATAGAGGCCCAATCATATCTGAAATCAGCTTTTATTGATGACCATAAAGGAGAGACATGACTGAAGGTGAATCCATCAGGCTGAAGGTTTCTGAGGCCAACCAGGGCGATGTCGGAAAGGGGATAGTGAGAATCGGGGAGGACTTCCTGGCTAAGATAGACGCCCGTCCCCTTGACGTAGTTGAATTAGTGGGCTCCCGGCCCACGGCCGCCCTGGCCGTGAGCGCCTATTCCCAGGATCAGGGTCTGGATATGATCCGCATGGACGGCTTGATCCGGTCCAATGCCGGAACCAGCATAGGCCAGTATGTGGAGGTGAAAAAGGCAGCCTGGAGCGATGCCAAGCATGTCACCCTCGCCCCTGTGACTCAGGGCATGCAGATCTTCGCTCCGGGAGATGTTCTGACCAGGGTCTTCAACGGCCGGCCGCTGATAAAGGGAGATGTCATCTCCACTACCAGCGTGAGAAAGCCGCCCTCTGACAGCATTGGTGGCCGGGAGACCATGTTTGAGGAGCTATTCCGGGGCTTTCTGGGAGCCCAGGCTTTTGGCCTTGGTGAGATCAAGCTGCGAGTAGTATCCACCAGTCCGGCGGGAATAGTCAAGATCACTGAGGGGACGGATATTGAGCTTCTGCCCCAGGCTGTGGAGAGCCCGGAGCGCACTGTGCCCTCTGTGGTCTACGAGGACATCGGCGGTCTCAAGCCGGTGATAACCAAGGTCAGAGAGATGATTGAGCTGCCCCTCAAGCACCCGGAGCTCTTCGACCGGCTGGGAATCGATCCCCCTAAAGGGGTCCTGCTGCACGGCCCTCCCGGCACGGGAAAGACCATGCTGGCCAAGGCTGTAGCCAATGAGAGCGATGCCTACTTCATCAGCATCAATGGCCCGGAGATCATGTCCAAGTATTACGGCGAGAGCGAGAAGGCCCTGCGGGACATCTTCGAGGAGGCGGAAAAGAATGCTCCGGCCATAATCTTCTTAGACGAGCTGGACTCCATCGCCCCCAAGCGGGGTGAGGTCACGGGAGAGGTGGAGAGAAGGGTGGTTGCCCAGCTTCTCTCCCTCATGGACGGCCTGAAAGAGAGAAAGAATGTGATTGTCATCGGCTCCACTAACCGCCCCGAAGCCCTGGATATGGCTCTCCGCCGGCCGGGCAGGTTCGACCGGGAGATTGAGCTCGGTGTGCCGGACATGCAGGGAAGGATGGAGATATTCCAGATCCACAGCCGGGGCATGCCCCTGGCGGATGATGTGGCTCTGGAGGACTATGCTGCCAGGACCTATGGCTTTGTGGGAGCAGACATCTCTGCCGTCAGCCGGGAGGCGGCCATGAATGCTCTGCGGAGGATACTGCCCCAGATCGACCTGGATGAGCCCACCATCCCCAAGGAGATCCTGGACCGGCTGGTGGTGCAGAAGGACGACTTCGAGGCGGCCTTGCGAGAGGTCTCTCCTTCGGCCATGAGGGAGATACTGGTCGAGGTTCCCGATGTCAGCTGGCAGGATATTGGCGGCCTGGAGCCGGTCAAGCAGCTCTTGGTCGAGGCGGTGGAGTGGCCCCTGCGCTATGCGGAAAGCTTCCGGCGCATAGGAATCGATGCGCCCAAGGGCATACTACTCTACGGGCCTCCGGGAACGGGCAAGACCATGCTGGCCAAGGCGGTGGCCAATGAGAGCGAGGCCAACTTCATCACCGTCAAGGGCTCCGCCCTTCTATCCAAATGGTATGGCGAGAGCGAGAAGAGGGTGGAGGAGATCTTCAGGAAAGCAAGGCAGGTGGCACCTTCCATTATCTTCTTAGACGAGCTGGACGCCCTGGTGCCTGTGCGGGGCGGCGGGGCGGGAGAGCCGCATGTGACTGAAAGAGTGGTCAACCAGCTCCTCACCGAGATGGATGGCCTCGAGGAGCTGCACGGAGTGGTGGTGATAGGAGCCACCAACCGCCCTGATATAATCGATCCGGCACTGCTACGGCCAGGCCGCTTTGACGAGCTGATCATGGCCCCTGTCCCGGATAAGGAGTCGCGGCAGAAGATCTTCCAGGTTCACCTGAAAAAGGTGCCTCTGGCTGAGGATATCGACATGGAGGCGCTGATCGAGCAGACCGATAATTACACCGGGGCGGACATCGCCGCTGTTGTCCGCAAGGCGGGGCGCCTGGCTCTGCGCGAGGACATGGCAGCGGACAAGATCGGACAGAAGCATTTTATGGCCGCCTTAGATGAGATCGGGCCCTCGGTCACACCGGAGACCATGAAGTACTATTCCCGCATGGCCTCAGAGCTGCGCAAGAAGGCCTCCCGGGAGGTAGAGCGGGGAGAGATGTATGCCTGATGGGGCCATTGCCCCTTCCCCCTCTGTTTTGTTCATGAGGTTAAATTGATCTGCAAGAGCCTGATTAGAGACAGGGGCTGCAAGCGTAATAATTCCTGCCCCATCTCCTGCATAATGAAAGTGCCGAAGGTCGGCAGGATCGGCCTTAAAATCGAATTGGATCAGGAGGATTATCCCTTAAATCAGAAATATGCTTCAATATACGACCAAATGCCCATGATCTATGGCGAGGAGGAAGCATGGTGCTGAGCCACTCCGACTTCCGGCCTGTGTCCATATCCGATGGAGAGCTCTTCTCCCAGCACTATGGCAGCCACCCTCAAGTGCACAGCGACAATACCTTCGCCAATATGTTCTGCTGGAATGATTATGCCCATTACCGTTATGCTTTCCGTGATGGATGCATGGTCCTCTCCAGCACCATCGACGGCCGGACCAGATACCGCCCTCCCATAGGTCCGCATATCTCCGAGCTTTTGGCCGAGGTTCTGGCCTTGGCGGCCAAAAGCCATGAAGAGCATCCCCTGGTGATCTTGGACCCGGATAGCAGGGAGTNNTGAGGCCGATAGACGGTACTTTGATTATGTCTACCTGGCCCGGGACCTGGCAGAGCTGCCGGGCAGGAGATACCAGACCATCCGGCATCAGCTAAACAAATTCCAGAAGACCTGCCAGCCGGCGGTGGAGGCCATCGGAGAGCAAAATATGGATGAGATCAGGGATTTTTTGGACCTCTGGTGCGACTGGAAGGACTGCGACTCGGATCCGGTGCTCTCCAGCGAGAAGGAGGCCATGAGGCGCGCCCTCGACTTCTGCCAGGAGCTGGGACTCTCCGGCATTGCCATCCGGGCCGAGGGAAAGATTGGAGCCATATCCCTTTTTGAGGGGCTGAACCAGGACACGGCACTGGTGCATTTTGAGAAGGGGCTCCCCGACTGCAAGGGGATATACCGGGCGATCAACGCTGAGACAGCCAGGATACTGGCCCGGGATTATACCTACATCAACCGGGAGAGCGATATGGGCGTGGAGGGAATCCGGGAAGCGAAGATGCGCTACCATCCCCATCATATGGTACAGGTGCATCTGCTGAAAAGAGATGACCTGGAGAGGCTGATTTAAGAGATGGAATTTATAGCCCTGCTATGACAGATCTGTTGAAGGTGGCAGATCAAGCCAGTAGATTATCATAAATTTTATTTTTTAAATCTAAATCCGCATTTGAGATTCTTTATATCATCCGGCGTCAGGGGAAAGGCTTTGCATATGGCAGGCCGGATGCTGTAAATTCGGCAGCGCATACTCTTGGTGTCCAGGGCAGGACACTGCCCGCAGCATTTGCCGCATCGCAAGCACTGCCCGCTCCTCCTGGCCTGCCATTTGGTGACCTTCTTCTTCTGTAGATACCAGACCACCCTTCTTCTTATCCATCCGTCCCACATGAAAATCCGGCAATTCTCCCGTTTGAGATCATATCTCCTTGTGCTTGGCTTGGTTTTTGCGGAACTAAATAGGTAAAAAGATTGCGGCCTGGTCGGGCTTAGCAGGAAGCAATCTCTTCATGCTCTTTCATCCTGGCTCCTTCCCCAATTTTCATCGGCTTTCATCCATCAATTCGATCTGCTTCAGCCTGGATTGAAACAGTCCTTTCTTTCTGGCGGTCCCTCGCTGGCGGAAGGCTGATCTGCTTAAGAGAGCCATCTGATCGGCAAGAGATGAGATGAAAAATGCAAGACGATCCCATACATACTGGCCGTCTCTCCCTGGCCATGGCCGATATCACCAGGCTGGATGTCCAGGCCATAGTCAATGCCGCCAACATCTCCCTACTGGGCGGCGGCGGGGTGGACGGGGCTATCCATAGAGCCGCCGGTCCAGAGCTCTTAGAAGAGTGCCGGTGCATCGGCGGCTGCCCCACCGGCGAGGCCCGCATCACCAGGGGCTACCGCCTTCCGGCCGGATGGATAATTCACACCGTTGGCCCCATCTGGCGGGGCGGCGGCTTTGGAGAGGACGAGCTTTTAGCCCGCTGCTATAAAAGCTGCTTTTCGCTGGCCGCCAGGCACGGCATCAGGAGCATCGCCTTTCCGGCTATCAGCGCCGGAGCCTATGGCTTCCCCCTGGAGAGAGCCTGTCGCATTGCCCTATCCGAGATGAAGGCTTTTCTGGAGGAGGAGGGCGAGGAGAATGGAGTCGAGGTCATCGCCGTCTGCTATAGCCCCGCTGCCTATCAGTGCTATCAAAAAGTTCTCTCAGAGCTATAAGCTGGGTTGCAGTTTTCGAGGGTGTGAAGAAGCGGGGAGACAAAGCAGGGAATAATGGCAGTCTTAACTTCAGTTGAATATGGATGGTTCTTTTCCCCCATCTTCTTGCCGCAAACAGCTTATTCCATCAACAGATACCCACTTGCATGAAAGTTATTTCTGCAGAAGAGATGGCTGCCGTGGACGCCAACTGCCGCTACTTCGGCCTTCTTCCCTTGCAGCTCATGGAAAACGCAGGCTCTGCTCTGGCTCGGGAGGTCAAAGCCAGGGCAGGGGGAAAGAGGATCGCCGTTGTGGCGGGGAGGGGAAACAACGGCGGCGATGCCTTTGTGGCTGCCCGTCATCTGGCCGGCTTTGACGTAACCGTTTATCTCCTGGGCCGGGCCAGGGATATCGCCACCGAGGAGGCCAGGCGGAACTGGCAGATCCTCTCCCGGCTAAAATATGACCTGCAAGAGATAAAGGACGGCTCAGAGCTGTCCCTGGAAGACTGCGACCTGATTGTTGACGCCATATTCGGGACCGGAGTTCGGGGAGAGGTCATCGGCCTGGAGGCGGGGGTCATAGATGCCATCAACCGCTCCGGCCGCCCGGTGCTTTCCGTGGACGTTCCCAGCGGATTGGGCACCAATAAAGCAGTTCGGGCTGATTTTACAGTCACCTTCCACCGGCCCAAGCCGGGACTGCCCCAGAATGTGATAATTGCCGATATCGGCATCCCTCCTGCGGCGGAGCTG
>MTKX01002524.1_pt2 | contig 21231 bp, 21 predicted proteins | sample 1042771 | NCBI WGS metagenome assembly MTKX01 (sample SAMN06212183, study PRJNA360534) | anaerobic digester metagenome | biome: Wastewater treatment plant; material: sludge; isolation source: anaerobic digester fed with sludge from wastewater treatment plant | place: Denmark: WWTP Randers ... | reverse complement strand
ACCTCCCTCGATCCAGCGAAATCTTATCACATGGGCTGGATCCCTGTGAGGGGGGCAGGTCACCTGGGCTATTCGGTTAACGTCCTAGCGACGACCTCCCCGATGACCAGTGGAGGGACGCACTACTTCGGCGGTCAGGCCTTTACCCTCACGACCTTGGACGGGGCCCAGCGGATCTATATCCCCAAGGCCGGGACGATCAAGGTCGCCTACATCCATTTCTTCGCCGTGACCATCGGCAGCGGGGAGAACATCTCGGTCTACATCCGGAAGAACTCCACCGCCGATACCCTCGTCGCCACGGTCGGGAACACGAACCAGTTGCGGGTCTTCTCTAACACGGCCCTGAACATTGCCGTCAGCCAGGGCGACTTCATCGAGATCAAGGTCGTCTGCCCGAGCTGGGCTACGACTCCGCTTCAGAACCGGTGGAGCGGGATTGTCTACGTCGAATGAGCCTGGCTATGAACTCTGCAAGATCCTGAAGGCAATCCGCGAGCGGTAGAACATTTCTGAAGACTAGGAACGACAGGCCTGATGTTACCAGTTCAAAAGACACAATATAATGAACATAGGCGTCTTGTTCTCATGCTTCTTTCGCATTTGACTAATCCGGTTAGGAGCCATAAATTATCAGGGATTAATGAAGGAAGGCTAACAGGGAGGGTAGGATGTCCAGAGCTAGAACCGGAAGATTGTTGCTGGCCCTAGGCGCCGTCCTTCTCCTGATTACCGGGTGTTCAAAAAGGAGTGGCGTCAGCGGTTGGAAGGCGACTGCCGAAATCGTTGGAGGCGTCAAGACGATTCAGAACCCCGAGACGCCGAAGTACGGGACGTTCGCCTTCGACCTCATCGAGGATCTAAGCATCGGCAATGAGAAAGATGATGCCTATCTTTTCACAAGAGGGGCGGGGGTTGCGGTAGATGACAAAGGCCAACTTCTGGTGTGTGACTTCGCCGGCCGGCGTGTGCAGGTCTTCGATCGGTCAGGACGATATGTTCGGACGCTCGGCCGTCAGGGTCAGGGTCCCGGAGAATATCATTTCCCGTCGAGCGTTATGTGGGACGGAGACGGGCACGCTCTCATCAACGATGCGTCCCGCTCTTTTATCGTTTATGGTCCTGAAGGGCATTTTGAAAAAAGGGTCCTCCTTAAGACGTTCCTTTCGTTGCCTATGCTAGGGCCCGGCGGAACGATCGTAGGAACGCTGCCTCCGACTCCACGGGCGGAGGGAGGGCCGAGAAATACGCTCACGCAACTCGGCCCGGACGGGGAATTCCTGAGGACCCTCGCGGAATTCCCGGCCTGCGGGGTGATCCAAGATCTGGTCATCAATCACTGGTATACGTGCCGTCTCCGCTCTTGCCTCCGATCTCCGGATTCCCTTTTTTACGGGTTTGATCTGGAATACAAGTTCCATGTGCTGGACAAGGAGGGCCGTTCGCTCTTCGTTTTCTCGAAGGACGAAAGGGAGGTGCCGATATCTAGCGAAGAAAAGGCCCTCACTAGGAAGGAAGGGATCTTCACCTGGTCGGGGATTGGCGATCCCGATAAAACGGATCTTGGCATGCCCGACCATCGGCCATTCTTTTCGCAGCTCACCAGCGATGATCTCGGTCGCCTCTATGTCATCCGCTTCAAGCCGATCGCCGAGAAGGACGTCAAGACGAGCGACGTCGACGTCTTCTCCAAGGATGGCTACTATCTCTACCGGATGACCTGGCCGTTCGTTCCTCAAGTCATCAAGGGCGGGTTCCTTTACGAGGTCCGTCAGGATGAGGAGGCGGGCTTGACGAAGATCATCCGGCATCGTATTGAAAATTGGGCCGATTTCAGAGCCGAATAGGATCGGGTTCTACTCTACATCGGATCGCGTGACTTGATCCGTCGCGTCTCAGGATAAAAAATATGGAAGCCGGCTTTTATGCCGGCCTTCTGGAGCGTATCGGACAGCACCAGGTCCGTCTGCGAGAAGCCGTCCCGGGGATTATTGTGATTATGGAAGATGTCTGTTACCTGCCAGATGCTGATCTCCTTGCGAGCCAGGGTCCTGATGATTTCGACGAGGGAGACCGAGAGGCCGTTCGGATTCGAGCCCGCGAATGTAAATGCCTGGCCATCGTCGATCAGCAGGACGAGCTTCTCGGAGCGGTCCCCCTGCCAGTCGGCATAGGCCTTGTGGAGGATTTCCTGGACCTCGGCTTCGGAGTATGGGCCGAACCGTTTCTCCCTCGAGGGCGCCGCGGCGGCCAGGCCTGTCCAAAGAGACAGCAGGAGGAGAAAAGCGGGGATCGAGCGGTTGACAGAGCCCCGGAGGTTGGGTATAATGCGCCATGTTTTGCCGGGCGCGGATAGAGGCCCTGGACAAGGAATGGTCAAGATAGTCCGGGGCCGAAATATTAAAGCGCTGACAGAACATTGTTTACGAGTTAGATAGCTTGGCCCGCTAGCTCAATTGGTAGAGCAGCAGACTCTTAATCTGCGGGTTGTAGGTTCGAGTCCTACGCGGGTCATTTTTCTTTTGTCCCCCCGCCGAAAGAGATATCATCGTTGCGCATGATCCGTAACATCGCCGCCGGCGTCGTCCTGACGATCCTGACCCTCCTCGGCATCCCGGTCCTCCTTGTCTGCGCGCTCGTGGGCTGGCGCGACGGGTTCCTCGTCTACGGCCGCTGGATGATGCGCGCGGGCCGGGCCCTGCTCGGCATCCGCGTCGAGGTGAGCGGGCTCGAGCGGTTGGACCGCCGCACGCCCTGCGTCTTCATGTCCAACCACGTGAGCTTCCTCGACGCGCCGATGCTCGTGACGGTCGTCGACCGGCCGGTCCGGTTCATCGTCAAGCGGTTCGTCTTCCGGATCCCCGTCATGGGGCTGGGCATGCGTTTCGCCGGATACGTGCCGCTCGACAAGGAGGGCGTCGGCGAGGGCCGGAATCGCATCGCCCGCGCGGCCGATCTCATCAGAACGAAAGGCTATTCGTTCCTCGTCTATCCCGAGGGTACGCGGAGCTGGGAAGGGACGCTGTTGCCGTTCCGGCGCGGCGGCTTCTTCCTGGCCCTCGAAACCGGAGCGCCCATCGTCCCGGTGTCGGTCCAGGGGACCTACGAGCTGATGCCGCGCGGCCGTCGATCGATCCGGCCGGGCGTCGTGCGGATCGTCTTCCACGAGCCCGTCGCCGTCGCCGGGCACACACCCGAGACGATGCCGGCGCTCATCGAGCGCGTCCGGGACGCCATCGCGTCCGAGCTCACTTCTTCGTGAGGGCCGCCACCGTTTCGGCGACCAGCCGGTTGAACTCCGCGGGCCGCTCGAGCATGGGATAGTGGCCCATGTGCGTCATGACGAGGGCTTCGAAATCCGGCTTGACCTTGCGGTTGGCCTCGGTGTCGGTCGGAAAAAGGTCGCCGTTGATCGTCCGCAGCGGGACGGTCAGGCGGCGGACCGAGGCGCCTTGTTCGTAGCCGGTCATGCCCAGGAACATGGCCTTGGCCGCGGCCGGCGGTGTCCCGGACATGCGCTTCTCGGCGTCGGCCACGACGGCCGGATCGGCGTCCTTGTGGAAGAGCATGGAGACCATGGATCTCAGGGCGCCGGCGTAATCCTTCTCGAAGAGCTCGGCCCGCTGGCGAACCTCCTCGGGCGCGACGGTTATATCGAGCAGTTGGAACGTATCGACGCCGACCACTCCGAGGGCCCGGTCCCCGAGGAGCAGGGCCGCTTCGACGATCACCGGACCGCCGAGGGAGTTGCCGAAGAGGATGACCTTGTCCGCCTTCTCGGCCTCGACCACGGCTTTGACGTCCGCGCCGAACTCGGGCAAGCCCCACTTCGTCCGGTCGGAGCCGGACTCGCCGTGGCCCGGGAGATCGAGGGCGATGACCTTGTAATGGGCGCCGAACTCCCTCAGCTGGCCGTCCCAGAAGCCCCGGTTGGCAAGGCCGCCGTGGACGAACACGAGGGCCGGCTCGCCGCGTCCGGCGACCGAATAGACGAGCTCGACGCCGTCGGCGGCCCGGCAGGTCTTGCGCTCGATCGTGACGCTCATCCGATCACCTCCGCAGGCGGCGGCCAGGACGGCGACGAGAAGCGCCGCCGCGGCCGCCTGGCTGCCGTGTTGTCCGTGCTTCATGGGGGACTCCTTTCGGGCCTATAAAAGTGCCAGGTCTTTACACCGCCAGGGGGAAAAGCACGTTTGTAAAGACCAGGTACCTTCTCATTTCTTATTGGCCGCGGAATTGTGGATAATATAGCAAATAACGACCCGAGGAGGGTAGGGCCATGAGCCAGACGCGCATCCGCAGGCGGGAATTCCTGAAGACCATGGCCGCCGGGGCGGCGATCCCCGCCATCACTCCGAGAGGGACCGCCGCCCACGGGGACAGCCCCATCGCAAGAGCAAGTGGGACGATCACCCGCGGGGACGGTCCCGGCGCCGGCGCTTACGACGCCAAGGGATTGCCGACGTCCGTCCTCGGCAAGACGGGCGTGGCCGTGCCGCGCATCGGCATCGGCCTCGGCAGCCGCTTCTGCGCCGTCGCCGACGAGGACGAGGCCCAGCGCATACTCCACGCCGCGCTCGACCACGGCTTCTACTACTGGGACACGGCTTACAACTACACCAACAAGTCCATCGTCAGCGAGGAGCGCCTCGGCCGGGCCCTGGCGACCCGACGCAAGGAGGTCTTCCTGGCCACGAAGTTCGAGGCCCGCGACCGCGACGGCGTCATGCGCCAGCTCGAGGAGAGCCTCAAACGCCTGCGCACCGACCGCCTCGACCTCTACCAGGTCCACCTCGTCGAGTCGATGGCCGACCTCGACGCCCTCGGCCTGCCCGGCGGCGCCTTCGAGGCCCTGCGCGAGATCAAGGAGCAGAAGATCGCCCGGTTCGTCGGCTTCACCGGGCACCTCGACGCCGCGGCCATGGCCGAAGCCGCCCGCCGTCACGACTTCGACACCATGCTCATCGCCCTCAACCACTATTCGGAGCGGCGCGGCGACTTCGAGCGCGGGGCCGTCCCGGCCGCCGCGGCCCGCGGGATGGGCGTCATGATCATCAAGGCCGTGCGCCCCCGCGAGACCGTCCCCGGCCTCGACCCGGCCGACCTCATCCGCTACGCCCTGAGCCTGCCCCTCGTCCACGCCGCGGTCGTCGGCACGGACAGCGTCGAGGTGGTCCGCAAGAACGCCGCCCTGCTCCGGGCCTTCGAACCTCTCTCGCAGGACGAGATGGCCCGCTTGGCCGTCAAGCTCGCGCCCTTCCATGCCGGTCTCGGCGTGCCCTGGATGCGGCCCGGCTATCGGGACGGGGAAGCCGGTTGAGATCCCGCCGGTCCGACGCCGGGCCCGGCATCGATCTCGTCGTCCTCTTCGCGCTCGCCGCCTTGTCCTGCCGCCCGTCCTCTCCCGGCCTGCCGCTCCTGGCCTCGGCCGATTTCGAGGACGGGACGGCCGCGGGCTGGGCGCCGAACGACCCCGCCCACTGGCGCGTCGCCGCCGACGGTCCCTCCCTCGTCTACGAGCTGACGGCCCCCGGCACGCCCGGCCCCGTCCGCGCCCCGACCTCTGTCTCCCTTTGGACGGGCCACGACGTCTCGTCGTTCGAGCTCACCGGGCGCCTCCGGTGCGACGCCGATCCCGCCTCCGCCGTCCGCGACGTGTGCGTCGTCTTCCAATACCTCGATCCGGCGCATTTCGCCTACGTCCACTTCGCGGGTTCGAGCGACGCCGTCCACAACATCATCGGCCTGGTCGACGGCGCCGACCGGGTCAAGATCAACGCCGAACCGGCCGGAGGGTCCGTCTTCCGCCTGACCGACCGCGCCTGGCACGCTTTCAAGGTGACCGGGGATGCCCGGACGGGGGAGGTCCGGGCCTATCTCGACGATATGGAGACGCCCATCCTGACCGCGCGGGTCCGTCCCGGCGCCCACGGCCTCGTCGGCGTCGGCTCGTTCGACGACACCGGGGCCTTCGACGACCTCGTCTTGCGGGGGACGGGTCCGTAATCCCTGTCCGTCCTCCGGTCGTCAGGATTTGGCCCGACGCGCCGTTCCTGTTAATATGGACGTCCGAAACGCCGTATCGTCCCGAACCGCGAGAGGAGTTCGCATGGCCTTCCGCAACGCCCTCAGATCCCTCTTCGGCGATCCGTCCGGCGACGGCGCCCCCGCCGCCGGGCCGGACGCCTGCGTCCTGCTCGGGAGCGACGCCGAGCTCGACGCGGCCATCGCCTCGCGGGACAAGCTCATGGTCCTGTTCTACGCCTCGTGGTGCCCGTTCTCCCAGGCCTTCCTCTCGGTCTTCCGCAAGCACGCCGCCGCGGGCGACCCCTGCTACGCCCGCATCATCGTGGACGACGACCACCCTCTGACCGACAAGTACGGCATCCAGGTCTTCCCGACGGTCCTGTTCTTCGAGAAGGGAGCCCTCGTCCGCCGCCTCGACGGCGTCTATCACCGCGGTCTCTCCCAGGGACAGCTCGAGGACTTCGCCCGCCGCTGCGCCGTGAAGTAGGCCCGTGCCCCGCCGCCGCCCCGTTCTCCCGGCCCGAGCCCTTCCGGCCGTTCTGGCCCTCTCGCTGGCTCTCCTCCCGGCCGGATGCGCCCGACCCGCCCCCCGGGCCGTGACCTTCGGGGTCGTCTCCGACTGTCAATTCGCCGCCGTCCCGCCCTCCGGGACTCGCTTCTTCGACCGGTCCTGGCTCAAGCTCCGCCGGGCCCTCGACCTCTTCAACGCCAGGGGCGTCCGCTTCGTCGTCCATCTCGGCGACCTCATCGATCACGATGCCGCGGGGTACGACCTCATTCTGCCCGTGTTCGCCCACTCCCGGGCGCCGGTGCGCTTCGTCATCGGCAACCACGACTACGACGTCGCCGCCGGCCGCAAGGCCGGCCTTCTCGACCGCTTGGGCCTCGCCTCCGGGTACTACGCCTTCTCGGAAGGGGATCGGCGTTTCGTCGTCCTCAACGGCGACGAGCTCGGCGTCAACTTCCCCAAGGACGAGGGCCTGGCCCGCGAGTCCGAGGCCCTGTTCGCCGCCCTCCAAGCCGCCGGCCGTCCCAACGCCACGAAGTGGAACGGCGGGATCGGCCGGGCTCAGCTGGCCTTCCTCGAGCGTGAGCTCGCCGCCGCGGACCGCGACGGCCTCCCGGTCCTCGTCTTCTGCCACTTCCCCGTCCACCCCCCGGCCGGACACAACCTGTGGAACGACGAGGAGGTCGTCGCCCTCCTCGAGCGGCACCCCTGCGTCAAGGCCTATCTTGCGGGGCACAACCACGAGGGCGGGCTGGCCGTCAGGAACGGCATCGCCTACCTGACCTTCGCCGGCATGGTCGAGTCGGCCGACGCCTCCGCGGCCGCGGTCGTGACCCTGACGGAGGACCGTCTGACCGTCGAGGGCATCGGCCGCGAGCCCTCCCGCGCCGTCCCCCTGCGCTGACCGTCCGCCCGCTCTCGCCCGCGGTTTGACAGGGAACGGTTTATCTGCAAAAGTAGTTGTCAGATCGTCCCCAAGTCCCTCCGTCCACGAAAGGCCAGACCATGAGACCGTATAGGACCGGCGCCCTGCTCCTGACCGTTGCCCTCGCCCTCGGCGTCCTCACCGCCTGCTCGGCCGACGAGGAGCCGCCCGTCGAGAGCGCTTTCCAGTCCCTCAAGAAGCTCGTCGCGGCCGACGCGGCCGATTACGACACCTTCGGCATCGCCGTCGCCCTCGGCGCCGAATTCGCCGTCGTCGGCTCTCCCGGAGACGACGACGAGGGCTCCAACGCCGGCGCCGCCTACATCTTCGCCCGGACCGAGGGCGGGACCGACGGTTGGGGCGAGGTCGTCAGGCTCGTCGCCGCCGACGCGGCCGCCGGGGACCTGTTCGGCATCTCCGTCGACATCTCGGGCGACACCGCCGTCGTCGGAGCGGCCTCCGAGGACGGCGCGGGCGCCGACCGCGGCGCCGTCTACATCTTCTACCGCAACCAGGGCGGGACCGACGCCTGGGGCCAGGTGGCCCGCCTGCGGGCCTCCGGCGCCGCCGACGGCGACGACTTCGGCATCTCCGTCGCCCTCGACGGCGATACCCTCGTCGTCGGCGCCGAGGGCTACGCCGGGGCCACCGATCAGGAGGGCGCCGCCTACATCTTCCGCCGCGACCAGGGCGGCGCGAACGCCTGGGGCCAGGTCGTCCGGCTCCTGTCCGACGAGCCCGGCGACACCGACCAGTACGGCTACAGCGTCGACATCGGCGGCGATATCGCCCTCGTCGGCGCCCCCGGCGAGGACACCGTCGGCGGCAACCGCGGCGTCGTCCGGGTCTACGCCCGCGATCTCGGCGGTGCGGACGCCTGGGGCCTGGTCAAGAAGATCGCGCCCTCCGACCCCCAGGACAACTCCTGGTTCGGCACTTCGGTCGCCGTCCGGGGGACTCGGGCCGTCGTTAGCGCGCCCTGGCACGACGGGGCCGGGACCGACCGCGGCGCCGTCTACGTCTTCGGCCGGGACGAGGGCGGGGCCGACGCCTGGGGCCAGGTCGCCGTCCTGACGGCGTCCGACGCCCGCGACGACGACCTGTTCGGCCTGGACGTGGCCCTCTACGGAAGCTACATCGTCGCTTCCGCCCCCTACAGCCGGGGCGGCGGCACCGAACGCGGGCAGGTCTACGCCTTCGGCGAGAACGAGGGCGGCCCCGGCGCCTGGGGCGAGGTCCAGATCCTGCGGGCGAGCGACGGCTCCAACAACGACCAGTTCGGCGTGGCCGTCGACGTCTTCGGCGCCTACATCCTCGGCGGGGCGACCGGCGAGGACGGCAGCGGCACGGACCGCGGCGCGGCCTACCTCTTCAAGGAGATCTAAGGCCCTGCGCTACGACCTGGCCCTGACCTACGACTGGGAGCACGACGAGGACTTCGTCGGCCTGGTGGCCGCGGCCGCCCGCGGCAACGGGCTCGAGGTCCTGACCGTGCCCCCGGCCGGGGCCGCCGCCGCCCTGGAGTCCTTTCGCGCCGGCGCCCTCGACTTCCGCGTCCTTCTCGACCGGGCCTCGGGCTCCTCGCCCGATTTCACGGCCCTCCAGGCCCTGGCCGTCGAGCGCGGCCGCGACGTCATCGAGCCGCTGGACCGCTTCCGCTGGGCCTCCGACAAGGCCACCATGCACCTCGAGTTCCTGAGCGCCGGCATCCCGACGCCCCACACGGTCATCCTGCCCTCGTTCGCCGCGGCGCCCGACCATCTGCCGGCCGCGTCCGACCTGGCCCCGCTCGGCCGGCCCTTCGTCGTCAAGCCGGCCAATACGACCGGCGGCAGCATCGGCGTCGTCGTCGACGCCGCCGGGACCGACGATATCCGGGCGGCCCGGCGGGCCTTCCCGGCCGATAAATTCCTGCTGCAGGAGAGGATCGCCCCGGAGACCGGACCGGACGGGCGGCGGTCCTGGTTCCGCGGCTTCTACGTTCTCGGCGAGGTCCACCTGGCCTGGTGGGACGACCGCACCCATCTCTACTCCGAGCTGGCCCACGACGAGGCCGCGGCCCTCGGCTTCGGGCTCCTTTACCCCCTCGTCCGTTCCATCGCCCGCGTCTCCCGGCTGCGGTTCTTCTCGACCGAGGTGGCCCGCGACGTCCGCGGCCGGCTCGTCGTCGTCGACTACGTCAACGAGATCTGCGACATGAGGCTCCGCTCGGCCCATCCCGACGGGGTGCCGGACGCCACGGTCGGGCGGATCGCCGCCCGGCTGGCCGCGCACGCCCGCCGGGCCGCGGCGGCGCCGGAAGCGTTCTAGGGAGGAGGGGACCATGAAGATCAGGGGCGCGTTGATCGGGCTCGTCCTGGCCGGGATCGTCGTCTACGCCATCTTCTTCACGCCGGCCGCCGGCCGCAAGGGCGGGGTCGAGATCATGGTCGACAAGTATGCCGAGTCCAAGGTCAAGCTGACCGCGGCCAACCTCGAAGCCCTTTCGCGAGAGGTCCTCACGTTCGCCTCGGAAGGGGAGGGCCTGCCCGAGTCGCTCAAGGCGCTGCGCCGCTTCCATCCCACGGCCGGCAGCCTGCCGGACGCCTGGGGCCGGGCCATACTCTACGAGAAGCTCTCGGACGACGCTTTCCACCTGACTTCGGCCGGCCCGGACGGGGAATTCGGCACGGCCGACGACATCGCCAAGGACTACTGAGGGCGCCGGCGCCGGAACAGGGCCTTGAGCCGGGCCCAGAAAGACGGCCGGGGCGGGGCTTCCTCGATCTCCAGCCGTCCGGCCGACCGCCGGAAAGGGGCCCGGGGCGGGAAATAGGGGGCGTGGCGCAGCAGGGCCAGGTCGTACTCGCGGCGTAGAGCGGGATCGCGGAGGGTCTGGAAGGCCTCCTGGACGCGCTCCAGGACCAGGGCCCGCTCGGATTCCTGGACCAGGCCGTAGAGGGCCAGCGAGCCGTCCCGGTAGGTGGCCAGGGCCGCCTGGTAGGCCTCCCAGATTTCGTCCTGCGAGGCCGTCCGCTCGACCGACAGCAGCTCGTAGTAGTTCCAGTCCTCGATCTTCTTCAGCATCAGGCGTCCGGGAGGCGGATCTCCGGCGGGGTCCGCAGGGTGAACTCGATCGAGTAGGCCAGCTCCTCGGCGAACTGCCGGATGGCCCGGGCCGCGGCCGCGTCGCGGTGGTCGGCGTAGTAGGGGCGCAGCCCGCGCAGCGAGGTGTGGACGTCCTCGTCGAAGGGCACGCCGCCGAGGTACTTCATGTCGACGAGCAGGTACTTGCGGACGACGTCGGCCACGGAGCGGCCGAGCTGGACGTCGCGCTCGTCGCGGGTCTTGTTCATGACCAGGCAGGGCCGGAAGCCGCGCAGGGCCCGGTAGAGGAGCGTGCCGTAGGAGCGGTCCGTCTCCATGAGCGACTTGAAGAAGCCGTACAGGGACTGGGAGTTCCTCTCGATCTGGTCGAGCATCTTCTGGTGCAGGTCCTGGATCTTGTAGTGGTCCATGTAGAGCTTGAGGACGCGCATGATGCAGGACTTCAGGAACAGGTAGGTGTTCTCGATGGCCGTCGGCTCGGGCGTGGTCACGACGACCCCGGGGTTGGCGCTGAGGAAGAAGTCGAGGGTGTTATAGGAGCTGCCCGTGCCCAGGTCGAGGATGACGTTGGGGGCCTCGAGCTGCCGGAGCTGGCGCAGGAGGCGCAGCTTCTTGTAATGGTTGAGGTTGGCCACGAACAGGATGTTCTCGGTGCCCTTGACGATGCGCAGGCCCCGGAAGGGGGTCTCGACGGCCGCTTCCTCGAGCGTAGCCACCCCGTTGGTCAGGAAGTCGCCGAGGTCGGGGTGCCCGGCCTTGACGCCCAGCAGGGTGTGGAGGTTGGGGGCGCCGAGGTCGGCGTCGACGAGGACGACGGGGCGGTCGAGGGAGGCCAGGTGCAGGCCCAGGCTCGCGGCGACGAAGCTCTTGCCCGTGCCGCCCTTGCCGCCGCCGATGGCCCAGATCCGCTTGTCCACGATTCGATTGTTCCTTGGCGCCGAAGGGACAATCTACCACAGGCCCCCGGCGAATTCAAACGGACGGGCGTCAGGCCGCGGGCGCCTCCGGCGCGGCCGCCTTCTTCTTGCTCCAGGCCTTGCGGATCAGCAGGCCCATGCCGAGGAGCAGGGCCGCGATCAGGACCCGGGCGCCCCACAGGTAGGGTTTGTCGGCCTCGGGCTTGTCCTTCATCAGGAAGGCCTTGACCGCGTCCTGGTAGGTCCAGATGGCCAGGAGGACGAGCAGGTAGACCGGGGTGATGTAGGTCATGACGAACTTGAAGACGCCGGGCACCTTGAGGTCGGCGCCCTTGTGCATCTCCTGCCAGCCCTTCTTGATCTTGAAGACCCAGGAGAACAGGACGATCTCGATGGCCGCGAAGACGACCAGGCCGAAGGTGCCGGCCCAGAAGTCGAGCTCGTCGAGGAAACCGAACCGGAAGAAGGCGATGACCATGGCGCTGCAGGCGATGAGCACGGCGAAGACGGCCTTGACCGCCTTCTGCCGTTTCCACTTGAACTCGTCTTCGAGGAAGGCGATGGCCGGCTGGGTCATGGCCACGGACGAGGTGATGCCGGCGATGAAGAGAAGGAAGAAGAACATGCCGCCGAAGATCTGGCCGAGCGGGATCTTCTGGAAGATGACCGGCAGGGCCTGGAAGCCGAGGTTGAAGGCCCCGCCCTGGGCGATGGCCTGGGTCTCGGCCGCGCCGAAGAAGACGACCGCGGCCGGGATGGCGATGGTGCCGCCCAGGATGACCTCGGCGAACTCATTCGTGGAAGCCGTCGACAGGCCGTTCAGGGTGATGTCCTGCTTCTCGCGGACGTAGGACGCGTAGGTGTTGATGATGCCCTGGCCCAGGCTCAATGTGAAGAAGATCTGCCCGGCGGCCGCCAGCCAGACCGTGGCCGACCCCAGGCGGCTGAAGTCGGGGTTCCAGATGAAGCCGAGGCCGGTCGAGATGTTGAGCTCGGGCGCCGAGGGGTCGGGCGTGCCCAGGGTCAGGACGCGGACGACGAGAACGATGCCGAAGACGAAGAGCAAGGGCATGCCGTACTTGGCCAGGACCTCGATGCCCTTGGAGATGCCTTTGTAGAGGAAGAAGTAGTTCAGGGCGATGGTGATGGCCCAGAAGATGAGGATGGGCACCATCGAGGAGAAGAACTCGTTCGATTCCAGGCCCTGGAAGCCGTGGAGGAAGTGTCCCATGGCCTCGCGGTTGGCGTGGCCGAAATACTTCCCGGTAAGCGAGAACCAGGAGAAGCCCAGGCACCACGATTCGATGAAGTTGTAGTAGATGACGATGAGGAAGGGGATGACGATGCCCAGGGCGCCGAGGTACTTGGAAGGCGCCTTCTTCCAGAGCAGGTTGAGCATGCCCGGCGTCGTGCCGTGGCCGTGGGCGCCGCCCATGCGGCCGATCGTCCACTCGACCCACATCATGGGGATGCCGAGCAGGAGGAAGGCCACGAAGTAGGGGATCATGAAGGCCCCGCCGCCGTTGGAAGCGGCCTGGACCGGGAAGCGCAGGAAGTTGCCCAGGCCGATGGCGTTGCCGGCTACGGCCAGGATGAGGCCGATCCGCGAACCCCACTGCTCGCGGCCGCCGGCTTCGACGACGATCTCGGGTTTCTTGGCGAACAGGACGCGGCGGAAGCAGTAGACGGTCAGGGCCAGGATGATTCCCCAACCGAGCGCCATGAACAGCCATCCGTTACCGGTCATGCCTTGCGTCATGGGACCTCCTCGAAATAGGCGAAACGTGGTAATACCATAGGTCGCCCTCCCTGTCAAAGCCCGGAAAGCTTGCGTTCCGTGGCGTTTTCTGCTATTTTAAGACGCCATCCCGAGGAATTCACCGCGAGGAGACGACGCCCGTGGACCAATTCGGCAAGATCGACAGCAAGTACCGTTTCATCATCCTGGCCTCCAAGCGGGCCAAGCAGCTGCTCAAGGGCGCCAAGCCCAAGATCCAGAGCCGTTCCAAGAGCCTCATCCGCATCGCCCAGGCCGAGGTCCGCGAGGGGCTCGTCGAGTACGAGATCATCCCCGCCCGCATGGACGACATCCCCGAGCGCGAGGAGCGCGTCTTCGTGGGCGGCGGTATCGCCGACGAGGCGGGCGACGGCGACAGCCTCGCCGGCAGCGTCCTGGCCGACGAGGCCGACGCCGTCATCGACGAGACCGAGGACGAAGAGGCCGAGGACGAGGACGCCGAGGACGAGGACGAGGTCAAGGACGACAAGGACGAATGAGGTCGACGTAGCTCTCGGTGATGAAGTCCGCCCGCCGGACCTTGAGGGCCCGGGCGAACTTGACGATCTCGTGCCTTTCCCCCTCGAGTTCCAGGAAATTGCCGGCCGCCGTCTCGTCGAGGCAGAGGGTCAGGCGGTTCTTCCGCAGGACCGTGCGGTGCTTGGCGTAGGCGAACGTCTCCTTGAGCCCCAACGCTTTGAGGATGAGCCGCGTCCCCCTCGGGTCGCGGACCTGGGTCTCGAACTCCTCCCGGACGTGGAATGAGCGGGACTTCCGCGGCTCGCCTTTGAAAGTCAGGGTGGCCCGTCGGCCGGCCGACCGCAGACGAAGGGCCCGGCGCGCGGCCGTCAGGGCGCCCGAGTCGAAATCGTAGAGGACGTCGCGCTCGAGGTGGCGCTCGCGGGACACCTTCGCCCCCAGGCCGAGGAGCCGCTCCTTCATGGCCCGGGGATCCCCGATCCGGATCTTGACCTCGATCTCCGTCATGCCCGTCCCCCTCTCCCTCAGCGGCTCCGGGTCAGCCCGTAGAGCGTCAGGCGGATGAGCGTCTCCCGGGGCGGCGAATCGGGGAAGGGCTCGATCCGCTCGAGGGCGCGCTCGGTGAACTCCCGGGCCCTGGCCGCGGCGTGGTCGATGGCGCCGCAATCCGTCAGGAGACCCAGGATCTCCCGGCGCTCGCCGGCCGTGATCTCCTTGCGGCCGATGAAGGACTTCAGCCGGGCCCGTCCCGCCCGGTCGGCTTTCTTCAGGGCGTGGATGAGGGGCAGGGTGATCCGTCCCTCGGCCAGGTCGGACAGGACCGGCTTGCCCAGGGTCTTGGGGTCCCCGGTGTAGTCGAGCAGGTCGTCGACGATCTGGAAGGTCAGGCCCAGGTTGAGGGCGTAGGCGGCCACGGCCTCCTCCTCTTCCGGAGAGGCCAGGCCCAGGATGGCCCCGATGCGGCAGCAGGCCCCGAACAGGACGGCCGTCTTGGCCTCGACGATGGCCAGGTACTGCGCTTCGGTGATGCGGACGTCGCCGGCCAGGGCGTACTCGTCGAGCTCGCCCTCGATCATGCGCGCCGAGACATCGGCCAGGAGCCGGATGACGCGGTCGTGGCGCGACTGCAGGGACAATCCGATGGATTTGATATAGAGGTAGTCGCCGAGCAGGACCGTGATGTTCGGCCCCCACTTGGCGTGGACCGTCTCCCGCCCCCGGCGGAGGCCGGCGTTGTCGACGATGTCGTCGTGGATGAGGCTGGCCGTATGCAGGAGCTCGACCAGGGAGGCCAAAAAGACGGACTCCTCGCTGCCCGGGCTGAACAGACGAGAGGTCAGGAGGACCAGGGCCGGCCGGAGCCGTTTGCCCTTCTTGCGCAGGACGTAGCGGCTGATCTCGGCCGTGAGGGGATTGGACGAACGGCACCAGGACTCGAGACGGTCCTCGACCCGGTCGAGGTCGGTCCGGATCTCCCGGTAGAGGGAGGACATGTCCTTCCACTTGGGGACCGACGACCAGCGGTCGACGAGCGGCGTCGGGGAGATCATCGCCGGCATCTTATCATCGGGCGGCCGGTTTTTCAAACGGGAACAGGCGGGCGAAATTGGCCGTGGTGGCCTCGGCCAGGGCCTCCAGGGACAATCCTTTGAGCCCGGCCAGGACCTTGGCCGTCTCGACGACGAAAGCCGGCTCGTTGCGCCGGCCGGAACCCCGGTAGGGGACCGGGGCGAGGTAGGGCGAATCGGTCTCGACGAGCAGCCGGTCGAGGGGGACCCGGGCGGCCACCTCGCGCAGGGCGCCGGCCTTGGGGAAGGTCAGGATGCCCGAGAACGAGACCAGGAAACCGCGGTCGAGGACGGCCGAGGCCACGGCCCAGTCCTCGGTGAAGCAGTGGAGGATGCCGCCGCGCCCGAAGCGCTCCGCGTCGACGGCGGCGACGACGTCGGCCCCGGCCAGGCGGCTGTGGACGACGGCCGGCAGGCCGGCCGCGGCGGCGAAGGCCAGCTGGCGGCGGAAGGCCTCGCGCTGGCTCTCGGGGGACGAGAAGTCGTAGTGGTAGTCGAGCCCGATCTCGCCCACGGCCCGGAGGGCGCCGCGGGCGGCGAGGGCGCGGAGCTCGCCGAGATGGGCTTCGGTCATGTCCTTGGCCTGGTGGGGGTGGACGCCGGCCGCGGCCAGGACGTTCGGAAATCCGGCCTGGAGGCCGGCGATGGCGGCGAAGCTCGCCGGCCGGGTCAGGTCGGCCGGGCAGAGGATGGCGGCGACGCCGGCGGCCGCGGCCCGGAGGACGGCCTCGGCCCGGTCGGCGTCGAACTCGGGCGCGTCGAGGTGGGCGTGGGAGTCGACCAGGATGACGTCGGCCAAGGGGTCCGCCTTTGCGAAAAAAAAAGGGGGGCGCGCGCCGCGTCGGCGCGCGCCCCCCGAGGGATCACTGGGCCAGCCGGGGTTTCAGCGAACGGAGCGGGATGGCGCCGTAGCTGACGAGCTTCTGGAGGAAGTCCTTGACCGAGAACGCCTCGCCCTTGAGCTTGCGGTAGTCCTTCTCCATGTCCAGGATCTCCTGGAAGCCGATGTAGGGCATGGCGCCGCGGCCGGGGTTGAGGACGATCTGGTTCCAGCGGTACTCGGCCTCGGCCTTGGTCATGAAGCCGCGGACGGTCATGTACTCGATGACCTTGTCCTTGGTCCAGGTGCCCTCGTGGACGTTGATGTCCATCTGGAAGTCGATGACCGTCTTGAGCATGAGCTTGAGCTGGTTGAGGCGCATGCGCAGGTCGTAGTTGCCGTAGCCGCTCTCCATGAGGACGTCCTCGAGGAAGATGGGCCAGCCGTTCAGGAGACCCTGGTTGGCGGCCATGCGCTTGATGACCGAGGGGTCCTTGTGGGTGAAGAAGGCGGCCGCGAAGGGGCCGGGGAAGATCTTCTGGACGGTCATGAAGTCCATGTAATAGTTGTTGTATTCCTCGAGGAAGGAGGCCGTGTCCTCGGCCGACCAGCCGTCGGGGATGGGCTTGACGAACAGGGTGTAGGGGCCGGAGGGCTCGAAGGCGCCGGGGGTCATCAGGCGGGTCCAGCTGCCGTCGGCGCAGAAAGCCGGCATGGGCTCGATGGCCAGGTCGGCGTCGGGCAGGTTGGTCAGGCCCTGCTGCTGGATGAAGCCCTTGAGGTTCGCGGCGGCCGTCTTGATGCGGTCGATGAAGCCGTCCTTGGCGACGTGATCGCCCTTGATCTTGTCGAGCACGCCCTGGATGACGAGGTTGCGGGTCTGCTCCTCACCCTTGGTCCGCCCGAGCTGCTCGATGTCGATGTTCGGGTACATGATCTTGTAGAAGGGGATGCAGACGAGGAACATCTCGCGGCGGATGTTGTTGAAGTCGGCCAGCGAACGCTGCACGACCTCCTCGAGGATGGGCAGGTTGCCCTGGGTCTTCATCCGCAGGGTCCGCAGATGGGCATCGGGCATGCGGAAGTTGCCCGTGGACTTGGCCAGCAGGTCCCCCTTGAGGTAGCGCTGCCAGTCCTCGAGGGCCGTGACGGCCTTGACCAGCTCGGCCTGGAGGGCCGGGGCGCCGCCGGAGAGCTTGGGGACCTCGACGCGGTAGAAGTCGAGAATGGCGGGCATCTGGTCGATGGCCGCCTGGGTGTACTCCTGGGGCGGGGTCTTGAGGTTGTCCTTGGCCCGCTTGACCAGTCCGGGGATGAGCTTGGCCCGGGCCGTGGCCGAGGCGACGCCGGTGGCCCCGTTCTTGACGAGCAGGCTGCGCAGCGACTGGACGAACAGCTCGTTGTACATGAGCGGGTTGTCCTCCCAGGGGAGGATGTACTGGAGCTTGAGGAACTCGAGGTCGAGGAAATCGAGGTACATCTCGTGCTCGAGCTGCATGTCGGCCGAGAGCTTGGTCTTGTCGATCTTGGAGACCAGCTCCTGGTTGAAGCCGTCCAGGACCTCGTTGAACTTGTCCAGGGCGCCCTCGGACGGGTCCTCGAGCTTGTCGTTGTACTTGGTGAAGCCCTGGACCGTCCCGGCCGTCGGGAAGAACTTGAAGTAGGCGTCCCAGAAGGTGTCCTGGAACTTCTTGAATTTGGCGTCCTCGGGGCTCTGGGCCAGGAGGGCTCCGGCGCCCCAGGCCAGCACGAGCAGCGCGGCCAGGGCGATGGCTGTCTTTTTCATGGGTTCCTCCTCACGAACATCTCGCAAATCCTAGCACACAACTTCCGTCCCTGACAAACCCTTTTTCGACCCTCTTGTATATGAAGCGGGATGAGCGTTCTCACCACCGGACCAGGGCCGAAGCCCAGGTGAATCCGGACCCGAAGGCCGTCAGGGCGACCAGGTCGCCGCGCTTGATCCGCCCGGCCTTGACGGCCTCGTCGAGCGCGATGGGAATGGAGGCGGCCGTCGTGTTGCCCAAACGGTCGATGTTGCGGATGACCTTCTCGACCGGGATCTTGAGCCCCTTGGCCACCATCAGGGAGATGCGGTCGTTGGCCTGGTGGGGGATGAGATGGTCGACGGCGTCGATGGTCAGGCCGTTGGCCGCCAGGGCGGTCCGGACGGCCTCGGGCATACGCTGGCAGGCGTTGACGAAGACGGTCCGGCCGTCCATCTTGGGGAAGAACCGGCCCTCGTCGAAGAAGGGCGGCTGGAAGGTCGGGGAGTCCTTGGAGCTGGGCTTCTCCATCCACAGCTGGGAGACGAAGTTCCCGTCGGCGTAGAGGTGGGTCGACAGGATGCCCCGGCCGTCGTCCGCGGCGTGCGGCTCCAGGATGACGGCCCCGGCCCCGTCGCCGAAGAGGACCGACATGTCCCGGCCCCGGTCGGAGAAGTCGAGGTTGGTCGACTGAACCTCGGCGGCCACGAGGAGGATGCGCTTGTACGTGCCGGCCTTGATGTACTGGTCGGCCGCGGACAGGGCGTAGAGGAAGCCGCTGCACTGGTCGCGGACGTCAAGGGCGCCGATCGGGCCGAGGCCGAGCTTGGCCTGGACGAGGACGCCGATGCCCGGGAAGTAGTGGTCGGGCGACAGCGTGGCGGCGACGATGAAGTCGATGGTCGCCGGGTCGATGCCGGCGTCGGCGATGGCCCTCCGGGCGGCCTCGGCGGCCAGGTCGGAGGAGCCGACCCCCGCGTCGACGTGGTGTCGCTCGAGGATACCGCTGCGCTCGCGGATCCACTCGTCGGTGGTGTCCATGAGCTTCTCGAGGTCCTTGTTGGTGACGACGCGCGGGGGGACGCAGTGTCCGGTGCCGGTGACGACAGTTCGAACGGGCATGTCTGTACTCATTATAGAGGAACCCTCCCGGAATTTGAATAGACGGGCGGCGCGGCCCCCGTCACAGCAAGCCCTTCCAGAGGTACCAGGCGATCGTCTCGCCCAGCCCCTGTTCCAAGGTGAACCGGGTCTCGAAGTCCAGCTCGCGGCGGGCCTTGGAGACGTCGGCGACCCAGGCGTTGGGCTTCATCTGCTTGAATTTGCTGACGTTGTAGAGAGCGCTGCCGGTCCCGAAGGCCCGGCCGAGGCCCTCCGAGGCGGCCGAGGCCAGGAAGGCCGTCCAGAGGGGCAGACGGACGCGGACCGTCCGTTTCCCCAGGATCGCGGCCGCCACGCGGCCGATGTCTTCCCAGCCGCAGGGGCGGCCGTCGGCGATGTTGAAGATCTCCCCGCTCGGCCGGCGGGGGTCGCCGGCCAGGACGGCGGCCCGGACGGCGTCCCGGGCGTAGACGAGACTGAGGGCCTTGCGGCTGCCGAGGATGGGCTGGACGCCCCGCTTGATCCAGCGGAAGAATTCCAGGAAATCCTCGTCGCGGGGGCCGTAGACCGCGCCGGCGCGCAGCAGGACCACGGAGTAGCGGTCCCTGTATTTGAGGACCTCGGCCTCGGCCTGGAGCTTGCTCTCGCCGTACTCGGAGACCGGGCGGGGCGGGTCGTCCTCCCGGACGCCCCCGATGCCCTCGGACGGCCCCGCGGCGGCCAGGCTGCTCAGGTGGACGAACCTCAGGGGGCCGGCCTGGCCTTCGAGGGCCCGGAGGAGATTTGCCGTGCCGTCGCGGTTTACAGTATAATATTCGTCCGGTTTATGCGTTTTGGTCAGTCCGGCGAGGTGATAGACGCAAGACAGGCCGGACGGCAGGGCGGGGATGTCGCCGAGGTCCCCGGCGAGGGGCCGGACGCCCTCCACGCCCTCGAGCCAGCGGAGGCGCGATGGATCGCGGACCAGCGCGTAGACCTCGGCCCCGCCGGCCTCGACGAGCCGCTCGACGAGGTGGCTCCCGAGGAACCCCGTTCCTCCGGTGACGAGGATTTTCATGCCCGGGATTGTATGAGATTCGGACCCGGGGGTCAATGAGGCCGCCGCGGCCGCCCGCCCCGGGGGCAAAGGAGACGCGCGTGGACATTCGCGACAAGGGGCGCCGCTTCGCCCTCGCCGCCCTGCTCCTCCTCGCGGCCGCCGCCGCGGCCGAGGCGGTCACCATGACCATGCCGCTGTCCCAGGTCAAGCCCGGCATGAAGGGCCGCGGCAAGAGCGTCTTCCAGGGCCGGACCGTCGAGGAGTTCGAGGCCGAAATCCTGGGCGTGCTCGTGAACAACGCCCCCAAGCGGAGCGTCATCCTGGCCCGGCTCAAAGGCAAGGGCCTGGAAGCGACGGGCATCATCCAGGGCATGAGCGGCAGCCCCGTCTACGTCGACGGCAAGCTCATCGGCGCCGTCGCCTACGGCTTCAGCTTCTCCAAGGAGCCCATCGCGGGCATCACGCCGATCGAGGAGATGCTGGCCGTCGACCGGGCCCCGGCCGCGCCCCGGACGGCCCCCGTCGCCGCCCCGGCCCTGCGCGACGGCCTCGGCCAGGAGGAGCTTTCGGGCGCTTTCCGGACCGCCCTGGCCGCCCGGCCCGCCGCCGAGGCCTGGGGCGCGGGCCTGGCCCCGCTCGAGATGCCCCTCGTCGTCAGCGGCCTGTCGGCCGGCGCCCTCGAACGGGCCCGGTCCTTTTTTTCCTCCTTGGGCTTCCGGGCCGTCCGGGCCGGGACGTCCGGACAGCTCCCGCTCGCGCCGGCCCCGGCCGGGCCGTCGATCCGCGAGGGCGACGCGGTCGGCATCCAGCTCGTCGGCGGCGACCTCGACATCTCGGCCGTCGGCACGGCGACCTACGTCGACGGCCGCAAGGTCCTGGCCTTCGGGCACCCGCTCTACAATCTCGGCGCGGTCGAATACGGGCTGACCCAGGCCGAGGTCATCGCGGTCATGCCCAGCCTCGAGAGCTCCTTCAAGCTGGCTTCGCCCGGCCCGGTCATCGGCCGGTTCACCCAGGACCGGACGGCGGGGGCCCTCGGCGAGGTCGGCGTCCTGCCCAAGTCCATCCCGCTCAACATCTCGCTGCAGACCGGGCCCGGCGTCCGCCAGGACTTCAAGCTCCGCCTGGCCGCCGACCGCTTCCTGACCCCGGCCCTGGTCAACATCGCCGTCTCGAGCCTGGTCACGAGCGAGGAGCGCAGCCTCGGCGACATCTC
>MTKX01001920.1_pt1 | contig 21273 bp, 23 predicted proteins | sample 1042771 | NCBI WGS metagenome assembly MTKX01 (sample SAMN06212183, study PRJNA360534) | anaerobic digester metagenome | biome: Wastewater treatment plant; material: sludge; isolation source: anaerobic digester fed with sludge from wastewater treatment plant | place: Denmark: WWTP Randers ... | reverse complement strand
GCTCTCATTTTAGCAGAAGGGCCAGTATCCATGGACGAGCTGGTGGAGGAGACGGGATACAGCAAGTCCACTGTCAGCGCCAATATGAGCACACTGGAGCGGCAGGGCCTGGCCAAGAGGGTGATCGTTCCGGGGGACAAGAGATATTATTATCTGGCAGTCTCTGATCCAGAATCTCTGAAAAAGGAGATGATACTCAATATGAGACAGGAGATACAGCTCATCATTGCCGCCATGGACCGCACCGAGGAAGACCTCAGATTATGCCCTGGCCCATCCGATCAGATTGCAGAGAGAGTCCTCCAGGCGAGGAGCTGCTACCGGCATCTTGATCTGCTATTGGATCTGATATCCAGATACAGCGCAGATGAATTGATCAGGCTGCTGGAGAACTCTCTGCCGGACAAGAGCAGCCAATGATGGATGAGATTAGGCTTAAGCAAAGGCGCTCCTATCCGCTCGGAGGGCTGGATACTGAAAAGGATAGAGACCTACTGCACACGGCTGTCCAGGCCTGGAAATTCTGAAATGGCTGAGGATCTCTCTGCATCAGAATCTAAAAAGCCCCACCAGGACCTGTTGCTCATAGCCGCTCTGGTGGTCTATGCCGTCTTTGCCATCCTCGCCTTCTGGAATCGCCCCTATCATCTCTTCTTCCTTCTCCTGCCCGCGCCTGCAGTCCTGCTCTCTTGCCTGGGCAGGGAGTTTTTTGCAGTTGCAGCAGCTGGAGCTGTGTTAGGACCAATCACCGAGGCTGCATGCGTCTTGGGTGGCCTGTGGAGCTATGCTGAGAGAGGGGGCCTTCCCCTGATCCCTATATGGCTTTTGGCCATATGGGCCTGCTTTCCCGCTGCTCTGTGGCTGATTGTGAGATCATTTGAGGGAAGCATACCCACGGCCAGGTCGGGCAGTCTATCCCTGGCTGCAGCGGGCATTGCTATCGAGGTGATGCTCTTCGTCTCATTGCAGCAGAACCTGCTTCTTCTCGTCTTCCTCTCCCTGCTCCTGGCAGTAGGGGCTCTAGCTACCTGGCCAAAGAGGTCCACGGCCATGCTCATGGTGGCAGGAGGCATTCTCGGCCCGGTATGCGAGGCGCTGCCGATAGCAGACGGAGCCTGGAATTATTCCCGGGCGGATCTCTGGGGAATGCCGCTCTGGCTTCCACTGGCCTATGCCCTCTTTGCTGTGCTGGTGGCAGAGGCAGGCCTTGCCCTTCAAATGCGGACCGGCGGTGGTCCATGTAAATAAGATGCCCCTGGGACTCAAGCAAGACCTTCACGAGTCAAACAGCGCAATCCGCGGCAAGCTGCAGGGTATTCATTTAAAAATAAATTAAGTTAAGTCTAACTCAAACCAGCGCTCTTTCCGGCCTTTCCATATTCAACCGGACGAGCAGGGGCTCTTCCTTTTCCAGGTTAATAAATTTCTCCCAAGACCTCCAGAACATTTTCGCACCGCTCAGCCTCTCCTGCACTCCCTCTTCTGGCAGAATCCCATCCCAGGGCTTGAGGCATAATGCCGCAGTTCCTTTTCTGCTCTGCAATTTTATCGAAGGCGTATATCTCTGCCATGCTGTCCAACCTACGGCTTTCATCTTCCTATCACCTGGTAATCAACTATGGTCGGCCTTTACTTAGTTATTTTTGAGAATTGATCATAATCATTCATATCATACTGCATATGACCAATTCATACAAAGACATAACAAAATAATGAATTGAGACTGCTAAGCTCTTGGCTTGCTTAAATGCTGGTGTCCTGAGCATGCCTTCAGGAATCTGCTCATCTGTGAAATGGATAAAGCTATTTCGTTTCGGTCCGGATTATATATTCCATCTATAGCCGTCTCGGGAGATGCAGATTAGCGTACTCGCCCCAGAGATAAAATCAAATAACAAAAGTATTTTTAAATATTAAAAATAAAAATAAGCTCACTCGCAGGTGTCGAGAAGTCCCTTTTTCTTGCCGCCCCTTTTGTCACCGAGCTTGATGGGATCGACCTTTGCTTCCTTTTCCTCAGACTTTTCTTTCTTCTCTTCATGATGTCCCATTTTAGCACACTCCTAATAAACATCAGCATTATCGGTTATTAATCTTTCTCCTCGTCCAGCAAAATTTTATAATATTATAGAAATCAATAAAAATACAGGTTGATGGGACGGAGGCTATGCATAATCTCTCCTTTTTCATAATCATAGTCCGCTCTGCCATCCAATCCGAATGAGACACCCCACGAGTATAGATGTAAAAAGTGGCTTAAAGGCCCTCAGTCTGCAATATGCAGGTCGGGTCCTCAGCCTTCAAATCTCCTCTATAGTATAAGGCCTTCTGGCGGCATCCTCCGCACAGGTCGAGATACTGGCAGCTGCCGCAGGCACCGGTGAGGCTGGACCGGATCTCCCGAAGGGCCAGCAGCTCCTGCGAGGGATTGTCGATCCAGATATCCCGGAAGGAGCGCTCCCGGACATTTCCCACCACCACCTGGGGCATGAAGTGGCAGGGATGAACATCCCCTCTGTGGTTGATATTGGCCACCTTCACCCCGGTNNGAAGGCCCCGTCCATGGGCGAGTCGGTGGTGAGGATCTCTATGTTCTGGCCCTTAAGCTCCTCTGCCGCCTCCGCCAGCAGGCGGATGACGCTGCGCCTCTGCTCGGCGGTGACATCGCGATCGGCTATGCCTGCCCCCCGGCCGGTGGGAACCAGGTGATAGAGGCAGAAGCGGGGTATGGCCTCCTCCAGGGCCAGGCTGAGCAGAGCGGGGACATCCTGCCAGTTGTCCTTGGTCAGGGTGATGCGCAGGCCCGTCTTCAGGCCGGCATCCCGGGCATTTCGCAGCCCCTGCAGAGCCCGGGCATGAGCGCCGGAGACACCCCGGAAGGCGTCGTGCCTTTCCGGATCGGAGGAGTCAAGGCTCACTCCCACATATCTGATTTTGGCCTCGGCCAGCAGCCGGGCCACCTGGGGGGTGATCAGGGTGCCATTGGTGGATATAACCGCCCGCAATCCCACCTCCCGGGCATGGAAGGCCAGGGCATAGAAGTTGCGGCTGAGCAGAGGCTCGCCGCCGGTGAATATCACTATGGGCACCTTCAGCTCCGCCAGCTGGTCCACCAGAGATATGCCCTCCTCCAGGCTCATCTCCTCTCTTCCCTTCTTTTGAGCATCCATGTAGCAGTGCTGGCAGGAGAGATTGCATTGCTCTGTCAGATTCCACATCACCACCGGCCTCTTTTCCGCGGAGAAGCGCAGCAGATCGGGAGGCAGATTCTGGCAGTGCTGCGAGGCTCGAAGTGCCTCCCAAACTGTGGCCTGGTCCGCCAGGGCTTTGGAGAATATTATCATTGATTCAGCCTCTCTTTTAAGAGGGCGAGCATGGCCTGGAAGGTGAACCTCTCCGGCATAACATCGACCTTGATACCCAGCTTCTCCAGCTCCTGGGCGGTGGGAAGGCCAATGGCGGCCACAGTTCCTGCGGCCAGAGCCTGGTATAGCTCCTCACTCCGGCCCAGCGCCTGGGCCCGCTGCACCAAAAAGCGAGCGGTGGAGGAGCTGGTGAAGGCGAATATGTTTACGCTTCTGATCATCATGATCATCTCATCCAGCCGGGGATCGCCGGAGGGAACTGTGTCGTATAGGGGTATGTCGTCCACAAAAAGCCCCGCCTCTTTAAGCCCCTGGGAGAGATACCGGCTTCCCTGGGCGCTGCGCAAAAATAAGATGCTGCTGCATCTTCCCTTTAGCATCCTCTCCAGGCCCGCCGAGCTGTATTCATCAGGAACCAGAGCCTGAAGGCCTTTTTCCGCCAGGGCCTGCCTGGTCTTGGGGCCAATGGCCACAATGCTTTTTCCGGTTAGCTCCGCCAGAAGGCCGGGGATCTTCAGGGCCATCTTCACCCCATTGGCGCTGGTGAAGGCCACGCACTCTACATTGGCCAGGCGCTGGAACAGGTCCGGCGGCAGGAGCTTCTCCGCTAGGGCTATGGCCGGAGCGGCTATAGGTGAGAAGCCATACTCCTCTGCCAGGGCCGCCGACTCTGCCTGCTGGTAGGCAGGGCGAAGGATGGCGATGCGCTTTTTCCCCAGCTTCTCCGATAGCCTCACCACATCTCCCACCACCAGTATGGCTGGAGACTCGATATGGCTTGCTGCCGCCTTCTCCGCTATGCTGCCCAAGGTGGCAGTGATCAGCCTCTGCCCCTTCCAGCCCCCCTTCTCCACCATAGCCGCCGGGGTATCCGCAGGCTTTCCTGCGGCCATAAGGGCAGCAGCATTCTGCTTTAGACGGGAGACGCCCATGAGCACCACCAGGGTCCCCTCCAGAGCGGCTATGGCTTTCCAGTCCAGTGGCGTCTCCTTGCCCGGCTCCTCATGGCCGGTGACTATGGTCAGGGATGAGGCCACCCCTCGATGGGTCACAGGAATTCCAGCCAGAGCAGGGGCGGCTATGGAGGAGGTCACCCCCGGAACCACCTCGAAGAATATGCCCTTCTCCTGCAATGCCAGGGCCTCCTCGCCGCCCCGGCCAAAGAGATAGGGATCTCCCCCTTTGAGCCGCACCACCATGGCCCCCGATTCGGCCTTCTCGATGAGTAGACTGTTGATCTCCTCCTGGGAGAGCTTATGCCGGCCGGCATTCTTGCCCACGTCGATTCTCTCCGCTCTGATCCCTTCCATCATCCTGGGATCGAGCAGCCGGTCGAACAAGACCACATCCGCCTGCTCCAGAAGCCTCCTGGCCTTGAGGGTCATCAGCTCCGGATCGCCGGGCCCTGCTCCCACCAGATAAACCTTACCGCGCGCCAAACTTCTTCACCGCCTCATCCACCAGCTCTCGTCCCCCCATATTCATCAGCCTTTGCCCCATATCCTCTGCCCTGGCCAGGGGCAGCTCGTCCAGGTCTATCTCCTCATCCAGCCGGACGAACCTCTTGCCGTCCAGGGATAATACCTCAGCCAGGACCCGGGCTCGGCGGCCTGATACGCAGGCATGCACAGCCATTGGCACCACGCAGCCGCCCCCTACTGTCTCCAGGATTCGCCTCTCGATCATGGTCTCCGTCCTGGTGGGAGCATGGTCTAGGGCCAGGGAATGCTGCTCGGCAGCCGTTCCCTTCCCTGCCACCACAATTATGGTTCCCTGATTGGCAGAAGGGACAAACCTCTCCGGGTCCAGCCGGGCATATTCCATCTCCAGCCCCATCCTCTGAAGACCTGCCTCGGCCAGGACTATGGCATCAAAGTCGCCCCTCTCCAGCTTGGCCAGCCGGGTTTGCAGGTTTCCCCGCAGGCTTTCTATCTTCAGATCAGGCCTGGCCCGGCGGAGCTGCGCCCCCCGGCGCATGCTGGATGTGCCCATGACTGCCCCCTCTCGCAGCCCCTCTATTCCTTCTCTACCGCCGCCTCTATTGATGAGTATATCATAGGGCGAGTCCCGCTCGAGCACCGCGGATATGACCAGCTCCTCCGGCCTTTTGGTGGGGAGGTCCTTCATGCTGTGCACAGCCAGATCTATCTCCCCAGCCAGCATGCGCTGGTCTATCTCTGCCACAAAGACCCCGAATCCGGTGAGCTGGTGCAGGGGCTTGTCCAAAAAGAGATCCCCGCTGGTCTTGACCTTGATCACATCTGTCTTTACTCCCAGCTCTCGGAGCCTCTCCCGGACTATCTCCGTCTGGCGCAGGGCCAGGGGACTGCCCCGGCTGCCCACGATCAGCTTTTCAGGCAGGACGCAAACGCCTCCAGGGTGGTCTGAATCACATCCGGGCTGTGGGCTGCGGATATGAAGTCGGTCTCAAACTGGCTGGGGGTGAGGAATACCCCAGATCTCAGCATGCGCCATAAGAAGGCCAGGTAGCCGGTTTTGTCGCATTTCAGAGCCTGAACATAATTATGGGGCTCGGAGCCGAAGAAGACCTTGAACATGGAGGCGATTCCCACCACGCTGTAGGGGAGACTCAGATCCTTCAGGATATCTTGAAGGCCGCGGCGCATCTCTTCTCCGCTGGCCTGGAGCTGCTCCAGCACTTTCTCCTTTTCCAGGACGTCCAGGGTGGCCATGCCGCAGGCCAGGGGAACGGGGCTGCCGTTGAATGTGCCTGCCTGGTAGACAGCGCCCCGGGGCGAGACCTGCTCCAGGATGTCCCGCCTGCCTCCGAAGACCCCTATGGGAAATCCGCCCCCTATGATCTTGCCCAGGGTGGTCAGATCCGGCTTGATCCCATAAAGCTCCTGGGCTCCACCCAGGGCCAGCCGGAATCCGGTTATGACCTCGTCGAAGATGAGAAGGACGCCATGCTCTCTGGTTATCTGCCTCACCTTCTCCAGGTAGCCCTTCTCCGGGAGCACCGGGCCGATGTTGCCCAAAACCGGTTCCATGATCAGGGCGGCGATCTGGTCGGGGTAAGCCTCCAGAACCGCTTCCAGGGAAGCGGGATCATTGTAGGGCACCTGCAATGTGTTTTTGGCTGTGTCCGCCGGCACCCCTCTGGAGTCGGGGGTGCCCAGGGTGGTGGCACCGGATCCCGCTTTTATCAGCACGCTGTCGTGGGCACCGTGAAATCCGCCTTCGATCTTGATGATCTTGTCCCGGCCGGAAAAGCCCCGGGCCACGCGTATGGCGGCCATGGTGGCCTCGGTGCCGGAGCTGACAAAGCGGAGCATCTCCATGCTGGGATAGAGCCGGGAGATCCTGGCCGCCGCCTCCACCTCCAGCTGGGATGGCGTTCCATAGAGCCACCCTTTCTCCATCTGCTCTCTGGCCGCCTGGATTATGGCCGGATGGCGGTGGCCTAAAATCATGGGGCCGTAGGCCAGGCAGTAGTCGATGAGCTGATTGCCGTCGGCATCCCAGAGGTAAGGGCCGGCCGCCCTGGAGGTATAAAAGGGAAAGGGAGAGATGGCCCGCACCGGACTGGAGACGCCACCGGGCATCAGCTCTTTGGCCCGGTTAAAGAGCTGCTGGGATGAGTCGAGATGCATGGTTTCATCCTTCCCGGCAGGATGATTATCAAACTTGCGAGCCGGGAAGGGGATTTGTCTCCGATTACTATTATTATTTTAGAAAAGTATAAATAATATCAAGGCATAGAGATCTGCATTAGTATTATTGACTGGTTATGAATAGCAGGCAGTGGAAGAGACAGACGCAGAAAAGGCATAAAAATCAAATTAAAAAAATATCAGAAGGGATGGCGCGTGCGAAATGCCTGGCGGCCGGCCTCTTCCACTTTTTCTCTGACCTCTCTCAGGGCCAGCCCAGTTTTCTCGGCAATTGTTTTGCAGTCCTCAAACTCCGGCTTGAGGGATATCATCTCCCCCTCCAGCCGGCTTAGCTTGAGCCTGGCCTGATGGACCTGACCCGCCAGCTCCAAGCTCACCACCATCTCCTCCCTCTCTGCCAGGAAGCGATGGATGCTGGGAAAGACCCGCACTCCCAATGAGCCCGTCTCCCGGATGATTATCTTCGCCAGCCGCGCTTCATCCTCAGACCTGGCCATGGCCCTTATCACCGATCCGGCCCGGCCCTTCTTCATCAGAGCAGGGAGAATGCAGACATCCAGAGCCCCTTCTCCCATCAGCCGCTCGATTAAATAGCCCAGCACCTCTCCGGTGACATCGTCCACATTGCTCTCCAGTTGAACCACGCTGTCGCCATGATGGATGTGGCTTGGACCGGCTTGCGCCCCGGGCAGGGCCTCTGCCACCATTGCTCTCAGCACATTGGGCATCTCCAGATCCTTTTTGCCCGCTCCATAGCCAATTCTCTCCACCTGGAGCAGAGGCGGCTGGGACAGAAATTCATCGGCCAGAGTGGCCAGAAGAGCGGCACCGGTGGGTGTGAGAAGCTCCTCTTCCACCGGCCCGCCCCGCCAGGGGATATGGTGGGCCCGCAAAATCTCCAGAGCAGCCGGACCGGGAACGGGCAGGAGGCCGTGGGCGGACCGTACTGTGCCTCCTCCCACGGAGACTGGCAAGCAAAGGACCTGCTCCGCCTCCAGGCTGGCCCGGGCAGCGCATGCTCCGGCTATGTCTGCCAGGGCGTCCAGTGCCCCCACCTCGTGGAAATGGGCCTGCTCCGGAGAGACGCCATGCACCCTGCCCTCAGCCTCGGCCAGGATGTGCAGGGCGCGCAGGGCATCTTCCAGGGCTTTTCCTTTAAGTGCGGAGGAGTTGAGGATGGACCTGGCCTCATCCAATGAATGAAAGCGCCTGTCCGAGGTCACCGCCGCCCGGCAGGCCATAATGCTCCTCTTCTCCTGCCGGGTGACCTCCAGGCGGCAGCCCACGGACTCCACTGCCTGGCGCACGGCTGGCAGATCGGCGCCCAGGTCGAGAAGGGAGGCCATGATCATGTCTCCGGAGGCTCCGGCGCTGGGATCAAAGAGGAGGACTTTCATAGGGAAAATATGGCCTTGCGGCGATAAATACGAATCGGTATGCTGCAGCAAAGAGCATATCACTTGATAGGCAATTGAATTTGTTCTGGCCATGTGAAGGGAGACAATTCGATATCAAATCGGCTGTCTATTGAGGCAGACAACATCGTGCCGAAAGCTATATATGTCGGCAATTGCCGTATATAGTAATTGGCAGAAGTCGAAGTACACCTCTTTCCCTCCTACATCACTGGCTTTTGCCTCCCTCCTTCTTTTCTTCTTCATTAGCTCTTTTTCTTCTTCCTGGCCGCCCGGTATTTGGGCCAGCTCTGGAAGCGCTTGCTTTTATCGGCATAGCTCTCTGCCACGCTGGCCGCCACTGCTCTGTCCACCCGCTCATCGCGCTGACGCCGCTCCGTGGCTGCTTTCTTGACCACGATGTAGTTGGCCAGCAAAAAGAGGGGAAACATGAGGATGCAGATCACCACTATATGCCAGATTTCCATAAAGAATGGTATTCTCCCAGGAATATAAAAGGAGCACTAGGGGCGGAATGGAATCTCCACCTGGGGCAAGATCACCTGAATTTGAAGAGCAGGCGGGCATAAAACTCCCGCTCTGAGCCTTGGGCATTGCGGACCAGCCGATCCAGTATAAGCTCCGGGGTGCTGCGGGCTAAAAAATTGTAGCGGGGGCTGCGGCAGAGGCGAAGGTTGCCCTTCTCATCCAGGCCCTCCGCCTCGATGCCGTCCACCCGCACCGCCGTCTCAGAGTAGCGCAGCACCTCACCGGCCAGGTGGCTCACGAATACGGCCATAGAGCGGCGCCGGTTCAGCTGGTCCAGGATGCAGGCTATGATCCTGGCCGATGCTCCCGGCTCGGTTATGGACTCCAGCTCATCGGCTATAACCAGCTTTCTCTTCTCATTCTCCACTATGGCCAACTTTCTCATGGCCGTCTCGAAGGCCCCGGCGGACAGCGTTCCCCGGCTCTTGCCGAAGTAATAAAACTCCTCAACCATAGAGAGACGGCAGGCAGCTGCGGGCACGGGCAGGCCCATGTGAGAGAGAATCACTATCTGGGCCATGAGATCGAGCAGAGTGGTCTTGCCTCCCGAGTTGACCCCACTGAGCAGAGTGACTGTCTCCGGATGATCTTCGTCTCCCAGTGCATAGCTTACCGGCTCGGGCTTATCCAGAAAAAGATGGAGGCCCTGATCGAAGGCGAGGCCTGGCCCAGGCACAAACTGGGCAAAGGCCAAATTTTTCTCTATTATAAAGCAGCCCAAGGCATAGCTGAAATCAAAATCCATCAGGGCATGGACCAGAGCCGATGCTGCCTCCTTCTGGCCCTGAAGAAGCCTGGCCAGATCCCTTCTGGCTTTCAGGCCCCTCTCCTCCCTCCGGCTTCTTATGTCCTGCTGAAAAGAATGCAGCGCCTGACGGTCTATCTCCAGGGGATAGGCCGCCTCAGCGGCTAAGATCTCCTCCAGCCGGGCCGGCTCAGAGCCTGCCAGCTCCAGCTCGGCTGCGGCGCGGGAGATGGCCTGCTTGATAACCTCTTTAGAGATGCCGCTCATCTGAGCCTGGAGCAGCTCTCGCACCCCGTCGCCTGCCCTCATGGCTAAGAGCAAGTCGCTGCCGCCCAAAGTCAAAGAGCTTTTCTCTATCCTCTGCTTCAGCTCCTCATTGGCCCAGGCTGCAGCCCTTTCCACAACTGGGCTTAGATTGTCGCCGAGCCTTTTCAGCCTATCCTCTTCTCGGTCGCCGCTCTCCTCCAGCCGGGATATGAGCCCCTCCAGCTCCTTCCACTGGGAGAAGCCTTCCACTCCACCATCCCGCAGAAGCTCCGCCGCCCTGGCTGCTGCCAGCAGGCTCTCCATATTCTCCTTATAGTGGCTCAGCACTGCCTCGGGGACCAGATACCACTCCTCCAGGCTCTCCGCCATCTCTACATCAGCCAGCTCGTCCCGCCCGTCAGCCAGGCAGACATGGCTGTAGCTTCTGGCCAGATCCAAGATCTCGGAAGGGCTCTCTGTGAGATGCAGGTCTATCAGCCGGTCCAGCCCCCGGTCCTTCAGAGCGGAAAAGCACTCTATAGTTGCAGCCGCCACAGCCCTCTCCCTTACCCTGGTGGGGGTCTTCTCTCTCAGAGGCCGGACTCTCTTCAGCAGCTCCTCCAGGCCCCTGCCTTTCATCTTCTCCGTTGCTGCCGCTGCGGCCCGAGCCAGGCTGCGGTTCTCCTCTATCATCTCCAGGCTGCCGCAGGCAAACAAAGTCATAATCTTCTGCCGGGCGAAATCGGTGTGAGCATAACCGGAAAGCAGCTCAATCAGCTTCTCCTGCACCCTGGCGGCTTCCTCGGTGGCCAGGAACTGATCCGGAGATATGGAGTGCCTAAGGCAGCGGCCATGCCGGACCAGGAGCAGTGCCTGGCGTTCGCTCAGGGACTGGGCCAGGCCGGAGACATCCCCGGCCAGGACCGCCTCCAGAGCCTTCTGCTCATCGCCATACTGCTCAATAAGCCTCTCCCGGATCCTCTGTCCTACACCGGGCAGGTCTTTCAGTCTCAAACGGATTGCATTAAGCCGGGAATATAATATATCTGTTCCGGCGCTGTCCATCCTCCTTGAGATAGGTAGATATCCGGAGAGGTGAAGTCACACCTGTGCTGCTAAATGGTATATTGGGACTGGAGGATGCCGAGAGCGTCTTTCTGGCGGAGGAGTCCTGGCAGGATCTTCTGGACCTGCCGGTCACAGAGCAGATAATAGAAGAGGGGCTGGATGCAGACGACTGCATTGAGATCAGGGGCCTGGGATATGCTCTTCATCTGAGTGAGCCTTCCCCAGTGTGGCTGGTGATAACTGACAGGTACTCCCGCCGCAAGATATCGCCGCAGGAGGCGGGAGGATGGCAGTCCTTGATCAGCAGAAGGGTGGAGGCCAAGGAGGAGGACTTCTTTCTGGCCATAAATGAATGCCTTTCCCTCTCTTTGGCCGGTGAGCTTTTCTGCCAGAGCTGCTTGCCTCAGGCCGGGCCCCATTATGTGGAGGAGAGAATAGAGCGGCTGATGCAGTTCCTGTCCCCACTGCTCCCGGATAAGGGAAGCCTGTTGGAGATATGCTGCGGCAGCGGCATGGCCAACCAGGCCCTGCTCCGTCTGGGACGCCATCCCCTGGTCATGGACTCGGATCGCTGCGAGGTCTGCCAGGGCCTCAAGGCAGGGACACTGGTGCCGGAGAAGAGCATGGTGCTGGATGCCAGGCTGCTCTCATCCATCTTTCCCCCCAGGTCCTTCCGGATCGTGCTGGGCTTTATGGTCGGGCTGATAGATGATTTCAACTGGCCGGCCTGGAGAGAGATCCTTCTTCAGTCTGCCGCCCTGGCGGATGAGTGGGTCCTATTTACGGTTTATACTCAAAAAGAGGCGGAGCTTATCGCGAGGGCGCTGCAGGGAGTGGGCTGGAGTGCCGAGGTAATCGACAATCGCGATAGCAAGGGGATTTATGATCAATGGGCCTGCTCCGCTATAAGGCAGTGATTTATGGGAAAGGTTAATTACAGTTCTGATGCTGTGGAGAGATAGGTGAGGTTCTTGGCTGATTTTAAAAAGAGAAATGCAGAGAGAAAGGGTGGCAAAAAGGAAGAGATCAAAAGCAAGAAGCTCATAGAAGAAAACCTGGATGATCTGAGGGGCCGGGGCGAAGAGGAGAAATAAAGAGCCTCTCCGCCCAGGGACTGGAAGGAGGGATGCAGGAGCCATCCTCCCGACCAGGTTTGTCTTTTTTTGCCGTCCTCTGGCCCAATTTTCTCAGCAATTCAAGCTGGAGTATCGCTGATGCCTCTTGATAGCTCTTTAAGCTTGGCTATGCTCTCCAGGGTCTTGGCCGACTCCCGGCGCTTCTCATCCTCAAAGTGCTTTATTATCTGGTCCAGGGATATGGTCAGCCTGTAGACCTTCATGGGCCGGCCCTTACCATCTTTTTTGATCTCCCTCTCCTCCACCCAGTTATTGTTTCGCAGGGTGCGCATAGCGATGCTGACCTCGGGCTGGCGCAGATTGGAGCCGATCTCAATCTCCCTGGATGTGGCCTCCTCCACATTGGCCAGATAGGTGATCATGCTGGCCACATTTCTGGGAATGTTGAGCTCTCGCAGGACCTCCACGAACTCTCTGTCGGCATCATCCAGAACTTTAACCGAGAATTGTCTCATATTTACCCCATTCTATTTTTAGATATAACAAATACTCTATGATATAAATAGTTTATTTCTATGCTGCTTATTTTTGTAGCATTTATGATTATGCCGTTAATATTGGTGGTCTGTAAAGACCATTCCTGTAACCGGGGTTAATATCTCGTTTGATTCATAGAGCGAAACAAATCAAAACTGTTCTGATGAAAGAAATCTGGCAAAATAATTTGAGCTAGCTCTGCAGTTTATCGCGAATCAAGGATCTATTGTACCCAAGATCCATTACATGGACGAGTCGTCTTTCATACGGCATGCACAAAAAGATTAATATAATAAAAATTTAAAGCATTCAACAGTCTATTCCAATGCAAGCCACATAGCTCTTATCTTTTAAAGGGTTTAGATGGAATTTGATCTGCTTTTCTATTTCAAAATTTCCTGAGAACATTTCATGAGCTTTTATATTCTTGTAGAATATCTTATGCCAGGATGCATCAGTTCCCCAGGTGCCATTGAATGTGTTTTTGACTTGCAGGCCCAGGAGATAGGCAGGATTGCTGATGTCTTCTTTAGTTTTCATTAGCTCATCTACTCTCTTGATATTCCTTCCTGCTTCTTTCATGCCTTTCCTGAAATTCTTCAAACCATCGCGAGGCTGGTATGGCATGGTCTGAGCAAAGAAGGATACTTCTTCCTTTTCCATATCTTGCACTGAAAATGCTTCGCGCACATTAGCACCAGTTCCGCCGTAAAGGGACTCTGAGTGGAGATATTTCTCTCCTTGAAGTGGATTATTTCCTGAGTAGGTTAGTCGCGAGTTCTCATATAGATTGAGGGTGCTTTCCTTACCGTCATTTACTGATTCGATGCTTCTTTCCAGCTTATCCGAAACCTCCGAATAGGCTTGCTCCTGATCCAGCTCGATATCTCCATCGCCATTCATAGTGTTAAAGTACTTGAGTGCGATCTTTCTATCGCGCATGGAGGTACTTGCATCGATGATACCAGTCCCGGTTATCTTTTGGGCTTCGCAAAACTGGCCGTACTGGATAGGCTCTCCATCCTTATAGGCAGTTTTCACAATTTCGATATCTTGATCATCGACGGGCTTTCCGCACTGATCCTGGGCCGTTGCGGTGGCGATATTTATGATATCGCCCTTCAGATCAGATTTTTTGACTTGGTATATGGCTCTAAAAAGCCAAACTTCGCTCAAATTTAGCCAGCTATCTTTATTGGCATCACCGGAGACATAAATGGGCACGACTTTGTCATCGGTTACTTTAACATTAGTAAGGTTGACATTACCTATATTGCTTACATTATAATAATATGTGATTATATCTCCTTCTAATCCAATTAGATCTTATCCCATCAAGGCAATTTCGGTCTGGTTGTATAGTCTGGCTAGCGAGTTCTTGGGCGTTCCACCGTTCGCTTGCACCAGGATTTGCCCAAGCTACAAAGTCGAAAAAGGCCCTGGCAATTGGAGGGGAGGCGATGGAGGGCTGTTCTTTGTGGGTAGATCTCTTGGAAGAAAAAAGCAAAAAGCCCATTTTTTAATCAATCCTCGTATCTATATCAAAAGCTTTTAGGGATTGCCTGTGCAGTATGTTTAATGGCCGCAAAGGAAAAAAGATTGACAACAAGGTCAGAAATCCCAAATCCTCAGGCGACAGGCCAATCCGAGTTGCCACAGCGTGATGAGTTTGTGGCTGAGACCTTGCAGGCAATATCTGAGTTGGACCGGGGTCTGGCAAAGACCTATTCCAGCAAGAAGAAATTCCTTGATGACCTTGAGCACCTTTAAATTCTTATGACCTATATCTATCCCAGGTAGCCAACATTCGACAGAAAATAACTACTGCAAAAAGGTCCCGCAAAGGATCAGAGGAATCTGATCCCCTTGGGCATCTCTCCGAAGTACTTCCGGAAGGCCTCCGGCCAGTTCTCCGGCTCCAGCCCCTTCTGGCTGAGGAAGGCTGAGGCCCACCTCTCCAGGCCCACTCCGCTGCATCCGGACCAGAGAGCCTCGCCGGACTGGGCCTTCACTGTGAAGCCCTTGGGATACTTCTCCCCGTTCACAGATAGATTCTGAAACTCAATCCAGTTTCCATTGTAGGGCAGCACCGCCTCGTAGTCCACGGTTCCGGCGCCGGTCATCTCCGAGAGGCCGGTCTTGCCCTCCTGGGCCATGAACCAGGGGGTGACCCAGGCCGTCCGCCAGGTCAGCTGCAGTATATCCTCGAAGATGTGCTTGTAGCAGGCGGTTAGCTTCTCCTTCTCCGCCAGGACCTGCTCCTTGGTACCCAGCCAGACAATCTCTATCCGGTGAAACTCATCCACCCTCTCTATGCCGTGAATTCCGCCGGACTCATAGCGGTGGCTGGTGCCGGAGCGATCGAAGACGCATATGGGCAGCTCCTCATTGGGGAGAGTCATCCCCGCCAGGAAGCCCCAGAAGGTGGGGCACTGGGCATAGCACATGCCGCCGATGGGAAGATCTATCTTCTCCTTGACCAGCTCCAGGGGGACCTCATGGGTGATCTTGTAGTAGTCCATGACCTCCTCCCAGAAGGCCGGGTCCCGGGTCTTGGGGGGGCAGACGAAGTAGATCTCGGGGTAAACCCCCTGGGCGTGGCCGCTTTTCTTCCAGACATCCCATGTGTCCAGCTTGGGAAAGATCATCTCCCTATAGGCCAGCGGCTTCAGAATCTCCTCCAGGACAATCCTCTCGAAGGCCCGGAAAACGGCCGTAGCCTGGGGCCCGTAGATCCATTGCCCCCGGCTGGAGCCGTGCTTGATCCAGCCCACCTTCTGCATCTCCTCGGTGGGGTCACGGTTGAACTTGGGCTCCCGGGCGGGGCTCTCCCATAGTAGCTCCCAGTGCTCGGTCTTGCCGCCGTAGGTCTGCAGCTTCTCCTCCAGCAGGCTGATAATCCTGTCCGGGATGCGGTTTTCGATCTCCGACTGGCCGAGGGTGCCATTCGGGCCCACATCCAAGGACAGGTAGAGCCGTCCGCCCTCATGCCTGATCTCCCGGACATAGGGGATCTTGTGGGCTATGCTTCGCTCCGACTCCACCTCGATATCGAACCGGCTCACATCCAGGCCCCGCACTCCTATCCTGAATTGCTTGCCCAATAGTTCAGAGAGCGGTCGGCGCAGCCGCAGCAGGGCATCATGGGCCCGCACATATCTATCGCTGTCTATGATCAGATCGATCCTGTTTCCATCCAGCTTCCAGGTCGTCAGGTGGGCTCCCTGCCCCTCCGGCGCTCCCTTCTGCAATAGGGGAGCGGCTCCGGCAAAGAATTCTGAGAGAGCCGCCTCGGCNNTGGCCGCGTCGCCGCTCAGCCGCAGGCTGGCCTCCAAATGAAATTTCATCTCTCCTCCGTGATTTTCACTGTCTCTTCTGCTATTTTAATGTTCATCAGAAGATCATCTACTGTGGAGAGCAGAGTCCCCATCTTCTCCGTGGAAAATTGCAGAGAGAACTGCTGGACTTCGCTCTCCAGGATCATATTGGGCAGGTTGTCCGGCTCCACGGCCTTGGCCGCAGCCTCCGCCTCCCGCCCCTGAAAAACAAGGCGGGCCCGGATCATAATCCGCTCCCGCTCTCCGCCGCAGGAGCCGGCTCCTTCTCGGGAGGATGAAGCTGCTCTCCCACCATCTCATCCAAAATAGCAAGGAACCTATCCTCGGAGCCAGGGGGAATGGAGCCACCGCTGGCGATGGTGTGCCCGCCGCCTACTCCTCCTACGGCGCCAGCCGCCCGTCGCATAGCCACAGAGAGGTCCAGGCCCTGGGAGATCAGCGGCCTGTTTCCCCGCGCCGAGATCTTGACCATTCCCTCCTTGTGGTTGAGGGTAATCAAAGGCAGATCGGTGTAAAGATAGCGTATCCCCAGGCCGGATACAATGGCTCCCGCCTCGCCGTTTTCCATCTTAAGATAACGGATATTCTTCAATACCCGGCTCTCTTCTCGCAAAAGGGCTATCTCCCGCCGTATGTGAGCCTTGTACTCTGCCGCCATCTTCCGGGCCTCGGGAAGAGCGCTCTCATCGCGCAGGCATACTTGCAGGCCCAGGCCGGGAAGGTCCCGGTTGCCGCAGGCGTTTAAGAGCTGCACCATCTCCAAGGAGTTTTCCACCACCTCATGCCGCAGCCGTATCACCTCACCCACAATGGAGTCGGCAGCGAATGATCCCTGCATCAGCAGCTTGAGGGTTATGGCTGTGCTCAGCCGGGCCAGGTCATCCCTCTCCAGGCTCTCAACATGGCCGGAAATCTTCAGATCCCCCAGAAACTTTGCCGCCGCCTCCCGGTCTCCCACACAGTCCAGCAAGGGCTCAATGCTATCTGCGAAGACCTCCTCCACAGGCCCATCCTGAGCCATCTTCAATCCGGCCCGGACCTCCACTGCTCCGGAGGATACCGCCTCGTCCAGGATGCTCCGATTGGCCCCGATCATGGCCTGCCGGTCTCCCATAGCTCCCACCAGGGCCAGGCCGGCCAGATCGGAGTTGTCTCCCATATGCCGGACCACAGAATAAACCGTGCCTGCTGCAGAGAGCTCAAAGGCCCCATCTATGCCGAAGAGATGGGGATTGAGGTGCATGCAATCTATGCTTCCCACCGGCCGGTGGTGATCCAAGACAAAACAGTTTTCTTTGACCCGGGATATGATCTCCGGCTTGCCGCTGCCCATATCGCAGAAGACCACAGGACAGTCCAGGCCGGCAAGCACGGACTCGTCCAGTCTATTGAGCAGCGTGGCCTGAAAGGTTATTCCGGCGCGCCGCAGGGCAGTGCAGATCAGGGCAGCGGAGGTGATCCCGTCGGCATCGTTGTGGGAGATCACCCGCATGCTCTCGCAATGCAGTATCGACCTGGCAATGGCCTCAGCAGCTTTATCCAGCCGCTTCATGAGATGAGAATCTCAGCCGTCTCCGGCGAATAAGTCCATTCCGGCGCCAGCCGTCCGGAGTCATGGTAGTATTTGACCAGCCTTCTTACCTTGTTCTCGGTAAGCTGCAGAGCTCTCTTGTTGTGATCATCTTTCTTGTTGGCATTGATATGCTTCCGGACATGCAGAGCCTTTCTCATCAGATTGGCCAGGTCCTCAGGGATATCGGGCAGGGCCTTGTTCTCCTTTAGCAGGCCAGTTATGCTCTTGCCCAATGCCAGCTTGGTGCTGGGAACGCCATACTGATCCCTCAGGGTCAGGCCGATCTTGCTGGGGGCCGCCCCGCTCTCATGCAGCTTCATGATCGTCTTTTCCAGCTCCTCTTTGGATATATCAGACCAGGCGGGCACTTTAGCGCCCACAGGAGGTCGGGATCGGGAGGAGCCCTTCTTTCTGCTATGCATCTTAGCCATCTTTACAATCCTCATCAAATTTCATAAAGGCGAAGGTGTAACACTCCCTGCCAGGTGGGATAAAAAACTTGCGCCGCCATCCAGGCAATGGATTTATAGGCGGAGGGTTTTGCAGAGTCATATTATGTTTCCCGAGTATGTAAACCAGATCTTTTATCTGGTGGGAGAGGCTGTGGTGCTCCTGGCCGCACTGGTGCTCATTTTATCTATTATTGTGGCCCTTCTCATCCTCTACTCCTTTAAGACCGGGAACTTCTTTGCCGCCCGCTATATGCTCATAGGCATAGTCCTGCTGGAGAATGTGATCAAAGCCATATTCTGGGTCCTTCGTGTCGATGATGCCATCATAGACGACGTGGGTGTGAGGCTCCGCAATTATATAAACAATAGGAAATTCTTAAAGATACCCTATGAAGAGCGCTTCATCTTCATGCCCCAATGCGTTCGCAGCATAGAGTGTCCGGCCAAGCTCACCCCCGAGGGCATAAAATGCGTGGACTGCGGTCGCTGCCGGGTGGGTGAAGCCAAAAAATACGCCGAGGGTCTGGGCTACCGATTATTTGTCGTGCCCGGATCGAGCTTCATAAAGAGGATGATAAAGAAATATCAACCCCGGGCCATAGTTGGCGTTGGCTGTCACATGGAAATAAAAGAGGGGCTGGACCTCTGCCACCGCTACGGCATACCGGCCAGAGGTGTTCCTCTCCTAAGAGCAGGCTGCGTGTCTACTGACCTCGATTGGGAGCAGTTTTACGAGGCTATAAAGGAGTAAAACCTATGGAAGGGAGCAGGCCAACGGATATAGATGCCTTTGCGATATGAAAATAAAAGCCCTAAAAAAAGCTGAGTGGTGCAATTTATTCCATGCTGATGGCTTCGGATGGGCAAGCCTCAACGCATGTCTTGCACTCAGTGCACTTTTCCTTGTTTACTACTGCGATTTCATCGTCGCCCATGGTGATGGCTTCTTCCGGGCACTCCTCGACACAGGTTCCACAGCTTACGCACTCATCTCGGTTGACAACTGCAGGCATTATTAAATCCTCCAAATTTGCCTCACAAGGCAGATTTCCCTGTTTGTGTATCTGATATATACCTTTCGTTAGCCGGTACTGCCCAACCGGGCCGTCAAGCCAGCTGGTTGTACCTCTTTCGATCCTTCAGCTCCTGGCGCTTGGCGCTGTTCCATCCGCTAACCGCCTGCAGGTAGCCGGTGATGCGGCTGATATGNNCATAGAGCAGCCCAGGCAGACGGTTATGTCCTTGCTGAAGGTGAAATAGCCGATCTGGGTCTCACGGGACAGTCGCATCCCGAAGTCCATTAGCCCCTGGGGATCGGGTGCTGCTTCTCCCAGGAAAATGTGGAAGATGTTGCCGCCGTCGACTATGGGGAAGAAGATATGCTCATGCTTGGCCCTTTCAAAGATGGTCACATCCGCAGCCGGAGGGAGATGGGTGCCGTTGGTGTAATAGACGGGCAGGTCACGGGTCTTATGCAGGTTCTTTTTGACGGCATCAAGGTCCCCTTTGACCACGCCCTCGGCGTATTCCCTGAATTCCTCATGGATCAGGTCGGAGACGGCAAAGCGCTGTGCGGTGGTCTCAGCCGGGGTTCGGGCCAGAGCAATGGTCATGCCGTGCATCTGGGAGAGCTTCTTGGAGTATATCTCCATCTCGGTCATGGCCCGCACCGCCAGCTTCCAGGCATCCCTCGACTCATGCATCTGCTTTCCAGTATGAAACTGCACCATCTCATTAACCCCAACCACGCCGATGGTATAGACCAGGCCTTCCAAGCCCACTGCCACAGATCCCTTCTCCCCGGTGACGGGATCGCGGGGCTGCTGGGTGGCAAAAGGCATGCGGTGATTCTTGATGATCTGGTTCATCCACTCCCGCTTGACCTTGAATATCTCCACCGATATATCCATCAGCTCCCTCAGGTACTCAAAGAGAAGCTCGTCGTCGCCCCTGGCCAGATAGGCTGCTCGCGGGCAGTTCAGGGATACAACCTGCCAGGAGCCCATAGAGAAGTGCTTGCCGTCCTTGAAAAGCAGCTTATCTTCGAACTGGCTGTCGCTGTCCGCCGTGGCCGCGAACTGATAGGCGCAGCACTGGTAGCAGGATATCCCTTCACCGGCTCCCCGGTAGGCAGGAAGCTGGTTGTCGAAGTAGGGCGTGCCGTACTCTGCAGCCAGCTTGAAGGTCAGAAGATACAGATCCTTGTAGGTGGGCAGATCGGGATGGTCGGCGTTATAGGCCTCATCCTCCTTCATGAAGTCCGGCTCGATGCTGATCTCCGGCTTGGGGAAGTTGAAGGGCTTGCCCCAATAATCTCCGGCCAGCATGACCTCCATCAGGGCCTTGAAGGCCAGGCGCACCTCCCGCTCGAAGCTGCCGTAGCTCTTGAGAGGCGCATCGGGAGATGAGCCATTCCAGACCCGGCCGGCGTAGACGGCAGGCTTGTCCCGCCAGAGCTTGGGAACGCCTGGGGTGAGCTGGACGCTGGAGAAGACCAGCTGGCCTCCCCGGGCCACCATCATCTGGGTCATCTCGTAGACAAACATCTGCATCAGCTGCAGTATATCCTGGTAGCTCTTGCCCTCGAAGTAGGGGGCGATGAAGGTGAGGAAGTTGTAGAAGCCCTGGCCGCCCGCGAAGTTGGTCTGGGCGCTGCCCAAGGCTTTTACGGCGTGAAGTATAGCCACCTCCGGCTTCTTGGCCGGGCCGGCCACGCTGGCCTTGGTGCCCAGGCCGTCGGGCATGAGCCCGTAGTAGAGGAAGTAGCGAAGGTCCCAGTCCTGGCAGAAGGGCCTGGTCCCGAAATACTCTAGATCGTGGATGTGCAGGTCCCCGGCCAGATGGCGATCGGCCAGATAGGGCGGTAGGAGAAGGAGGTACTGCTCCTTGCTGATCTTGTCCGCCTTCTTCTTATGGCTGGTCTCGGCGTTCTCCTGGAGATTGGCGTTCTCCTTAGACTCAAAGCCAGTGCCGATATCTATGAGGTGGGCGTCGAATACAGGTGTGCCCACCCTGGTGCAGATGTTGCGCCACTCGGCATGATGCCGCTCTAAGAGAACCACATTCATTATCTCCCGCACCAGGGGGCCGCTCAGATACTGTACGCTCATCCAGCGCACACGCCGCTCCACCTCCTTGGCTATGTCCTCCGCCTCCTCTGCGGTTATGCCCGGACTTTTATAAAACTGCTCGGAGAGCTTGGTCTCCTTCAATAGCTGCTTGGCTATGGCCTCCCTGTCCCAGTCCAGCAGATGCCCGTCTGTGGTCCTGACCCTGGGCATGGCCGATACCGCCA
>MTKX01019070.1_pt1 | contig 21291 bp, 24 predicted proteins | sample 1042771 | NCBI WGS metagenome assembly MTKX01 (sample SAMN06212183, study PRJNA360534) | anaerobic digester metagenome | biome: Wastewater treatment plant; material: sludge; isolation source: anaerobic digester fed with sludge from wastewater treatment plant | place: Denmark: WWTP Randers ... | reverse complement strand
TGCCATCCGCGAAGGCGGGCGCACCGTCGGCTCTGGCGTCATCGCCAAGGTCCTGGAGTAGTGAGATAATCAAATGGCCAAAAAGGCAATTCGCATCGTGATGACCCTGGCCTGCACGCAGTGCCAGGAGAGGAATTATACGACGGCCAAGAACCGGCGCAACGATCCGAGCCGCATGGAACTGAAAAAGTACTGCCCGAGGTGCCGGACGCACACGCTGCACCGGGAGACGAAATAACAATACCGGCATTCCAACGTCCAGCCCCCATTGTGGCCGCTTCGTCCCAGGCCGGGGGCTGGACCAGATGCCGGGGTGTTACACAGGCCAGTAGCTCAATTGGCAGAGCAACGGTCTCCAAAACCGTAGGTTGCGGGTTCGATTCCTGCCTGGCCTGCCTGATGGGAGGACACCGTCTCATAAGAAGGTGATGGGGCGGTGTCTTCCAGTGTAAGAAGCAGATGGAAGGAGCGGACGATTGGTGACGAAACCAGTACCGGAAAAGAGGACTGTTTCCGAAAACAGGCTGCAAAACAACCGCATCGTGGAGTATTTGCGCGAGACCTGGTTCGAGCTGAGAAAGGTTTCCTGGCCGACCAGGTCTGAGGCCGTCAACCTGACCATCATCGTCGCCGCGGTCACCACCTTCCTGGCATTGGTCCTGGGCCTTCTCGACTATATATTCCAGACGGCCTTTGCCCTGCTGCTGAGAGGCTAACGGAGAGGTATGGAAGAGGAACGATTCGAGCTTACAGAAGAAGAGACCATCGAAGCCGAGGCCCCTGAGGAAGAGGGCACCGGCGAGGAAACGCTGGCGCCGGAGGATCGCGCCCGGCGGCTCTTTGCCTCGTACCTCGAATCTCCGACAGAAGAACCGGAAGCCAAGGAGCAGGAGGAAGAGCTGCCCGAGCTCGTCGAGGAAGGCGAGCTGGTGCTGCTGACCGGCGACAAGGACCTGGACCAGGCCGAGGGGGGCGACGAAGAAGAGATCTCGCCCCAGGGCCGCCATTGGTACGTCGTCCATAGCTACTCTGGCTACGAAAACAAGGTCAAGAAGAACCTGGAGCACCGCATCGAGTCGCTGGGGATGCAAGACAAGATCTTTCAGGTGGTCGTGCCCACCGAAGAAGAGATCGAGCTGAAAGACGGCCAGCGGCGGACGGTGGAGCGGCGCATCTTCCCGGGCTATATTCTCGTCGATATGGCCATGGACGAGGATTCGTGGTTCGTCGTGCGCAACACCCCGGGCGTCACGGGCTTTGTCGGTTCGGTCCGCAGGCCCACCCCCCTGCGGGAGCGCGACGTCGACAAGATCTTGAAGCGCATGCGCGCCGAGACGCCGCGGGTCAAGGTTTCATTCCGGCCCGGCCAGAAGGTTCGCATTGCCGACGGGCCATTTGAGGATTTTGTGGGTTCAGTAGACGAGATCTATCCGGACAAGGGCAAGGTGCGTATCCTGGTTTCCTTCTTTGGCCGTGAGACTCCCGTCGAACTCGACTTTTTGCAAGTGGAAAAGCTCTAGGAGGAATCATGGCGAAAAAAGTCAAAGCCATCGTCAAGCTGGCAATCTCGGCGGGCAAGGCGACACCCGCGCCGCCCGTCGGTCCCGCCCTGGGCCAGCATGGCATCAACATCATGGCTTTTTGTAAGGAATACAACGCCCGCACCGCGCACCTGACCGGCAGCATCATCCCGGCCGAGATCACGGTCTTTCAGGACAACTCGTTCCGTTTTAACCTGAAGACCCCGCCGGCGACGGACCTTCTCAAGAAGGCCGCCGGCGTCGGCAAAGGCGCCTCGGACGTGGCGTCCGGGCAGGCAGGCACGGTGACCCGCCAGCAGGTGCGCCAGATCGCCGAGCAAAAGATGAAGGACCTGAACGCCTACGACGTGGAAAGTGCCATGCAGATGATCGAGGGCACGGCCCGCAGCATGGGCATCAAGGTGGTCGACTAGCCCTGGTCCATTCTTCCCTGCGGGGAGGACCGGGCAGCAGAGGTCAAAACGTGGGAGGGGGAACATCCCCTTTAGAACCACAGAGGAGAGAACAATGCCAAAGCGTGGAAAAAAGTACGAGGAAGCGGCCAAGCTGGTAGAGCCCGGCACGGTCTATGACCCGGCCGAGGCCCTGGCGCTGGCCAAGCAAACCGATTTTACCAAGTTCGACGCCACCGTCGAGCTGCACCTGCGCACGGGCCTGGACCCCAGGCACGCCGACCAGCAGGTGCGCGGCGTGGTACTCCTGCCCAAGGGAACCGGCAAGCAGGTCCGCATCCTGGTCTTTGCCGAGGGCGAAGGCGAGAGGCTGGCCCGCGAGGCCGGCGCCGACTTTGTGGGGAGCGACGATCTCGTCGAGAAGGTCAACCAGGGATGGTTAGAGTTCGACGTGGCCATCGCCACCCCGCCGATGATGCGCAAGGTCGGCCGCCTGGGCCGAGTCCTGGGCCCCAGGGGCCTCATGCCCAGCCCCAAGGCAGGGACCATCGTCGCCGAAGAGGATCTGCCCAGGGTGATCCAGGAAACCCGCCAGGGTCGCGTGGAGTACCGGGTGGACAAGACGGCAAACATTCACGTGCCCATCGGCAAGACCAGCTTTTCTCCCGAAGACCTGACGGAGAACATGGCCGCGGTGATGGAAGCCATCGTCAAGGCACGGCCGGCGGTGTTGAAGGGCACGTACATTCGCAAGGTAACTGTGTGCAGCACCATGGGCCCGGGCATCCGCATAGACCCGGCCGCGGCTACTGCCATGAAGACGGTGTAACCCGAGCAGATTGCTCGTTGACAATTCAATAGCGCCCGAGACAGCAGGTGCGCTTCTGCGCTTAAACTGCAAGGCCTGCCGAGGCACGAGGATGAAATTCGACCCCGAGAAACAGGGTCTGAAGCCTTTGCGTCGGCAGCGCAAAGGCTTTTTTGTTCGTCTCTCGAGGCGCAGCCAAGCGGAATGGACGAAGGAGGTGAGCAAGATTGGCAATTAGCAGGGAAAAGAAAGAATCGATGGTGGCCGACTATGTGGACAAGATGTCCCGCAGTTCCATCATGATCTTGGCGGACTATCGAGGTCTGAACGTGTCGAACATCACGGACCTCCGCCAGAGACTGCGAGAACAGAACGGCAGCTTTCACGTCGTCAAGAACTCGCTCTTTGCTCTCGCGCTCCAGCAAAGCGGCATCGAAGTGCCCCCCGACCGCCTGGACGGGCCCATCGCCGTTGGCTTTAGCTATGGCGATTCGCCGCCGGTGGCCAAGACGCTGCTGGACTTTGCCCGGGAGACGCAGATCCTGGAAGTGCGCGGGGCCATCCTGAGCGGCCAGTTCGTGGGCGCCGAACAGGTTCGCGCCCTGGCCGACCTCCCGCCGCGGGAGGTGTTGCTGGCCCAGTTGCTGGGCACGGTCCAGGGGCCCATGAGCACCCTGGTGAGCACCATCACCGCCCCCATGCGCGAGCTGGCCCAGGTGTTGAGGGCCCGGTCCGAGCAGGGGCAGGAAGCGGCGGCATAGCTGCCGCCCACACAGACAAACAAACCGAGGAGGATAATCACTCATGTCTGACAAGCTGCAAAAATTGGTCGAGTCCCTCGACGAGCTGACGCTCATCGAGGCCGCGGAGCTTTCCAAGATGCTCCAGGAAAAGTGGGGCGTCTCTGCGGCTGCCCCGGTCGCCATGGCTGGCATGCCCATGGCCGCTGCCGGCCCTGCCGAAGCGGCGGAGGAAGAAGAGGAAAAGACCGAGTTCGACGTGACCCTCAAGGACGTCGGCCCCAAGAAGATCCAGGTCATCAAGGCCGTGCGGACCTTCCGCGCCGACCTGGGCCTCAAGGAAGCCAAGGAGCTCGTCGACAGCGCCCCCGTCAAGGTGCTGGAAGGCGTTCCGAAGGACCAGGCCGAGTCGGCAGCCAACGCTCTCAAGGAGCAGGACGCCGTCGTCGAGGTCGCCTGATCCTTTTCGCAACCTGCGAGAGCTGGAGCCATCCCTACGGGGATGGCTCTTGTTTTATTTGGATCCGGCCCCGACAAGTCGGGGAGTCCGGGATGCGCACGACTCGGGAGTCCTCCCTGGCCTGTCCGGCCAGGACAGGCGACTTGTCGAGGCAGGCGCGCAGGGGTGACGGCCCGGTCCCGACAAGTCGGGGAGTCCGGGATGCGCGCGGGATGTCGGGGGAGGTTGCAGGGGCAGCGACAGCCGCCATCTTGACAGCCCGGGGGCGCCGTGTTATAGTTTTCACAGCCTAGACCTCCGTGCCTCAAGGGCGAGGAGAGTTCGGACTGGCAAAGGAGTCACAAAGGGATGAGACGTTTTCTGTCGCTGCTTCTGGACAGGCGCCTGCAGATCGTTCTGGTTGCCTGTTTTTCCCTGGTGGCTGCCCTCACCGTGGGCCTGAATGCGCTGGCCGTGTCGCAGGTAATCCGCGACTACCTGGAGACGGCCGAGACCGACCTGGTGGCCCGCGACATGGACCTGGCAAACGCCTTCTACGGGCTCAAGCTGGACGAAGTGGCCGCCATCAGCTACCGGTTGGCCCTCGACCCCTGGGTGAACGACGCCCTCCCCGACGCCATCCGCGACCGGCCCGACGCGCAGCGGCTCATCGACCAGCAGATCACCAACAAGATCACCGTCCTGTCCCTGGGCGGCACCCACGTCATTGCCGTCCTCGACGCCCGCGGCAACATTGTCGTCGGCCGGGTCATTTCGGCGGAGAACGAGCTGCTGCCCATGCTCACGTCGGGCAGCCTGGCCGGCCTGCCCATCGTGGAAGAGGTGCTGGCCACGGGCGAGCCCCAGGCGGCGACCGAGATCGCGCCGGCGGAACTGTTGCAGCAGGTCGGCCTCGACGACCAGGCACTCATCGCCCTGGTGGACACGCCCAGGGCCATGCCCGAGCCCTTTGACCCGCGGGAAGGGACGGCCGGGCTGGCGCTCATGGGCGTCAGGCCGCTGACAGGGGACGACGGCCGGGTCGTGGGCGCCGTCCTCTCCGCCCACCTGCTGAACAACGACTTTACGCTGGTGGATCGCATCAAGGAGGTCGCCGGCGTCGACACGGTCACCATCTTTTTCGGCGACATGCGCGTCTCCACCAACGTCATGACCGAACACGAAGAGCGGGCCGTGGGCACCCGCATCTCCGAGGACGTCTACCAGCGCGTGCTGCTCCAGGGGCTGGACTATGTGGGGCGCGCTTACGTCGTCGACAAGTGGTACATCACGCGCTACGAGCCGCTGCGCAGCTATACGGGCGACGTCGTGGGCAGCATCTATGTCGGGGCCCTCGAGTCGGGCCTGCGGTCCCTGTCCACCAGCATGTCCAACCAGGTGGCCCTCATTGCTCTCGTCTCCATCGTCCTGGCCGGGGTGATTGCCATCCCGGTCTCCAGGGTCATCCTGCGGCCCATCGCCGAGCTGGTGCGGGCCAACCAGCGGGTCGCCCAGGGCGACATGACCGCGCGGGTCCATCCCCGGGGCCAGGGCGAGCTGGCCGTGTTGGGCCGCACCTTTAACAGCATGGTTGAAGCCCTGCAAGAGACCCAGCAAAAGCTGCTGCGCGCCTTCGAGAACATGGCCGAGACCCTCCAGGAAACCCAGAAAGAGCTGCTCCAGAAGGAAAAACTGGCGTCCATGGGCCAGCTCGCCGCCGGCGTGGCCCACGAGCTGAACAACCCCCTGGGCACCATCCTACTCTATTCCAACGTCGTATTCAAAGAGACGCCCGAGAAGGACCCACACCGCGAGGACCTGGAGCGGGTGATCGCCGAGACCAACCGCTGCAAGTCCATCGTCCGCAACCTGCTGGACTTTGCGCGGCAGAACCAGATCATGGCCCGCCCCACGGACCTGAACGACCTGCTCCGCCGCATGGCCGAGGAGCAGGCGCCGAACCCGAAGTTCAAGAACGTGCGCCTCGCGCTGGAGCTGGACCCGGAGGTGCCCGACATCCAGGCCGACCCCCTGCAACTGCAGCAGGTCTTTATCAACCTCATGGAAAACGGGGCGGAAGCCATGGAGTCCAAGGGCGGCGGAACGCTGACCATCACCACCCGCCTGGCGCCCCTGGGCCAGGGGGTCAGGATCTCGGTGGCCGACCAGGGCACGGGCATCTCGGAGGAGAACCGCGCCAAGCTGTTCAACCCGTTCTACACCACCAAGCCGCTGGGCAAGGGTACGGGCCTCGGCCTGGCCATCGTTTATGGCATCGTCAAGATGCACCGCGGCCAGATCCAGGTGCAGAGCGAAGAGGGCAAGGGGACGACCTTTACCATCACCCTACCCCTGAAGCTGTCCGGGATGCCGCCCACCTCCGAGGTCGGATTCGGGACGATCTAGCCGAGACGCGACGAGCTGAGACGCNNAGAGACGCGACGAGCGGGCACGGCCCCTGGGGCCGTGCCCGCTCGTCGTCTGCTGCGGTGCCTGTGGCGCGGACGCCGTTGCTATGCAGGGGCCGGGGCGGCCGGCAGGCGGAAGGTGAACCGCGTGCCCCTGGACACCTCCGATTTCACCTGTATGTCGCCGCCGCACTCGGTGACGATCTGGCGGACGATGGACAGGCCCAGCCCGGTGCCATACTGGGCAAAGGCCTTGGCCTGTTCGGTGCGAAAGAACTCCTCGAAGAGGCGGGGCAGGTCGTCGGGACCGATGCCAATGCCCGTGTCCTCGACGTCGCCCACCACCTCGCCAGCCTCGGGGCGCAGGTGGACCCGGACGCTGCCCCCCTCGGGCGTGTACTTGATGGCGTTGCTGATGAGGTTCGTCCAGAGCTGCTTGATGTGGCCGGGATCGGCCAGGATGGGCGGGCACTCCTCGCAGGTCACGTCCAGGCGGATGCGTTTTTGCTCGGCATCGGCGGCGTGCAGGCTGAGGACGTCATCCAGGACCTTTTGCAGCGAGACCTCCTGCTTCTTCAGCTCCACCTTGGCGTCCTTCAGCCGCGACAGGTTCAGCAGGTCGTTGACAAGGTCCAGCAACTCGCCCGACCTGAGCACCGCCCGTTCCATCATCTCGTGCTGCACCTCGGGCGAGCCATAGCCCGCCAGGATCGAGACGAGAAAGCTCTGGATGGCGGCGATGGGCGCCCGGAGTTCGTGGGCCACCTTGCGCATGAAGGCGGTCTTGATCCGGTCCAGCTCCTCGAGCATGGCCTTTTCCTGGTTCAGGCGGCGCGCCTCTTCCTCGGCCCGTTGCATACGCCGCGCTTCTTGCTCCAGCCGGCGCTTTTCCAGCCCCTTTTCCACGGCCAGCAACAGGTTGTCGTCGGAGAAGGGCTTGGCGATAAAGTCGTAGGCGCCGAGCTTCATGGCCTCCACGGCCAGCTCCACCGTCGCGTAGCCGGTGATAATGATGCACACGATGTCCGGGTCGTCGGTGCGCAGGGTGTTCATCAGCTCGATGCCGCTCACGTCGGGCATCATTACGTCCAGGAGGACCAGGTCCGGGCGGTTCTGCCGAAAAAGAGTCAGGCCCTCGCGCCCCGTAGCGGCCAGGTCCACCTGGAAGTGGTACCGGCCCAGGACTCGCCGGCACCCTTCGCGCAGGCCTTGCTCGTCGTCGACAACCAGTATGCGCTGCCCGCTCTGCTCAGCGTTCGTCATGTTGTGCATCCTCACGAAAGGGGTAGATTGGCATTGGCTCGACGCTTCTGCCAATCTACCCCGTGATTTTGACTCATCCGCCCCATCAGGCGGCGGTTTCTACTCGCACGGCGGCAACCTTGTACTCGGGGATCTTGGCCACCGGGTCCAGGGCCGGGTTGGTCAGGACGTTGGCCGCCGCTTCGGCAAAGTGGAAGGGGATGAACAGAAGCCCGGGCGGCACGCGGCGCGTGATCCACGCCCGCGTCTCGATCTCGCCGCGGCGGCTGATGACGCGCACCTTGTCCGACTTGTTCACGCCCAGGCGCCGGGCATCCTCGGGGCTCATCTCGACATAGCCCTCGGGGACCTCCCGATCCAGCTTTTCGGAGCGCCGGGTCATGCTGCCGGTGTGGTAGTGGAACATCATGCGGCCCGTGGTCAGGATCAAAGGATACTCCGCGTCGGGCATTTCGGCCGGCTCTTTGAAGGCGATGGGGCTAAAGTGGCCCAGGCCGCGGCTGAACTTGTCCTTGTGCAGGTAGGCGGTGCCCGGATGCTCCGTCGAGGGCACCGGCCACTGCAGGTGACCGAGCTCTTCCAGCCGCTCGTACGTGGCGCCGGCGTAAGAGGGCGACAGGGCGCTGACCTCTTGCGAGATCTCGGCCGGCGAGGCGTAGGACCAGCCGGCATAGGGCGCGTCTCCGCCGTTGGAGCCCTGCATCCGCTGGGCCACCTGGGAGATGATCAGCCAGTCGGGGCGGGAATCGCCCACGGGCTCGATGGCCTTGCGAATGCGCTGGATGCGCCGGTCCGTGCCGGTGAACGTGCCGTCCTTCTCGGCAAAGGTGGTGCCGGGCAGTACGACGTCGGCCAGGGCGGCCGTCTCGGTGGGAAAGATGTCTTGCACCACCAGAAACTCGCACTCCTCCAGCGCCGCCTGAACGTGGGTCAAGTCGGGATCCGACACCATGGGGTTCTCGCCCATGATCCACAGCGCCTTCATGTTGCCGTGATGGACCGCGTCCAACATGCCCGTGACAGTCAGGCCGACGCGCGTGTGCGCTGTCGAGCCCCAGGCCTTCTGGAACTTTTCCTGGATGGCCTCGTTCGTCACCGCCTGGTACGCGGTATAGACGTTGGGCAGGCCGCCCATGTCGCAGGCGCCCTGGACGTTGTTCTGGCCGCGCAGGGGGTTCACGCCCGTACCCGGCTTGCCGATGTTGCCCGTCAGCATGGACAGGTTGGCGCAGGACAGGACATTGTCCACGCCCGTGGTGTGCTGCGTGATGCCCATGGTGTACAGGATGGCGCCGTTACTCGCCCCGGCGTACGCGCGCGCCGCCTCGGCCAGGAGGTCCGCCGGAATGCCGGTGATGGCTTCGACGCGCTCGGGCGTGTAGTCGGCAACCGCCGCCTTCAGCTCCTCGAAGCCCTCGGTGCGGTTCGCCACGAATTCCTCGTCGTACAGGCCCTCGCCGATGATGATGTGCATCATGCCATTGATGAACGCCACATCGGTACCCGGCCGATGCTGCAGATGGAGATCGGCAATGCGGGCGATCTGGGTGTCTCTCGGGTCCACGACGATCACCTTGGCCCCCCGGCGCTGGGCGCGCATCACCCGGGTGGCGATGAGCGGATGGGCCTCGGTGGTGTTGGAGCCGATGATGAGGAAGCAGTCGGTGTATTCCTCGAACTCGGGGATGCTGTTGGTCATCGCCCCGCTGCCAAACGCTGTGACCAGACCGGCCACGGTGGGGGCGTGTCAGAGGCGGGCGCAGTGGTCGACGTTGTTGGTCCCCACCAGCGAGCGCGCCAGCTTCTGAAGCAGATAGTTCTCCTCGTTGGTGCACTTGGCCGAGGACAAGAACCCAACGGCATCGGGCCCGTGTTCGGCCTTGACCTGGTTCAGGCGAGACGCCACCAGGTCCAGCGCCTCGTCCCAGGAGGCCGGCCGCAGCTCCCCACCCTTCTTGTCGCGGATGAGGGGTGTGGTCAGGCGCTCGGGATGATGCACAAAGGCGTGGGCGTTCCAGCCCTTGATGCACAGCTTGCCCTCGTTGACGGGATGGTTCTTGGCAGGTATTGTGCCCACCACTTTGCCATCCAGCACCTCCAGGTAGAGCCCGCAGCCGGTACCGCAATAGACACAGGTGGTCAGAACGTTCTTGTATTCCACAGGGTTCACACTCCTTACCACAACGTCTCGACCACCAACGGTGGCTGGTCTTCGACGCTGCGCCCCGGCACGTAGCCAAACATCGATTCTGCGTCGCGGCGCAGCAGGGTATAGAGCACCGTCAGCGGAATATCCGCCGGGCAGGCTCGCTCGCACTCGGTGCAGCCCACGCACTTGGCCACGGTGTGATAGGCGCGGATGAGGTGGTAGGAAGGGAAGGGGGGCGCCATCACGCCGGTCTCGACCCACAGCTTGTCTTCGAGGGCGCAGGTCTCGCAGAAACACTGGGGGCAGGCCGTGCGGCAGGCATAGCACTTCACGCAGCGGGCAAACTGCTTCTGCCAGAAGGCGGTCCGCTCCTCCAGGGAGAGCGCTTCGTGCTCCGCCACCAGCTTGTCGGCGATGCCCTCCACCTTTTCGCCCACGTCGACGCGGCTGGGATAGGGCCAGGCACACCGGCACTCGTCCCGTTCCTCGGCCGTGCAGGCCACCGTGATCATCTCGATGCGGCCCAGGTCGACCTGGTTGTGCTTGGCCATCTCGATAAAGCCGCGCTCCTCACAGCCGCGGGTCACCATCCCCAGGCGCACGTCGGGCTCGGCGTCCAGCAGCTTGTCCATGATCTTGGGCAGAGAGTACTTGGGCCACAGCACCAGGTCGCCCAGGTCGTCGCCGGGCCGGTACAGATGGGGGGCGGATGCCGGCCAGTTGGCCCGCAGTGCCAGTACGCCCGCCACCTCGCCGCTATCCAGCAGCTTTTTTACTGCGTCGCGTACCAGGGAAACTCGGTCCATCTCAGGCCCCCTCTTTCGTTTCCAGCGGGCCAAGGGCCCGGATCTCGTCGGTAAACTCTTGCACCACGTCGGCAAAGCGCCCGGCCTCGGACGAAGAGACCCAGTCCAGGTGGAGCCGCCTGGGATCGATGCCGGCGTAGCTCAACAGGTTGCGGAAGATGGGGAACCGCTTGGCGGTTCGATGATTGCCACTAACATAGTGGCAGTCGCCCAGGTGTCAACCGAGCACCATCACTCCGTCGGCGCCCTCCCGGAAGGTGCGCACCACCAGCTCGGGCGAGACGCGCCCCGAGCACATGACGCGGACGATGCGCAGGTTGGAAGCATATTTCAAGCGCGAGGTTCCGGCAGCGTCGGCACCGGCATAGCTGCACCAGTTGCACAGGAATCCCACAATGCGTGGCTCGAATCCGTTATCACTCATTCTCTTGTCTCCTACTCCTTACCACACCGGCATCGGATCCCGCTCAAAGATGCCCTCGACCTGGGCAACGAGCGCCTCGTCGGTAAAGTGGTGGCCGATGATGGCCTTGGCCAGGCAGGCGCCCACGCAGGTGCCGCAGCCCTTGCACAGGGCAACGTTGACCTGTGCCTTGCCCTCCACCCGCTCGATGGCGTGGAAGGGACAGGCCAGGATGCACTCCCCACAGCCGGAGCAGCGTTCCCTGACCACCTCGGCGACGGTGGGCTCGATCTCGACCTCACCCTGGTTGAGCAAGATGAGCGCCCGCGCCGCGGCACCGCTGGCCTGGGCCACGGTGTCGGGGATGTCGCGGGGGCCCTGGGCGCAGCCGGCGAGAAAGACGCCCGCCGTGGTCGTGTCCACGGGCTTGAGCTTGGGATGCGCTTCGGTGAAAAAGCCGTCCTTGCCCACCGACACGCCAAAGAGCTTGCCGATCTCGCGGGACCCTTCGGACGGCTTGATGGCCGTCAACAGCACCACCAGGTCGGCGGGAACCTCTACATAGCGGTTCAAGAGCGTGTCCTCGCCCCGGACCAGCAGCTTGCCGCTGCCGCTGGGGTCGGGCAGCACCTCGGCCACCTTGCCGCGCACGTAGCGGATGCCTTCCTCCTGCATGCGCTTGTAGAATTCCTCATAGTCCTTGCCGGGGGTGCGCATGTCGATGTAGAACTGGTACACCTCGCCCCCCGTCTTGTCCTTGGCCAGGTGGGCTTGCTTGGTGCCATACATGCAGCAGATGCGAGAGCAGTACTCGTGCGCCTGCTCGTCGCGGCTGGCGATGCAGTGCAAGAAGACCGTCGTCTCGGGCACGCGGCCGTCGCGGGTGACGATCTTGCCCCCCGTCGGGCCGGCGGCGCTGGACAGGCGCTCGAACTGCAAGCCGTCGATGACGTTGTCATAGGTGCCATAGCCGTAGCGCGCCAGGGAGGGGTGATCGGTCAGATCGTAGCCGGTGGCCAGGATGACCACTCCCGCCTTGACGTCGACGAACTCTTCTTTCTGATCAAAGTCGATGGCCCCCGCCTCGCACGCCTTCAGGCACTTCTGGGCGCACTTGCCCCGGGTGAGAAAAAGGCACGAGTTGGGATCGATGGTCGCCTTCATGGGCACGGCCTGGGCAAAGGGAATGTAGGCCGCGCTGCGCAGGCCCATGCCCACTTCGTACTCGCTGTAGACACGGTCGTGCCACACGCAGGCTTCCATGCAGGCCCCGCAGCCCGTGCACTTGTCGACGTTCACGTAGCGGGGTTTCTTCTTGATCTTGACGTCGAAATTGCCGACGTACCCGGTGACCTCCACGACCTCGCTGTAGCTCAGAAGCTCAATGTTGGGATGCCGACCGGCATCCATCATCTTGGGCCCGAGAATTCAGGTGGCACAGTCGAGGGTGGGGAAGGTCTTGTCCAATTGGGCCATCTTGCCCCCGATGGACGGCTCCCGCTCCACCAGGTAGACCTTGTAGCCCGCGTCGGCCATGTCCAGGGCCGCCTGGATGCCGGCGATGCCGGCGCCGACGACCAGGGCCGACGGCTCGACGGGGGACTTGCGGGAGTACAGGGACTGGTGGAGGTGCACCCGGTTCACGGCGCCCGCCACGAGGTCCTTGGCCTTGTTTGTGGCCGACTCCACGTCGCTGTGCACCCACGACACCTGCTCTCGAATGTTGGCCATCTCCAGGTAGTAGGGGTTCAGGCCAGCGCTGTCGAGGGTACGGCGGAAGGTGGGCTCGTGCATCCGCGGGGTGCACGAGGCGACCACCACCCGATCCAGGCCATACTCCTTGATGTCGTTGCGGATGATGGCCTGCCCTGGATCCGAACAGGTGTACTTGTTAACGCGGGCCAACACCACGCCGTCCAACTCCTCGGCGAACCTGGCCACCGCCTCGGTGTTCACCGTGGCGGCGATATTGGACCCACACTGGCAGATGTACACGCCAATCTTGGGTTTGCTCATACCGTCACCTCGATTCATTCTTGCGCCGGCTGCGGCACGCCCCACTTCTGGGGCTTGCCGGCTTTCGGCTGTTTGGCAGGCGCCGCCTCGGCGAGGGTCTTGCCTGCCTGGGCATTTTGGATCGACATCCATACCAGCTCTGTCAAGTCGATGGGCCGGATGCGAATGCGCGCCTTGCGGGCGCCATCGGCCAGGGTTCGCTTGCACTGCTGGCACGCCGAGACAATGTAGCGGGCGCCGGTCATTTCCGCCTGGCGCATCCGCCGCTGGGCCACGTCGCCCGACACGTCGCCGGCGTACATGGCAATGTCGCCCCCGCCGCCGCAGCACAGGCTGTCGGCACGGTTCTGGCTCATTTCCAGAAAGGTCAGGCCCGGGATGGCGCGCAACACCTGGCGCGGCGCGTCATAGACGCCGCTCTTGCGGCCCAGGTCGCACGGATCGTGATAGGTCACCACGTCCTCGACGGGCCCCAGCTCCAGCTTGCCGTCCTCGATAAGGCGGGCCATCAACTCGCTGGCGTGGACGATCTCGACGGGCACCGGGCGCCCCAGCACCTCCGGGTAGAGGTGGTGCCAGGTGTAGTAGCACGAGGGGCAGGTGGTGACGAGCAGCCTGGCTCCCGTTTCGGCCAGGCGGGCGCAGTGATGCTCGGCGATCTCGCGCAGGCGCGACTTCATGCCCGCGCCATAGACCGGGTAGCCGCAGCACCATTCCTCGCCCCCCAGCACGGCATAGTCCACGTCGGCCTGTTCCATGATCTGGACAAAGCTCTGGGGAATGCCGTAGGTCTGGGGAAAGAGGGCGCCGACACAGCCCACGAAATATAGCACCTCGGCCTGTCGGGCGTCGAGGTTTGCCGGCCGTTCAGGGAGGTTCTCGCTCCAGATAAGGCGCGTCTCGTTGGGCTCGTTGGCGATGTTGTGCACGCTATCGACGGCGTCCAATATCGCGCTCAGCCCGCCCTGCAAAGGGCCGACTTCTTGCTGGATGTAGAGCTCGCGCAACTGGCGCATGGACTCGGAAATGGGAATGTCGCGCGGGCAGCGTACCGTGCAGCTATAGCAGGCGGTGCACATCCAGAATGTGTTGGAGCGCAGGACCTCGTCGTGGGCCCCGAGCTCTACCAGGCGCCACAACGCCCGCGGCGAGTAGTCCATGGCGTGGGCCGTGGGACAGGTAGCCGAGCAGGTGCCGCACTGGTAGCACGGGGCGATGGCTTCCTCAATTGGTTTCATCTCTGCCGGAGGTCTGCCCTCCAAGCGGATTGCCGCTTGTTGAGTCATAGTTCTCCCTTTCTAGACAGCCAAAGGGGCCTGCACAACCGGAAAGCCATTCGCCCGGTCAGGCCCCATCGGGTCTCGCCGCGATCAGCCCAGATCGAAGGTGAGAGGGAGTGGCACCCGGCCTTCGCGGGTGCCACTCCTCGAATGCCATAGGTCTAGGCCGGGCGGGCCGCAACCTTGTCGCCAGCCTCGCCCTTGACCGAGATAAACCGCCGGACGGTGTTCAACAGGTGGTCCGGCTTGGCAGGCTTGCTGATCCAGGCATCGATGGGGAGGTGCAGATCGTCGGGCAGCGAATCCGCATACTGCGTGCTGTCGATGCTGGAAACCATGATCACCGGGATCCCCTTCAGGGCCGGGTCGGCAGCCATGCTCTTGGCAACCCCGACGCCTTCCAGAGGTGTGGCCATCATGACGTCGAGCAGGACCAGGTCGGGCTTGTTGGCCTTCATGGCCTGCAGCGCCATCGTACCGTTGGCCGCCGACGACACCTTGTAGCCCTCCTGGGTCAGGATGGTGCTGGTGACCTGCACAAAGTCGGGGTCGTCGTCCACCACCAGGATGCTGACCGGCTTGGCCTTGGGCACCTCGGCCACCCGCTGGGGCCGCAGGTAGGCATACCAGTAGACCAGGCCGACAAAGCCGGCGCCGCCGATGATGTTGCCGATGGTGACCGGCAGCAGGTTCTTGAAAAAGAACGCGCCCCAGGTCAGGTTGGCATAGGTCGCCTGCGTGATGGGCGTGGCCGCGCCGGCCAGGGCCGGAAGCTGCCAGAAGCTCTCGGGCGCCCACTGCTTGATGAACAGGCCGATGGGAATAAAGTACATGTTGGCGACCGAGTGCTCGAACCCCGCGGCCACAAAGGCGGTGATGGGAAAGACGATGGCCAGGATCTTGTCCGTCGTCGACCGCGCCCCGGCGGCCATCCAGACCGCCAGGCAGACCAGGGCGTTGCACATGATGCCCAGGAACACGGCCGGGATAAAGCCCAGCCCGGTCTTGGCATTGGCGATGGCCATGGCGTTGACGCCCAGGGAGCCGCCGGAGAATGCATACTGCGCGCTGAAGAACATCACCAGGGCCGTCAAGATCGAGCCGACAAGGTTGCCCGCGTAGACAATGCCCCAGTTTCTCAGCAACTGGAGGGTGCTGACCTTCTTGTTGGCAAAGGCCATGATGATCAGGTTGTTGCCGGTGAACAGCTCGGCGCCGGCAACCACGACGGCGATGAGGCCGAGGCAAAAGACGAGGCCGGTAAAGAGCCGTACCAGGCCATAGCCCATGCCCGCGGCCGCCAGGCCCGTGCTGACCACGGTGGCAAAGATGGCGCCTGTGCCGATAAAGGCGCCGGCCAGGATGGCCAGGACAAACATCGTGTCTGCCTTGAGCTTGGCCTTGGCCACGCCAACGTCTTCCATCTTGGCGGCCATTTTCACTGGCGGAAGGGCATCAATTTGAATTTCGGTAGCCATTTTTGTCTCCTTTTGTTTTCATCGCCAGGCCCTCACTCCTGGCTGGAATGCAATGGATCCTAGGACCGTCGTCGTCTTGTCTGCGTTTAACATCTGCTTCGATAGACACTGCGCCTCCAACGCACACACCCGGTTTGGCCGTGCAAGGCATCCGGATCACGCGACAAACCGCCTGATAGCCCTCAGGAGCGCAGCCGGATCGACCGGCTTGGGCATCCAGGTATCGATGGGAATGAGCTCGTCCTCCGGAAACTCGCTCGCGTACTCGCTGCTGGCGATGGACGAGATCATGATGATGGGCACATCCTGCAGATCCGGATCGGACCGCACCTCGCGGCACACTTCCAGCCCTTCCAGCGTCGTCGACATCATGACGTCCAGCAGGATCAGGTCGGGCCGCTCGCGCCTCATGAGGGGCAGGGCCTGGCTGCCATTGTAGGCCTCTATGACCTGGTACCCTTCCGCCTCCAGGATATTGCGGCTGTTGAGCACAAAGTCAGGATCGTCATCTACTACCAGGATCTTGGCCATGTCCACTCCGTCTCGTCGTCGAGCAGTTGCGCATCATTGTCGATTGCTAGGCCAACACCCGGGCCAGGTCAGCCGGCACGACCCCGGGACTCTCGATGGCATGCTGCTCGTAAAAGCGCCCGATTGCCGCTTCGGCCTCGTCCAGGCGCGTTCCCACCAGGGCCGATTCCAGATCAGACAACCGTTCTGCGGGATAAAAGAAGAAATCACCCGAGAGCGCCACGGCGGCCAGGACGCCATCCTGCACCTCGACCGTGGCCCGGATCAACCCGCCCGGCGCTTTGTGCATCTTCTGGCGCACCTGCACCCCCGAGCGAATTGTCACGGCGCGGCTCTGCCTCTGCCGGTTCTTCCGAAAGGTCCACTCGTCGCTGAGCAAGGTCGCCGCCAGCGTGTCGACCTGGGCCCGCCATTCGGCGTCCACGACGGTCTCCACGGGCAGCGGCCCCAGGATTGCCTGGAATTGGGCCGCCAGGAGATCCCACAGCTCTTCCCGAGGCGGCAGAGATCCCACCTCGCGCTTGACCGTGGACAGGTTGTCCTGCAAGGTGTGATACACCTTGTCCCTGAACTTTTCGTCGGGCACCCGCAGAACGCGGGCCATCATCTGATAGTCAAAGTCGGCGATGAGATTGCCGACCAGCACATAGTAGTCGCCGATCTCCCCCGCGCCGTTGCCCGAGATCTTGCGCGTGCCGGCCAGGATGTCGTTCACCGGCCTGTACTCGGCCGGGATCCCCAGCGCCCGGTAGGCCTCGATGGGCGCCTGCAAGAAGCGCCGGTAGAAGACCTCCCAGCCGGCGGGCACCATCGGGTTGTCCCGGTGCAGGATCAACTGGTAGAAGAGCTGCTCGCCGTCCAGGTACACCGCGCCGCCGCCCACCTCTCGACGAAAGATGGGAATGCCCGACTGCCGGCACAGCTCGACTTCTACTTCCTGCTCGACGTCCTGGAAGTAGCCGGTGCAGACGTAGGGCGAGCCGGGCGAGAGGAGGATGAGTCCCTCTCGCCCCAGCCGCGGCAGGGCGTGGTACAGGAGCTGCGAATCTTGCCAGCCAACGGTGCCCAGACGATACAGCTTCACCCGACGCTCTCCATGGGATACCGTCGCCTACTTGCCGTACTTGGTGCGCTCGGCGGCGATGAAATCGGCAAACTCCGCATCGCTCGCCTTGTACAGCCCCTGAGGCTCACCCGATAGCTGGACCTTGGCAAACCAACCGCCGCCGTAGGGGTCCTCGTTGATGATCGCGCTTTCCCACTCGATCTCTTCGTTGGCCTCGGTGATCTTGCCGCTGACGATGGCCTTGATGCGGCCGACCCACTTGCCCGACTCCAGCGACATGAACGGCTCGCCCTGGACGAGGTCGCGGCCGACGCGCGGCACCTCGGCATAGACGATCTCGCCGGCCAGGTCCTGGCCAAAGGCCGTCAGGCCGATGGTTGCCGTGTCGCCCTCGATACGGGCCCAGTTGTGCTCCTTGTCGTACAACAGGTCGTCGGGAAACTCGTACTGATCGATCTTCATTTCCTAGGACTCCTTTCTGTGTTTGAATCCAAACCGACTATTCCTGCATCGCCTGCCACACCACCTCGGTGATGTCCATGGCTCGCATTCGGATCTTGTTCTTGCGCGCCGCTTCGGCCAGCGTGCGGTTGCACTGCTGACAGGCCGAAACGACCACCCGGGCTCCCGTGGCCTGCGCCTGCTCGATGCGGCGCTTGCTGACGGCGGCCGTAACACTGGCATCGGCCATCTCGACGTCGCCACCGCCGCCGCAGCACAGGGAAAGCTCGCCATGATCCTCCATCTCGGTGAACTGGATGCCCGGGATGGCGTTGATGACCCGCCGGGGAGCGTCAAAGATGCCACTGGTGCGCCCCAGGTCGCAGGGATCGTGATAGGTGATCGGCTGAGAGAAGCCGTGGAGCTTGATCTTGCCCTCGGCGATCATCTCGTCCAGGAGCTCCACGCTGTGATACACCTCAAAGCCCAACGGCTCGTCCAGCATGCGCGGGTACTCGTGCGCCCAGGTGTGGTAGCAGGAGGGGCAGGTGGCCACCAGGCGACGGGCGCCGATGGCCCGCACCGCCTCGACGTTGTGCCGGGCCAGGTCGTAGGCGTCCTTGCCCATACCCGCGATCTGCAGCGGAAAGCCGCAGCACCACTCGCCGCTGCCCAGGGTTGTGAAATCCTCTCCGGCGCGCTCCAGGATCTGGGCAAAGCTCTGGGGAATCCCATAAGCGCGGGGATACATGGCCCCCACACAGCCCATGAAATATACAGTTTCGGCGCCTTCCTTGGCTTCCAAACCCTCGGGGACGTGATCCATGTTCTGCGTCCACACCAGGCGGTTCGCGTTGTCGTCGCCCGAGATGTTGTACTGGCTGGTCAGCCGGTCGCGCAGGCCATCGAAAACCTCCGGATAGAGATCCCAATCGACGAGCTGTTCCCGCATCGAGATCCACAGGGAGCGGGTGTCGATCTGGACGGGGCAGACGACGTGGCACCGCCCGCACAGCGTGCAGCGATAGACGCCGTCGCTGTGGGCCTCCTGATCCCCGTCCGTCGCCGGCTTGATGCCGAACAGCCGGGCGAGAAAGCCCAGGTGATCGCCCTTCCAGAAATCCTTCGCCCGGGCGATCTTGCGCTGGGGATGGATCTCGGCGTTCTCGTCCGACTCGGCGTAGGTGGGGCAGGCAGCGACGCATTCGCCGCAGCGGGTGCAGGCTTCCATCTCCAGAAGCTGGCGCAAGGTATAGTGCGATAGGTCAACTTTTTTGCTCATGGCTGCCCCCTCCTCACAGGGCCGTCTGAGGAGCCTCGCGCTCCGCACCGGTGTGGATCCCACGCATCTCGCGCTCGCGCAGGCTGTTGTAGGCGACAATCACCGGGCTCATGATGACGTGGAAGAACCGGCTAAAGGGCAGGTAGTAGAGCAGCGCGGTGACGATGACAAAGTGCAGCCAGAAAAAGACGTTGTGGAACACGGCCCACACGCTCGCGCTCAGGCCGAGGCCGCCCAGAATCCTGGCCGACAAGAAGCCGAGAAAGCCCCACTCCGGCCCCCAGACCGCGTGAAGAACCGGCGGCAGTTTCTCGGGCGACAGCATGGTGGGATCGGGTTGGAAGACGCCGGCCGCCGTCGTATAGTCGGCCAGCAGGCGAAAGGTCTCGGCCGGGAAGCCACTGAAGGCGACGATGGCCAACAAGATGATCATGAAGTTGTCGGCGGGAATGCCCTTCACGAGCGGGTCCTTGGCGATAAAGCGGCGATAGATGACAAACAACATGCCGGCCAGAACGATCAGGCCCAGGAGCTCGTTGACGAGGGCCACCCACCAGACGTCGGCGTGGAACATGTGGCCAATGAGCGGCAGCGACGCGGCCTGCTCGGGGCTCATGCCAAAGAGGGGCAGGAACTCGACCACCACGCCGGTGATGGTCGAGAGGACACCCAGGAGAAGCCAGGAGCCAAAGACCGAGATGTGCACTGCCCAACGCCGTGTGCTGGTACGGAACAAGCGGCGGTGAACCATGCCGTCGACCACCAGCGCCTTGAGCAGCGTCCAGATGCGCCGGCTAAAGATCAGGCGGATGGCAAAAACGACGGTGGCCCACAGCTTGCGCCAGCGGGAGGCAGTGGCGGGGACCCCGGGCACCCTGGCCTTGTACCAGACCGAGATGACAAAGAGCATCTCGACTCCAAAGAGGCCGAGCATCAGCAGATGGACGATCCAGAAGATCGTCAGTCTTAAATCGTGCTCCATGAACCGTCTCCTTTGTCGGTATTGGGGCAGATCTCTCTGCCCGGGCTCCAGGAAATGCGGCTACGCACCAAGCCAGTCATCGCGAATGGACGAGGCGTCCGACCTCGACCAGCAACTGATCGATCTCTACCGGCTTGACCAGAAAATTGTCCGCCGACAGGTTGCGCGCCTGTGGCAACAGATCCGCAAAGGCCGACTGGTTTATGGACGACACCATCAGGATGGGTACGGATCGCAGGTCACCGTCGGCCTTCATGGCCTTGCTCGTCCGCAGCCCATCCAGAATACCCTGCATCATGATGTCCAGGATCACCAGGTCCGGCTTGGCGACCCGCATGGCGGCCAGGGCCTCATTGCCGTTGTTGGCCGCAACCACCTGGTAGCCCTCGGCGGTCAGGGCAATGCGCACCACCTCGCAAAAGTCCGGATCGTCGTCCACCACCAGGACGCAGGGAGGAGACTCGGAGGGCAGGACCCATGTACTGCTGTCCTTGAGGGTGCGCAATACGTGGGACGTCGCCGCCTGCTTGATGCCCGGGATGGAGGCGATCTCGTGGGTCAGAAAGCGCAAGAGATCTTCGCTGGAACGGAACCAGGCTTCGATCATCAGATCGCTTTCACCTGTTGTGTAATAGAGAGAGCGCACCTCCGGTGCCCTGGCCAACTGCTCGGCAATCCGGTCGAGGTAGGAGAGGTCTACGTGGAGGGTGATAAAGGTAACGGTAGCCAGGCCGACCCTGGTGGCATTGGGAACCGCCGTAATGCGGATTGTACAATCCGCTATCAGTCGCTCCAGGCGTTTGCGGACGGTTGCCTCGGAGATTCCCACTCGCCGGGCGATCTCTACGTTCGCCGTCCGCCCATCCTGTTGCAGTATGCTAATAATCTGGCGATCCACCGCATCCAGGTCGTAGGACATCGTTGCCCCTCTCCGCTTTTCGTTTTCGATTATAGCAGAGGCAACGAAACCTGTCAAACACAGGGCTGCTTGTGGCTTTTTTCGCAATGTTGACCTGTCATCCTGTTGGGGCAACCCTCGCGGTTGCCCGGGCCGGGCAGGGGCGAGCCGGGCAGGGGCAAGTGTAGATACTCGTAGGGTTATGCCCCTGATTGCTCATTAACAACTTACCCCTTCGAGGGCCGCAAAGTTGCCAGGTTGCGCCATTGGGTGCATTCTATCGGCAAATAATGTTGCCGGAGAATGAAGTTATGGCAACTCGAACAACGCCAGTCCAGCGTCAGCGATTCTGCGACCGCCACCAAAAC
>MTKX01002805.1_pt1 | contig 21354 bp, 23 predicted proteins | sample 1042771 | NCBI WGS metagenome assembly MTKX01 (sample SAMN06212183, study PRJNA360534) | anaerobic digester metagenome | biome: Wastewater treatment plant; material: sludge; isolation source: anaerobic digester fed with sludge from wastewater treatment plant | place: Denmark: WWTP Randers ... | reverse complement strand
TGGTCAAGAACTACAAGAGCCTGGAGTGGTTCGACGATGCCGACGACTGCTACTACCAGTACCGCAGAATTGGGCAGGATCGCACTCTATGGGGCTGGTCCAAGCTATCCGATGTCGTCTCCTGGCTCTCCTGCGGCTATGGGGTACGGGTGAGCTACACCGTCTTCTGGTGCCTCTTTACCATCCTCTTCTTCGGGGTGATCTTCTGGGCGGGAAAAGGCATGAGCAAATTCGAGATCGAGGGCATGGAGCTTCCCGGAGACCACCGGCTTTTGCCTAGCAAGCGGGTCTCTTTCACCGATGCCCTCTACTTCAGCATAGCCATGTTCACCACCTCCCAGGCCCCGGTCAATACCTACCCGGTGGGATTCTACAGGCATCTGGCCATGGCCGAGGGAATTTTAGGGTGGTTCTTCCTGGGGCTGTTCGTGGTGGTGCTCTCTGCAGTGCTCATCCGTTAGAAAGTCGGAGAAGGAGCGATGACCGGTGGAAGGATGAGGGGAGGATTATATGGCTGAGAAAGGTCCTAATGAGCAAATGTTAAGCTTACTTAGAGAAATCGATGCAAAGCTTACGAAAATACAAATTGGAATTGCAAAAGACAAAATTGCATTCCGCTTAGGTGAATTTTCGGTTAGAGGTTTTTTAACTAACGTATTAACGCTAGCACTGCAAATTAACATTGCAATTTGGGGATATCGATATATCACTACTGCACCCAACGAGGATATACCACCTATAGCAATAATAGGCACAATAGGAATTGCATTTGTTGTTATAAATTCCATCCTAAAAGTGATAAATGATTCTTACTCATTGTTTTTAGCGTGGAAAAAAGCAAAGAGAATTGTGCGATCTCTGGCATATTTAATGCCGCCTCTAGAGCGTTTGAAGAACGAATTTGATCCAAATAAAATATCTAAAGAGAATATTGAAGAGATATTACGGTTAAAATCTATTTCGGATGATCTTTTACGTCGATTTATCGAAATTGGTGACGGGGATAAGACCGTAGATGAATTTATTGATGAATTAGAAAAAGCGAGTTCATCTCTTAAAAACGTTCCTCCTATTGAGCAAAATCCATAAAGATCTAAATTAAGGATCGGCTCGTGGTAGCCCTAAACTTGCGGGAGAGAGTCCACGCCAGATGGTGCCGCTCAATTTTAATCTTTGAAGCCCCGGCATTCCCGATCCGGAAAGCTTGATATACGTGTTGGCCCTAGGAAAGGGCGCAATTGGGCGCGTGGCCTAGTCAGGATAAGGCGGCAGCCTCCTAAGCTGTAGATCGGGGGTTCGAATCCCTCTGCGCCCGCTTGTTTTTTGATTTTCTTTCTTGTGGCAGAAATTAGAGGCCTGTCCTCAAGGCACTATCTTGGATATGGCCAGCTCCAAAATGTCCTCCGCTCCGCTCTTCTTGAGCTTGGGAATTAGAAGATTCACTCCTGAGCGGTCCACCACCGTCTCCACGGCATAGTATTCCGTGTTGTAGAGCTTGGAGATGGTGGGATTTTTCAGGCTGGGCAGCATTTCCATGACGCTATTCATGGAGGATTCCGGCACATTCATCTTCAAGAGCACCTTTTCCCTGGCCCGGATCACGGCAGAGAGGAGGGTCTCCACGGCAATGATGTCCTCGTGCTTCTGGGTGTCAGCCCAGCTCTTCTTATTGGCGATCAGCTCCGAGGTGGACTGTAGCATCACATCTATGATCTTCAGGCCGTTCTTTTTCAGTGTAGAGCCGGTCTCGGTGAGGTCCACCACCACGTCGGTCAGCTCCGGGACCTTGGCCTCTGTGGCCCCGAAGGAGAACTGAATGTCCACCGGTATTCCCAGATTGAGGAAGAAAGCCTGGGTCAGCTGGGGATACTCGGTGGAGATTCGGCTCCCTGGCTTTATATCGCGGGCGCTTTGCATATCCTGGCTCTCCGGCACCGCCACCACCAGCTTGACCATCCCCGGCCCCTGTTTGCCGTAGTTGAGATCGGCCACATGGGCCACCACCGCTCCGGACTCCATAATCCAGTCGGTGCCAGATATGCCCAGGTCGAAGTAGCCCTTGGCCACATAGCCCGGTATCTCCTGGGGCCGCAGGATCTTGACCTTGCCTATGCGGGGATCATCAATGCGGGCATTGTACTCCCGCTCTGTTCTCTTGACCTCCAGCCCGGCCTGCTCGAAGAGCTGCAGCGTCTGGTTTTGCAGGCTGCCCTTGGGAATGGCTATATTTATCATTCTGATCTCTGCCTCTTCCAGAACATATTTTTGTCTTTTGCTTGAGCTTGAGGCAGGCGATGACCGTGCCATATGCAACCGGATTCCGGCCAAACCTATTTCATGGTTGACATACCCTGGGTGGCAGTTATGTTCGACCCAAATGAGGAATCTCTGATCCTGGAGATAGTGCGGGGCTTCTTCGACNNGATCCAGGAGCTGCCAACGAGGAGGATGCTGCGGCCAACTTGAGGGGTGCGCTCGAGGATATGCCTAAAGAGCAGGTCCTCTTGGCAGGAATGTTCGTCTCCGGGCTGCTGCGCTGCAACCTGGTCCCCCAGATCCAGCAGCAGTTTATGCAGGCCCAGGCGGAGGGAAAAACCGATACCGAATGATCGGCGACCATACTGGCCCCTCTACCATCTCCCACCAAAAGGCTGTGGATGCTGAACTGAGGGGCATAGTAGAGGCCATCCTGGCCGGCAAAATCAACACTCAAGCAGATCTGGAGTCGGCCAAGAAGGAGGCAGCATCCCGACTGGGCCTGGCCTCCCTGCCCAGCAATGCCGATATCCTGGGCCGGGCCCATTCGGAGGAGAGGGAGCAGCTGGGGATGCTGGTACGTAAGCCAACCCGCACCCTCTCCGGTGTGGCAGTCATAGCCGCCATGACCTCTCCCGCCCGCTGCCCTCACGGCATCTGCCTGCCCTGTCCGGGGGGCATAGCCTCTCCCTCCCCTCAGAGCTATACCGGTCGCGAGCCTGCCGCCATGCGGGCGGCCCAGAATGACTATGATCCCTACCGCCAGGTATCAGCCCGGCTGGCCCAGCTGGAGGAGATCGGCCATGGTCTGGACAAGTCGGAGCTGATCATCATGGGCGGCACTTTCACCTCCCGCCCTCTGGGCTATCAGCACTGGTTTGTCCGCCGCTGCCTCCAGGCCATGAACGACTATCCGGGTGGAGGGAACGCCTCTCCGATGCGGGACTCCTTTGAGGCCATAGCCGCGGCCAATGAAAGAGCCGGAGTGCGAAACATCGGCACCACCTTCGAGACCCGGCCGGACCACTGCCGCCAGGCGGACATCGCTCAGATGCTATATCTGGGTGCGACCAAGGTGGAGCTGGGGGTGCAGAGCACCAGGAACGATATCCTGGAGAGGATGAAACGGGGCCATACCGTGGAGGATACCGTCGCAGCCAATCTCGCTCTCCGCGAGGCGGGGCTGAAGGTGGGCTTTCACATGATGCCCGGCCTTCCCGGCTCCACTCCCGAGATCGATCTGGCGGTCTTCAAGGAGCTTTTCTCCGACAGCCGCTTTCGCCCCGACTACCTCAAGATCTATCCCACCCTGGTTATTGAAGGAACTGAGCTGCACCGCCTGTATCAGAAGGGAGAGTATCGCCCATTGGAAGACGAGCAGGCAGCCGAGCTGGTATCTCAGATCAAGGAGATCCTTCCTCCCTATGTTCGCTTGCAGAGGGTGCAGAGGGATATCCCCGCTCATCTCATACTGGCCGGGGTCAAGAAATCCAATCTCCGGCAGCTGGCCCAGCAGAGCCTGAACGCACGGGGAGGCCGTTGCCGCTGCATTCGCTGCCGGGAGGCGGGACTGCGATACGTGACCGAGGCTCGGGTAGAGCTGCAGCACCAGGCATATCAGGCCTGCGGAGCGGAGGAGCACTTCTTCTCCTTTGAGGATGATGCCGAAACCTTGGTGGGATTCCTCCGCCTGCGCCTCGGCGCAGCAGCGCGGGTGAGGGAACTGCATGTCTACGGACCGATGCTTCCCATAGGCAGCAGAAAGGAAGGATGGCAGCACCGCGGCTTTGGGGAGAGGCTGGTAGAAGAAGCGGAGGCCGTGGCACGCAATGCAGGCTACCGCCGCCTAAAGATCACCAGCGGCATTGGAGCGCGGGGATATTACCGGAGGCTGGGATATGATCTATCCGGCCCTTACATGGCCAAGGATCTCTAGCGGTGCAATAGTGAAATCTGAGGCGGGCGGCACCCCGGGCAATGGGCATCCCCAGTCCCAGCCCCCCGCCATCCATCCCTACTCTATCTCCCCTTCCTCCACCGGCTCGCGTGGGGCCAGCAATAGCTCATTGAAGAGAAGTATCTCAATCACCTGGGCTACATAGCGCCTCTGCTGATACCTCTGAATATCCTGGTTCATCATCAGCTCCGCCTGCACCTGCACCCGTATCAGGCACAGCCTCATCTCCCTCTGATCCTCCTCCTGGATGCAGAGGTTGAATATGTCCTTGAGCAGCCAGGGAAGCCTCAGGGGCTTGCCCAGGGCTCTGGCCACCAGCAGGATGTAGCTCTTGACCTTCTCCGGCTCCTTTATCTCGTCCTCGCCGACAAGCAGCAGAAGGTCCTCGATGGAGAACTTCTCGCCGTTGATCTCTATGGAGTTATTCAAAGGATATCACCTTGCATGATCTTCTCGCAGAGCATAAGGTCCTCAGGCACATTGACGTTAACCGCCAGCTCCATCCTCTCCAGTATGAGGTGAAAGTCCTCTTGCTCCTTCTCTATTTCTGATCCCTTTAGCACATTTATGCCTGCCGGGACGATGAGCTGGCCCCCATAGTTAAAGAGGGAGTCGGGCCTTCTTCCCAGGCGACTATGCAGGCTCAGAGGGGTATGGGTGGAGAGTGCCGGCTCCGGCCTTTTCTCATAAACCTCAATGATTTGGTCGATGATCTCCGGGGTTACCAGGGGCAGATCAGCCATGATCACCATAATAGGCTCCTTTACCCCCGACTTTACAACCGCCTCAATCATATCCGGCACATAACCGTAGCTTCCCGTCTCCAGCACATAGAGATCTCTCTCCTCCGCCCATTTTCGGGTAGAGGGCACATTCTCTGTGGTGGAGACGAATATGCGGTCCACCAGGCTCTCCTCCAGGGCCAGGACCACATAGTCTATGAGCGGCCGGCCAAATAAATTGACCAGTGGCTTCTCTCCCATCCTCAGCCGGGAGCCTCGACCCCCGGCCATCACCAGAGCGTCCAAGGCAGAAGACCTCCCAAAGCCAGGGCCGCTCCCAGAGCCGCAACTCTGGCCAGCTCATTGGCAGCACCGATGCCATCCCCAGTGGCACCGCCAAAGTTCTTCTGTGCCACATAGACCAGGTAAAGAGCAGCCCCCTGGGCCGCCAGAAGAACCGCCAGACCCAGTGGGCCCAGGGAAAGAATGCAGAGGAGGGCTGATATGACCAGGCCCACCAGAAACTGAACCGTCCCCGTCCGCTCGATCATAATCTGGCCGAATCCCTTCTGCAGGGATATAGAGAAGGCGGCAAAGCAGATCATGGCCTGCTTGGCCGAGACCTCCGCCGCCAGCAGAGCCATGGGCAGCATGGCTGCAGGAAGGCCGGATATGATGGCGTAAGCGGCCAGGAGAATGATAACCACAAAGACGGCTCCCCCTGTGCCCAAGGAGACATCCTTCATGGCTGCGATCTTCTTCTCCCTGGGACCGTGGGCTATGACCCCATCCCCAAAGTCGGCCAGTCCGTCGATGTGATTTATGCCGCAAAGTTTGTAGATGGCGGCAATCATCAGCACCGCCACCAGATTGGATGGCAGCCCCAGCCCGGCGATATAAGCCGCACCGGCCAGGAGAAGTCCCAATACAGCGCCTACCAGGGGGAAGAGATAGACATGCTTCATCAAAGCCTCTATTCCTTCCATGGATATTCCCACCGGTATGGTGGACAGCCAGCCCAGCCCCGACCTTAAGGCAAAAAACAGATCATTCAATTTCTATCTCCCTGGGCAGGCTCCGCCGCCCTGGTATACATATTGGCAGATACCCCTCCGATCAGGCCGGCCACCACATCGTCCATGAATGGGCCCAGCCGGGAGAGTATGCCTGGCTTGGCCTTGTCGTAGCGCACATAATCGAAGAGCCCTTTGTAGCCGCCCACATATTTGGCTATGGCCAGGCCCAATACCTCATCGGCAATGAGAAAGGTCAGATCGTTCTCATAATCGGATGAAGACAGGCCTGGAAGATTGCCGCTTTTGCCCTCATTCTCCAGCAGCACCCCGGCATAGACCAGAAGGGCTAAATTGGGATCGGAGAAGGCAAGATCCATTTCCCGGCGAAATACCGCCTCTGCCTTTTCGCGCGTCTCCACCCCGGGATGGGGAAAGTAGAGCTGCATGGCAGCTGAGACTATCTCCTCTTCGCCGATCCCCATCTCCTTCATCACCTCTCGGATATCTCTCGCGACCATAATAAAAGCAGCATTGCCGGTATAGGATAAAAAAATATCTGGATAATATCCGACTAACAGCGAAGTTATTTAAGGTTCCGCTGTCCGATATATATTGAGGATCTCAATGAAGACAATGGTCAAGATTTTTGTGGACCACGAGCACTTGGTGCGGGTCATAAATACATTGACTGAGCTGGGCATAACCGGCTTTTATCTGGTGGAGTATCAGGGAATGGCTCCCCGCAGCTGGAAGGCCTTCCGTCTGAGCGAAAAGCCGGATCTAGCCCTGAAAGCCATCCGGGATCACTCCGAGCCGGGAGTGATGGTCAACACTGTGGTGAGCTCGGATAAATGCCAGAAGCTCATAGCACAGCTCGAGGAAGCTTTAAAAGGGATAAGGTTTACCATCATCGGGCACAAAGTTACTTCCATAAAGGTTAAAGGGGACTGAAGAACTCATGGAGAGTATGAAAGCCGAGGTTGAGAGCGCTCTGGAGAAGATCAGAGAAGGCCTTCGCGTAGATGGTGGAGATGTTCAGCTTGTGGATATCGTGGATGGAATAGTCAAGGTCAGGCTGCAAGGCCACTGTGCCGGCTGTCCTTTCTCCCAGATGACCCTCAAGAATTTCATTGAAAAAGAGCTAAAGAAGAATGTACAAGGCGTGAAAGGCGTCGTGTCCGCCTGAAAACATATTTGAATTTTATCTGCAAAATTATTGCTCGAGGCAGATCAAGGAGTATGATTTATGTTTCCAACCAAAAAAGTGCAGAGCATGGTAGGCAGCAAGATCCAGGTAGAGATGAAGGGCTCGCCTCGTTATGTCCTGGAGGGAATGCTGAGCAGCGTGGACGAATATCTTAACCTTCATCTGCTGGAGACAGTGGAGCTTGTGGGTGGAGAGAAGACCCGCTCCCTGGGATCGGTGATCCTGCGCGGCAATAACATCATCCTCATCAGCCCGGTTGAGTAACTTATACTGAGGTTGTCCATGTCGGCAGAGGAGGCACTGGAGTACATAAAAACGCATCCCGAAGGAGCTCTGCAGAGCGATCTCTGGAAGGCTCTGAAGATAGATTCCAGGAAATGCTCCCGCATCGTGGCCAAGCTCCTCAAAGACAATCTCATCACCAGAGAGATAGAGTCAGTGGAGGGCATCAGAACCTATCGGCTCTATTGCGCCAGCAAGGCCCAGAGCAGGCGTTTCGATCCATTGCTGGTTCTTGATGCCTTTGAGCCCTGCGCCGGCTGCATAGATGAATGCATTCCTGAGCACTGCTCCAAGCTCAGCGAATGGATCTTCTCCATTGTCATAGGAGCTGATGGTGAGGCGTCGCCTTGAAGAATTGAATCCCCAAAAAGCAGAACAAAGGGCAAATGCCCTAGTTCTTCTTTATGTTTTGCATTCAAGCTCATCTTCGCCCTGCATGGGCTTCGCCCGCTATAGGCTGAATTTTTTATACATCATGGCATGAAGCAATGGAATTTTCAGTGTCCGGCTGAGCATGGCCTGCTCCCCACCATCCAGATTTTGCATCCTGGCCGGAGGCAGGCACTTTCCCTGCCGGGCATAAACTGCTCCGCCTTTCATCCGGGCGCAGGCGTAGCTTCCTGCATCGCCCTCAATTATCATCTCTCCATCCCTCATCTCCGCACCGGTGAAGTCTCCCGTGCTGCCTCGGATTACAATTCGGCCTCCCTGCATCAGCACTCCGGTATTGGCTCCAGCGTCTCCATCCACCTCAATTGAGCCCGAGCCCATGAGAATTCCGGTGCTCATCCCGGCATCGCCTTGCAGTAGGACGCTCTTTTCGGTGGGATTTCTGGCGGCCAGGGTGTCTCTGATCAAGCCGTCTTTGATGGCCAGTCCCCTCTCCGAGATCTCATTGGGCGGCAGGACCGCCAGATCCTTTTCCAGGGCCTCTGTGACGGAGATGAACTTCCTGTAGCCGGTCAGCTCGCTCTCTGCCTCCACCACATTTCCGAGAGGCAGCATAATCCGGCCAGAGACATAGATCTCTCCCCGCAGCATGGAGATGCCCATATGGCTGCCTGCATCTCCATCCACGATTATCCTGCCTGTCTTTTCAATGGAACCGCCCTTGCCTCCCAGGCGCATGAGATCCACGCCCAGGCTGGAGCCCAGGCGGCTGCCTGTGTCTCCCTGAATGCGGACCGTCTCGCCCTCCCGCAGGGCCTGGACCATCCTTCGAAAGCTGATGCCGCCTACGGTGGCCTCCATGTCCAGCCTCGAGCCAAGGTGCTGCCAGTAGAAGTCGAAGGTGAAGTCGCATAGGCACCTCTCCCCGGATGCTTTTACCTCCAGAACAGCCCGCTCTGCCCTCATGGTATCACTTCATGCTCTGGAGAGGGGTGGGGCTATCACCGGCCAGGCGCTTGGAGAGGTTTACCCCCACCACAGTGATGAGAATAGCAACAATTGCGGATATGGCCAGATACTGAACCGACTCCACCATGCCTATGCCGAATTTCAGATCGGCATTGCTGGCCAGTATGAATCCTGTAGCAGACCAGATCACCAGTCCCGTGGCCAGAAGGAAGAATATATAGGATATGGAGCGGGCGTCTCTTAGGCCCTCCAGATACATGTCCATCGCCTTTCCCAGGTTGATGCACAGCGCTGCTACCACATACCACCAGATGCTCTCATGGAGATAGATCATAACCAGGATGAAAAAGCCGGGCGATACAGGCTCATGATAGTACTGCCAGGAATAGGCAAATCCCCTCACTGTGGCGATGATCACCAGCATGGCCGCCAGGATGTAGGTGATAAAGGCGATCTTTCCGGCATAAAGGGACTTTCGAAGAGTCTGCTTGGCCTCCTCCATGGAGTCGTCCAGTCCCAGGCCCCGGAAGAGAAGATAGAGCCCCACCGCTCCGGTGATGGCCACCACCGCCCCATTGGGGTATCCCAGAAGGCTGAAGATGGCGAACATGAGCAGAGCCAGTGCTGGAGGGATGAATACAGTATGGCTGATCTTGGGATCGGTGAAGACCTGCTTGAGAAGGTAATAGGTGCTCTCCAGATTGGGGCTCTGCTTGACCAGGATCCTTCTCACCCCGTCTACCCTGACCCGGGATTGGATGATGGGAAGGATGGCCTCGTCCTCGGCACCATCGGATACGACGATAACCCCATTGGGATGCAACTGGGCCAGAAGCGAATCGAGCTGGGAGGAGAGCTTGCTGTCCGAGACCAGTCCCAGCTTTATGTCCCCGGCCAGGGAGGCGATCTCGGCGGATTTGCCCGAGGCAATCAGCTCATCTAAGAGTTTGATGCCCCCAAAAATGGTATTGACATCCGAGTCCTCCGGGTCGGCCATGCCCAGCTTAAGGGCGGCATCAATATTAGCCTGCCTTCCCACCACAGGACTCTCTACCCTGCCCTTGCGACCCAGATCATTGTCTCGGTCGATGCAGAGAACCAGGACGTCCATGTTATACTATAGGAAAAGATTGGTACTTAAAGGATTCTGTGACCATCGGCCTATATAGCTCCTCTCAAAAGCCATTTATTTTATCAGCGCCTTAGGGCGGGATATGAGAGATGATCTTGCCTCATTGATGATCGGCTCTATTATGGCTTTTGTCCTCCTGCTCTCTCCGGCCTCAGGCTTTACACTGGATATGCAGTGCGTCGAGGACAATGCCGCCAATTACAACCGCAATATAGAAAATGCGCCATACCTTCTGACCAGCTTTCTGGGCAGCGAGAAGATCAACCTGGATTTGGTAAAGGATGACGGAAGCCTTCTAAAGGCCGGTCTGGATATGGTGGACGGCAGAATCGAGAAAGTGATCCAGGGCGGATTTGATGATGCCACCATCTCCTTCAGCGCCAGCGAGAGGGACATGAATGAGGTGATTGCGTCGAAGGACAAGATAGCCGCATTCAAGAGGCTGACAGATGAGGGCAGAATCAGTATTAAGGCGGAAGGTCTGTGGGCCCAGGCCAAGCTCAAGGCTCTTCTCTCCAGCGCCAGCGTCCTTCAGTTCGGATACGATCTGTTCTTCGGGTAATGGGGAAGAAAGAGCGGATGGCAGCATCGATTCTACTTACGAGAGAGGCAGAGCAGCCTCATGGATGCGGCTTCTGTGATGAGCTGGCGACTGGCAGGGGTGGAGAAAGATCTGTTCAGTCCTTTGCTCCATCAAGATATTCCATTGCCGCAGCCTCGCCTTGTTCGATTGCGATCTCTACCGCATGCTTTGCACGATCTAGCATAGTCTTTGATTTCGCACGTGCTGAGTAGGCCATCTCGATTGATTGTTTAATGCTGTCTTGAATCTCTTTTGGGGCAAGCCATATCAAATAATCCTCAACGACCTCGGGTCGCAATTCAATTTGCCCAGAAGATCCAGTATATCCGCGTTCGGTTTGCATCAATCCAGGTTTTGAATTTAAGAAACAAGCCAGATAAACAGGGTCCAACAACTCAGCCGGTCGGATAATGGCAACGTGGTTATCTACAACGGCCTGAACTTCATCGATTAGGCATTGACAACGGCCAATTGTAATGACCCCTGTCGAGTTAAGTAGAACATCTCCCTTCACTACAAAGCCGCTTCTATGATTCTTTTTGTTGACCAGTGAGTTCGAAGTCTTCCTATTATCGTTAAGAGTGATATGGGTCTTTCCTACATGTTGGCTATTTATAACAATGAGATCGCCGTCCTCAACATATTCCGGCGATATTCCTCTTCGAACAGGCTCACGTATCGCATCTCTAAGTCGAATTTTGCCTTTCTCGGATATATGATCTAATAAGGCATCATAGGCGGGAGCATAATACTCTGCATCAAGCCGAGCCTCTGCGAAAGCTTCCGATGCCTTTCGCACATAAGTCAGCGGCTCGGGTGGCTGCCAGCCCTCAAGTCCCAAGGCCTTCAGTAGCGTCTGTTCAGCTGAGCCAAACAATTCTGATGCGTTATGATAAAGGACCATGCCATTTCGAACCACTGAATCGATAGCGCCTTGCAGGTATTTGGTGGTTAATGGAACAAGGATGTGTTCTATCGATTTCAAATTGATATGCCCTTGCACACCTCCACTTGTATATCGTTCAACCTGCAAACCACCAATTTTTGAATTTAAAAAGGCGGCAAGATAACCATTAGTGACTTTATCACCATCGGCACGTACTATGATAATATCTGCAGAATTAAGTGGTTGTGGATCATTTTCAAGAATAAAGGCAGTATTCCCAATAGTGCCACTCCTAGCAATAAGGCAATCTCCAGGAAAAACTTGTGATTTATTTAGTGAGTAATGAAATTCTGGAGAGATATAGATGCAGTCCGAGTAATCTACAAGGAACTGATGAATATTTTGGGTTTGAAGCAACGGAATCCCGGAATCGACATATTCGTGAACCATTGAGCTAACATAGCCTACATCAATTTTCGTAGTTATATCAACCAGAGACTTCTTGGCATAGAGACTTGCCTCTATTATTCTCTGATTTTCCATAAATCTTTTTGAGAAAAATTCTGGATCAATTCTCCTATTAGAGCCATTTGACGCAAGTTGACTAAACCGAATCAAGCTGCAATCCAAAGCACTCAATAACGTATCATACTTCGCCCCATCAAAGGGGCAATTCAGAAAAAACTCAAATCCTCTTTCTTGGCAAACTCAACAAACGCCTCTGCAATTCCGCCCTGAGTCAATCCCTCATGATTGAATAGATCATGCTGCACTACCCAATGTCCATGACTATCTCTAAGATAACTTCCGTTTCTTTTAACAAGTATCTTCTCGCCGCTCGTATCCTTTGATGGCAACCGTTGAGTGGCGAAGAATATGTTGTAGTCGTCAACCTTTGGGCAGAGCGGTCCTGCTCCGGTGTCATCGTTCCATTTTTTGCACAAAGAGGACGCTGGTTTTGGTTCCGGTGTGCGGCTTGAAGGTGTTTGGATGCAGTCCCACCACGGCCAGAATTCGGCAGCGCTCAGCGATGAACTCTCTCACCCTTTGATCGCTTGAGTTATTAAACCGACCTTGAGGAAGCACAATGGCCATTCGCCCGCCTGGGCGCAGGAAATCGAGGTTCCGCTCGATGAAGAGCAGGTCGCGTCCTACTTTGTTCTCCAGCCTTCCGTTAGCTTTTCGAGCCAGCTCATAGGGGGCGAGCATGTCCGTCTGCTTGATGTCTCCCGCAAATGGTGGATTGGCCATCAACACATCAAAGTTGAAGGCTCGGTAATCCTTCTTATCAGCCATAAGCTTGCGAAGTCCCTTCCAGCCGTCGTTGTAGGTGTCGATCCATTCCTGCTGCTTAGTGGATTCATTCCACTTGGTCCAGTCCAATGAATTCAAATGTAGCACGTTGCTCTGCCCGTCCCCTGCAATCAAGTTCAGACACCGAGCTACCCTGACGCTCTTCTCGTCAAAATCGATGGCATAAACTCTATCTCTGGCGTAATCATAGCACCTGGGAGGCTTCTTCTCCATGGTAAAGAGATGAGAGACAGGGAGGCCTTCTTCGGCCAGAATCTGCTTCCAGACATGGAAAATCGTGTGCACAGCAAAGCCCGCCGATCCGCAAGCAGGATCGATGAACGTCTCAACCTCTTTTGGATTGAGCATCTTCACGCACATGTCGATTACCCAGCGGGGCGTGAAATACTGGCCCTTCTCCCCTTTGGCGGACTGGTTCACCAGATACTCGAAGGCGTCATCTACGATATCTAGATTGGAGTTGAAGAGCTTCCATTCCTCCAGCGAGCCGATGCATACCTGGAGATGGTCCGGGGTCAGCTTGATCTTGTCGTCCGCAGGAAAAACGCCCTCCCATTTCTCCTTGGCTTCATCAAAAAGCGCCTGAACGCTCTCTTTTAGCTGTGCGGCTGTATTCGTATTGCGAAAGCGCAGATATTTGGATCGCCCGCTATAGCAAGCCAGTTCATCATACAGCTTGGTGAAAATGAGCTTGAAGACTTCCTCGAAGACGTCTACTCCAGCATTGGCCAAAACCTCATCTTCCATCTCCTCGATGATCTGGCGAAGCGACCGAGAATGAAGCCCTTCCGCCTCTCGCTCTTTCTCCTTTTCAACTAGCGTCTCAATTGTCCAAGGCTGCCCGGCGATATCCTCTATGGTCTGCTGAGCTGTAGGCAATTCTGGAATTTCTACAAAATAATTGGGATTTTTCCGGTGCCAGATTACAGTTTGAGCCCCATTGCTCCATAATGCCAGAGGGGCACCTGTGGCATGGGTGTAAGACTTGAGCTGTTCTTTGCCGCCCTTTGATGTAGCCTGTTTTACTTCAACAATGAGATAAGGAACCGTAGGTCGATCTGCATCATAAACAACTATGTCCGCTCTCTTCGAGCTATCCCGGCCAAAGGTAATTGGATACTCAACAGTGAGGCGTTTTTTGTCATAACCATAATGATGAATGATCCGATATATCCAAAGCTGCCGAACGATCTCCTCCGGCTTGGCAAGTACATCTTTATCTCTGACCTGGCATTTGACATAGGTCTTGCCGTTCTTCTCGCTTAACTCAGCTTCAATGGCTCTGAGGGCTACCTCACCGAAAGATTCCGCTGAAAATGAATTTTTAGCCTCTTTAAGGATATCAGAGAGATTCATGCGCTGTTCCTCACTCAACACGCGATCCAGATGAGCAAGTGAATATAAAATCATTGCCGCCAACCTATCTCTACTATAAATCCGAATTTATGAGGGGATAGACTCCGAACTCTTCAATTTTATTATAAACTAAATATGTAGGGCTATTGTCTCTCCCGCTCGAAAGATCTATAGCATCAAGATCCCCAACCGGCCCATATGGAATACTCATTTAAAAGGGGCTTCAAGCCCGACTTAGAGCGCATCCGTTCCGTGCTGACGGAGGAATTCCCCACCGAAATAACCGAAGCAGAAGGCAAGCTGCAGCTATCCTACGGAGCCTTAAAAAGCATCTCTGTCCGGATCGAGGGCAAGAAGCTCAACGTCACCACCGAGTCAGATTCCGGCGCAGCCGACCAGGTGGTACTGGACACCAATAAGCGCTTCCGAGACTTCCTGGAGAAGGCCACCGGCTATACCGCCAAGCAGAGGCTGCAGATGGCCAAAAAAGAGGTGAGCAAGGGAGGCGATTGACCGCAGTTAAAACAAGGTCAGCTTTCCCTCTACGAACTGCTCCACCAGATCCTCTGCATTCTCCAGGTGCCAGTCCAGGACAGAGTTGATCCTGGCCTCAACCGCGGCACTCATCTTCATCTCCCCGCAGATCTGCACGCCGCGCAGAAGAGGCTGACTGATGGGCGAGCCTATCCGGCTCACCAGGGTGACATAGGCCTCAGCCACTCCCTCCATATCCGCTATATCCGCGGCTGCCCTCTGAGCCATGACATTGTAGATCTTTCCCACATGGCTGACTGGATTTTTGCCCGCTATAGCCTCCATGGTCATGGGCCGCATGGGGGTGATCAGGCCATTGCCCCGGTTGCCCCTGCCTGTGGCTCCGTCATCCCCCATCTCCAGGGAGCAGCCGGTGACGGTGAGGTAGATGTTTTCTTGATTGTCAGCGCAGTTGACACAGACCTCCTCTATCTGCTCCACGCCTCCCGCCATTTCTCCCAACCCTCTTTCCAGCTGGGATCTGGCTTTCCTCTCTACCTCTTCCCTTGCATTCAGCTTGGCCTCTTCGTACTCCTCTCTGGAGGCGATGAATTTGGAGACCATGGCCACGGCTACCACCAGGGTGAGATGGCTGTCCTGCCGCACAGCCATGAGCTTGATGTCCTCTCCCGCACCCCGAACCTGCCGGACAGCATCCTCCAGATCGAGGATCAGTTTCTCGGTTTGGCTGAGAGGAGCATATCCCACTCCGATGGAGGTGTCATTGGCCCCACGACCTATGAGGCTGGCCAGCTCCGGAGCCCCCTGCTCCAGGCGAGGCTCCACCTGGAACTGCTTTAGGTTCTGGACCGTTTTATGCAGATGCGAGGCAGCTGCATCCTCGATGATCTCTGAGAGAGGCTTCTTCTGCAGCCGGCTAGCCCGACCGCCTACAACTACAGCGGACGGCTTCAATATCTCGCCGCCTCCAAATCTGGGCGCGCTCTGCCCGGCGATGATCAAAACTTTGTCCACATTATGATGCAGTATCTGGCCTGACTCCTCCAGATAATGGCGGCAGAGGGAGCGGGAGATGGCTTCGGATATGCCGTCGGCCAGGGTGTCAGGATGGCCCAGGCCTTTTCTCTCCACCACCTCATAAGGCGGAGTAAAGGGCTTATTTATAACGATCATGTAGATCCAGATATAACTCTGGCCGGACTGTAATTAATAACTTTGCAGAATCCCAAATCCTCAGGCCTTCCGCACAGGAATGAGTTTATAAATATGAAAAGGCAAAAGCCCATACTTATATGAGTGAAACATCGGCCATTCCCGGTCAAGACAGCATTCAAGAGTCCTATATCAAGAGAATAGCCGCCCTGCAATCCGACAACAAGAGCCTTACGGATGAGCTGGAGACGACTAGAATGGAGAGGGAGGAGGTCAGAGCCAAGCTCTTCGAGTCTCTCATAGCCAACAAAAAGTATCTGCGGGAGCTGGAGCGGCTGAGAAAGGAGAATCTCACCCTCAAGAGGATGCCGCTGTTCCTGGCCACGGTTTTGGAGATGGGGCCGGACTATGTCCTGCTCCGCCAGCACGGGAACAATCAGGAGTTCATCACCACTGTCCCCGAGGAGCTGCAGGATGACATCCAGCCCAACTCCCGGGTGGCAGTAAACAATTCCCTGACCATCGTCAGAGTTCTGGACCGCTCCGTTGATGTCCGGGCCAAGATCATGGAACTGGTAGAGGCACCAGATCTCTCCTATGATCAGGTGGGCGGCCTGGAAAGCCAGATTCAGGAGATCAGGGAGACAGTGGAGCTGCCCCTTACCAATCCGGCAATCTTCCAGGATATAGGCATTGAGCCGCCCAGAGGAGTCCTGCTCTATGGACTGCCCGGCACAGGAAAGACCATGTTGGCCAAGGCCGTGGCCCATGAGTCTAAGGCTACCTTTATCCATATGTCCGGCTCGGAGCTGGTGCACAAGTTCATCGGAGAGGGGGCCCAGCTGGTCCGCGATATATTCCAGATGGCCCGGGAGAAGGCCCCCAGCATCATATTCATAGACGAGATCGATGCCGTGGGAAGCATTCGCACCCATGACGGCACCACGGGAAGCGCTGAGGTCAACCGCACCATGATGCAGCTCCTGGCGGAGATGGATGGCTTTAGAACCAGGGGTGACATCAAGATCATCGCCGCCACCAACAGGATCGATATCCTCGATCCGGCCCTGCTCCGCCCTGGCCGATTCGACAGGATCATAGAGATCCCCATGCCCTCTGCCGAAGGCAGGCAGAAGATCCTGGAGATCCACTCCCGCAAGATGAAGAAGGAGGAGGATGTGGACCTCATCGAGATCGCTAAAGAGACAGAAGAGGCGAGCGGCGCCGACATCAAGGCCATTGTGGTGGAGGCAGGCATGAACGCCCTGAGGAGGGGCGCATCTGTGGTATCCAGAAGGGACTTTGATGCTGCCATCAGAAAGGTGCTGGGAGACGAGGTCCAGGGATCGGAGGAGTCCCTGAGGATGTTCTCTTAGAGCTTTTCTTGGGGCACCAGCCCCGCTTTAATTTTATTATCCCCTTTAACTTTTATTGGCATTGCTCTGACACCATGGTCAGCTTTTCGACCATAAAGTGAATGAGCACCTGCAATTCTCTGGCTTCCTGAAAGCACCTGCCGGGCTGATCCTCTGATCCGTTATCCGGAAACGTTTAAATATGCTTTTTCTCTTTCAGCAGTGATGAATCTTACAGCCATAGCCGGAATGGCCGACCCACTTCGCCTGGCAAATCTAACTCAGCAGACTGTGGATTCATTGACCGGCAGGCATGTGGACCTGGTATTCGTCCAAATGATAGCCAACGCCATAAGCGAGATAGATGTAACATCGATTATTTTATATGCGATATTAGTTATATTAATAATTATTTTTACAGGATCGGCGGTCAGCATTGCCGACCGCATGCTGGTGAATTATTTCCCCACTGTGGCGGCCAAGATCCAGATGAAGATGGACCAGACCATGCAGCTCATGATCCGCCGCCTGGTCTCAGCCTCCATCTATGCCATAGGCTTGATGCTGATAATCTATCAGATACCCCAGCTTCGCAGCCTGGTCACTGCCGTCGTCGCCGGTGCCGGCATAGCCGGCCTGGCTATAGGCTATGCGGCCAAGGATTCTTTAGCCAACTTCACTGCCAGCATCTTCATTGCCGTATTTCAGCCCTACCGGGTGGGCGATCTGGTGGACTTTCGGGGCGAGTACGGCCAGATAGAGGACCTGACCCTGCGCCACACGGTGATCAAGACCACTGACAACAAAAGGATAATCGTACCCAACAGCATAATGGGCAACGAGCCCATCATAAACTGGTCCATCCATGAGCCGGAGATCACCTGGGTGGTGGACTTCGACCTGGAGAAGGCATCGGACATAGATCGGGCCAGGGAGATCATAATCCAGTCTGTCCGCAGCCACCCTATGGTGCTCAAGGATCGGCCCATGAGCATTCAACTGGTCAGCTCCCAATATGCCGAGCTGATACTGCGGCTGGAGGTCACCGTCCCGGGAAGGAATGTGGCCAAGGGCATAGGCTGCGATATCAGAGAGGCGGCAAAAAAACAGTTCGAAAAAGAGGGGATAGCTCCCGCCCGGAGGGAATGATGGATGATTTCTGAGCGCATTTTATCCCTGCTATTCATGAGACCGGCATAGGGGATAGGGCTAAACTTCATAAGCTTGCCCTCCATATTAATGAAACAGGCAGGAGGGTTTTAAAATGAGATTAGTATCTTTTTATTTAATTATATGCTCTCTGCTGCTGGCCTCGTATGCAGCAGAGGATAGCCAATATGGATATGAGGTTCAGGAATTGGATTCAAGCGGCAGGCCCATCAGCAATGCATACGATCAACCTATGGACGATTCGTACAACCAGCCTCTTATTAACGACACCGAAGCAGAGCCAAGGGAAGATGAGACCACAGATCGGGATTATGAAAGCCAAACATCTTCAGGGGAAAGTGCCTCTCTTTACGACAGCTATTCCCAGATCCCCAATGTGCCGGAGACGACCAGCCTGGCCCTTCCGGTCTCTGATTTAAACGGGGACAAGGCAGCCGACCTTCTGGTCATGAATATCAGCGGCCAGGCGGAGACGGAAGACTTTAACTCCAGCATATCCGCTCTCAGCGGCGCTGACGGCAGCATACTGTGGCAGAAGGATTATCCCGGCTCGCTGGTCTATGCCATGACCGCGGGAGATCTCAACGGCGACGGTGGGGCCGATGTCATGGTGGACCAGGTCCAGGCGGGGCAGAAATCGAGCCTCTCCAGCAGCGTTTCCGTCTTCGATGGATCCAAAGGCGAAGAGATCTGGAGCCGGCCTCAGAGCATGGCCATGACTGTAGCCTATCCGGTGAAAGATGCCGACAGAGATGATGCTCCTGACATTGTTGTGCACACCTTCCATATTGACAGAATGAACGGCAGCCTTTCCACCAGCATTGCCAGGGTCAGCGGTGCCAGCGGCGTGGATATTGATGAACAGGAATTTATGGGGGCTCTGGCCATCGAATATCCGGCGGGAAACCTCACCTCCGATGACGTGACCGACAATATCATCGCCATCTACCAGTTCAATGGCATCATGAGCGACGAGCTGGAGGATGACCTCAAGAATATCACCGCCACCAGGCTTGAAGCCATAGATGGCAAAGGCGGGGCAAAACTCTGGGAGCAGAGCTTTTCCGGCCCGGCTGTGGCTTTGCCTGTAGCGGATCTGACCGGAGACGACAAAGAAGAGCTGGCCGCCTATCTCATCAGATATGGCGAGGATGCATCGATAACCAACGATCTCGCCCTGCTACAGGGATCAGACGGAGCCGTGCTCTGGCAGAATTCCTTCCCCGGCTTCATGGCCATAGCCATGCCCGGAGCAGACCAGACCGGCGAGGGACTGAGAGATGTGATCATCTACAAGCTGCAGGGATCGCAAAATGTAGAGACGCTGGCAGTCAAAGGTGACGAAGGACGGCAACTCTGGAGCCGACCGGGTACGATGTATATTCCAACCGACCTCCCGGCTCAGGAGCTATTATCCTTTTTGCCGGCCTCCCTGTGAGGGAGAATCATTCCCGGCAATCAACAAATTTTTTCTGTGACTGAGGAATAATTCAGCCTGTCTGTGGTTATTATGATATCGCCGCAGGTGTCGGTGCGGTAAACACCGGAGCCCACGGCCTGCAGAGCCTCAAGCGTCCTTTTCGTGGGATAACCGTAGTAGTTTCCCTCTCCCACAGAGATGATGCTGACGAGAGGCTTTACTTTTTCCAGGAATTCAGGGCTGGAGGCAGAGGTGCCCCCATGATGCCCCACCTTGAGGATCTGGCCTGAGAGGTTAAAGCCGGAGGATACGAGGCTATTCTCCACCACCGTGTCTGCGTCCCCCATCAAAAGAAGGGAGATCCGGCCATAGGTTATGCGCAAAACTATTGAGTTCTGATTCATGTCCCCTGAGAGGGCTCTGACCACAATCGACTCCCAGGGATTTTTCATGGCCGCATTTCTGTTTAGCTTGGCCCCGCCGGAGAGGCCACCCTGGGGTGGCCAGAGAACCTCTATCTTGAGGGCGGGATCGAGGTCTATCTCCTGGCCAGCATAGGCCAGAGCATAGGAGATATTCTTTTTCTCGATCAATGCTCTGAACCTCTTATAGATCAGAGAGGAATCATTTTCGCCATTGTCTATGGCCTTCTTCACCTGAAGGTCCTCCAAAACAGCGATCAATCCGCCGATATGATCGTCATGAGGATGGGTCAGGATCAGCAGATCAAGACTGGTGACATTCTGCCTTCTCAGATACTCTTCCAGCCGGGGGGCCATCTCCGCAGGGCCTCCGTCTATGAGAAGGCTCTTATCTTTAAACTGGAGCAGGATGCTGTCTCCCTGGCCCACGTCAATGAAATGGGCCGTAAGGTTCTGGCTGGCTAGAGCTGGGGTGGTTAAAGCAAAGATGAAAAGAAGAAGCCCAATCCAGCCTGAGCCATTCATGCCCGGCTCTTTGGTCTGAATTTAGAAATAAAGCTGCTGGCTGTACTACTGATGCTGCTATAAAGAAAAAGGACTGGGTTATTGCACTGCGCTCTTGACCTCATCCACGATCTTGTCCAGGATGCTCTTCTCCTTCTCTGCCGGCTTGGCGGATCTCTTCTCCCCGAACTCCGCCGCCAGTTCCTCCAATAGCTGCCTCTGGCGATCGGTTAGAGCGGAGGGGGTCTTGATATTGACCTTAACATGCAGGTCCCCCGAGCCCATTCCCTGCAATCGGGGCATGCCCTTTCCCCTCAGCCGGAATACCGTCCCGGTCTGGGTTCCCGCCGGAACTTTCATCTTGGCCCGGCCGGTGAGGGTGGGAACTTCGACTTCAGCTCCTAAGGCGGCCTCGGTGAAGCTGATAGCTTTTTCGAGGAGCAGGTCGCTCTCAATCCTCTGGAACTTGGGGTGGGGCATGACATTGATAACCACATACAGGTCCCCGCTCTCCGCCCCCTGGGCACCCGCATCTCCCTGGCCCCGCAGCTTGAGATGCTGGCCATCCTCCACCCCCGGCGGGATCTTGATATTGATCTTGCGGCTCTTTCGGACCCTTCCCGATCCGCCGCAGTCGCCGCAGGGATTGGTTATGATCTGGCCCTTTCCGCCGCATTTGGGGCAAGGGGAGGCGGTGACCATCTGGCCGAAGGGGGTGTTCTGGGCCCGGGTGATCTGGCCCGAGCCGTGGCAGTTGCCGCATACG
>MTKX01013966.1_pt1 | contig 21363 bp, 20 predicted proteins | sample 1042771 | NCBI WGS metagenome assembly MTKX01 (sample SAMN06212183, study PRJNA360534) | anaerobic digester metagenome | biome: Wastewater treatment plant; material: sludge; isolation source: anaerobic digester fed with sludge from wastewater treatment plant | place: Denmark: WWTP Randers ... | reverse complement strand
CCCGTTCGAGGCTATGAAGAGCTTTATCAATGTCATCTTTTTGAGATTTCCATTTTTTCCAGATTGCACCCTGCTTACCAAGGGCATCCTGATGCTCTTTCATTGCTTCGAGTTTTTTTGCGATGTTCTCCTCTATCTCTTTGAGGGCTTTTTCAGCCTTTTTTCTTTCCCGGAATTGTTTAAGGTCAACCTTTTTTTCTTCCTTCTCCCTCAGGACAAGCCCTCTGGAGTCGATTAAGACATCATCGTTAATAAAAATCCCCTCTTCCCCATCCTCTATTCTCTTTAGACCTTCGTTAATGTCACGGATCCATTTTACATCGAGCTCTACCTCATCAGAGCTTTGCCTGAATATTCCCTTCTTTGGGAAAAAGATGAAGTTACCTTCGTATTTTTGAACCAAATCAGCTATAGCTCTGGCATCACTGCCCCTGAGCACGTGGTACTCGAGTTCTTTAAAGAAAAATCTCTCCAAAGCCTTTTCCCGGGTCTCTTCAGCCCTTACAAGGTCAATAAGCCGCTTCGTATCAGGGATTGGTTTTCCGCCCACTCCCTTGATACTTGCCATCTGTTTCAGGAACTCCTCCTTGGCCAGCTTTTCGCTTTTCAATAAATCTATGGCTCTTCTTTCTGTATCGATAAGGCGGGTAATCTCTTCACGCTCGGCAAAAGCTGCAACTTCCTCGCCGGCAACCCGGTCTCTCTCGGCCTTTGATATATCCATACGGTCCTGAAGAGTCGAACGCGATAACTCGAGTTGTGCGAGGCGCCTGTTGAGCCGCCCGAGCTCCTCAGCTCGTTTTGCTTCCCGCTTCTTTCTCTCCTGCGCCTGCCGCTCAATTTCTAAAATACGGTTCTTTGTTTCCGTAAGCTTGCTCATAGCAACAAAAAGATCGCCTCTTTCAGCCTCTATCTTCGCCTCATGATCTGCCACCTTTTTTTTCTGAGTTTCGAGACTCTCCTGAAGTCCTCTCTCTTCATTTTCTATATCAAGCAGGAGTGTTTCACTATCAGTGCGGGAAGCCGTCAGAGACTCAATGTCCTTCTGGTAGATGGCAGAAGTTTTTTCCAGGTCTTCCCTGGCCTTTGCAAGTCCGTTCTGCTCTTCTTGAAGTCGCACAAGTTCGCCTTTGAGGTATTCGATTTCAAGAAGACGGTTTTCCATGTCTTTTTCTTTTCCTTTGATATCCACTTCAAGTTTTCTGCTTGTGGTATCAACAAGAGAGAACTCATCCTCTTTGGCCTCAAGCTCTTCTCTGAGTTTTATCTTCTCTGCTTCTTTCTGGGCAAATTCCCTGTCTATCTCTTCATGTCGCTCCATTATTTTGCCCATCCTCTTCTTGACTTTCATAAAACCATCAAGGAGGATCCACTTGTCTATCTCATTCTGCTTATGGGCAAGTTCTTTGTATATCTTCCATCTGTTCCACTCCACCTCTGCTTTTTCAAAAGATGCCTTCACCTCTGTGTAGATATCCTCTACGCGCTCCAAATTAGAACTCACCTCGGTAAGACGGGCAATGGCATCCCTTTTCTTCTCCTCAAACCTGGTTATACCGCTTGTTTCCTCTACGACAATCCGTCTCTCCTGAGGCTTCATCTGGATGATATACTCTATCCTGCCCTGTTCAACAATGGCGTAGCTGTTGACCCCGATGCCAGTGCCAAGAAAGAAATCCTGCACATCTTTGAGACGTACCGCCTCACCATTCAGGAAGAATTCACTGGTGCCATCCCTGTAAACCCTTCTCTTGACTGAAATGTCTTTGCCGTCATCGGTGAGATCAATGGTAACTTCTGCAATATTGACCGGCTTTTTTCCGTTGCTGCCGTGGAAGATCACGTCTCCCATGTCCTTGACCCTGAGAGTCTTGGTTCCCCTCTCACCCAATGCCCAGACCATGGCATCAACGACATTGCTCTTGCCGCAACCATTGGGGCCGACAATGGATGTAATCCCCTCATCAAACTGAAAGACTGTCCTGTTGTAGAATGATTTGAAACCAAAAAGTTCGAGCCTGTGGAGTCTCATGCTATTGATGCAATTGCTTTTTTAATCCTCTTTACCACACTATCACGACCGAGAATACTGACGACCTCAAATATTCCAGGGCTTACTGTTCTGCCGCATAGAGCTACCCTGACGGGCTGGATAACCTCCACAAGTTTCTTGCCTCCATCCTGGGCCATTGTTTCGAAAAGCTTTCGCTGTTCGTTCTCGTCGAAGGAGGAGACGCTGGTGAACTCATTGAGAAAACGCTCCAGGATCGGTTTTGTGGAAACAGTGAGGAACTTGTTTTTTGCATTTTCATCATACGGGAAATCATCGGTAAAAAAGAAGGCAGCCATTTCAGCCATTTCCCTGAGCGTCTTTGCTCTATCCCGAAGGTTAATTACTACAGGAATCAGCTTGTTCTTGTCAGTGACTTTTATCCCACGATTTTCAATGAAAGGCTCGAGCCTTGCTGCAATATCTCCTTCAGGCATTGTTTTCAGATAATGGCCATTGAGCCACAACAGTTTATCCATATCAAAGATGGAAGGTGATTTACCCACCTTCCCGAGATCAAACTTCTCAATCAAGTCTTCTCTTGAAAAAACCTCCTGATCTCCGTGGGCCCAACCAAGACGGGCAAGATAGTTCATCAATGCCTCTGGCAGAAAACCATCATTCCTGTATTCCAGCAAGGATGTGGCACCGTGTCTCTTGCTCAGGCGGCTTTTGTCTTTGCCGTGTATGAGGGGAACATGGGCAAACTCAGGGGTTTCGTAGTTCAGGGCCTCATAGATCAGTATCTGTCTTGGGGTATTGTTGATGTGGTCATCCCCCCGAATGATACTTGTTATGCCCATGAGGGCATCATCGACGACAACGGTAAAGTTGTAAGTAGGTGTATTGTCGGTTCTGAGGATCACAAGATCGTCAAGCTCTTCACATTTGAAGGTAATCCTTCCCCTGATGCGGTCCTCAAAAGAAACCTCTCCGTTAACAGGAGATTTAAATCGTATGACAAAAGGCTGGTCCTTTCTGTCTTCTGTAAGATCTCTGCAGGTACGATCATAGTTTGGCTTTCTCCCTTCCCTGAGGGCTGCTTTCCGTTTCTCTTCAAGGGTTTCAGTGGAGCAGTAGCATTTGTACGCTTTTCCCTCATTGAGGAGTCTGTGAGCGTGTTGCCTGTATATATCCATCCTCTCCTTTTGAAAGTGGGGGCCTTCATCCCAATACATACCAAGCCAATTCAAGCCTTCAAGGATATCCTTTGTGTATTCTTCTTTTGATCGTTCAATATCTGTGTCTTCAATACGGAGCACAAAAACACCGCCCGTATGCTTTGCGTAAAGGTAGTTAAACAACGCTGTCCGAGCACCGCCAATGTGGAGATTCCCTGTTGGGCTTGGTGCAAATCTTGTTTTGATCATTAGAGATTTCCTCCGATATACGTGTACTGATTATAATAGAAAATCCCCCTTGCTTCAACGAAATTTTACCAGAAGCAGCTTTAAGCTCATAGCTGTAAGCTGTAAGCACTGAAAAATCATAGACTCGTTCTTGCTGCATCGTTCTTTTTTTGCTGATCGGTAGAAGCTGCGGGCTATGAGCATGCTGCGAAGCAGCAAAAATACATCATCCTTGAATTTTGTTCCACAAAATGGTACAATAACAATCGATAAAAACCACAAAAAACAATCAGTTAATGATTGGAGGGAGAATGTTTGAAGTAGGAGAAGTTGCAGTATATCCAGGACACGGTGTTGGAAAGATTGAGTCTATAGAGGAAAAAGAGTTCTCTGGGACCAAGCAGTCCTTCTATATCATCAGGATCATGGATACGGATATGACCATCATGATACCTGTTGATGGGGCAAAAAATGCAGGCCTCCGTGGCGTCATAGACTCCCGAGATGTTACTAAAGTTCTCAATATCCTGAAGGAAAAGAATTCAATTCATGATAACGCTCCCTGGAACAGACGTTACAAGGAGTATATGGAAAGGATTAAAAGCGGCTCAATTTTTGAAGTAGCCATGGTGTTGAAAGAACTTTACAGCTTGAGGGTTTGGAAAGAACTCTCCTTTGGAGAGAAGAAGATGTTCGAAATAGCCAGGAACCTTATAAAAAAAGAGCTTTCAATTTCATTAGATAAGGAAGAAGAGGAGATTGAACAGGAGATTGAGCGGATCTTCCTGAAAAATTATAAGGAATAAACTCCTTGGACATTATCGTTCAGATTATTCTGGTAATCGTAACAACCACAACAAGTTATTTCATTTTGAAAGAGATAGCCGGTGGCACCCTCTGGGGTGCTATCGGGGCCATCTGTGGACTTGCACTCGGTTATGTGATTATCAAGCTCGAAAGCAAGCTAAAGGACATCTCTCTGAAGACTATTGTATGCAGTCTGACCGGTGTCATGATCAGCCTCTTGGTTGCCCATCTCTTCATATCACAGCTCCTGCTCACCCTCGTAAAAGATATACCTATCACCCTGCCTATCTACATTCTCTTTTATTTTATCATGGGTTACCTCGGTTTCAAGATAGGGAAGGAAAAGAGCAAAACCCTTGATCTTTCCAAGGTGCCCCTGCTCGACAAGATGGAGTCTGCTGAAGATGTCAAAATCCTCGACACAAGCACCATCATCGACGGGAGAATTGCAGACATATGCGATACTGGTTTTCTTGAGGGGACGTTCATTATCCCCCAGTTTGTGCTTTATGAGATTCAACACATAGCAGACCACCAGGACCCCGTGAAGAGGACAAGGGGCAGGCGGGGCCTCGATGTGCTCCACAGGCTTCAGAAACAGATGTTTGTAAAAGTTAAAATTGTTGACTACGATTTTCCAAAACTCCAGGATGTAGACTCCAAGCTTGTTGCCCTTGCAAAGAAACTCACCGGCAAGTTGGTGACCAATGACTTTAACCTCAACAAGGTTGCCGAGCTGCAGGGTGTTGAAGTACTCAATATCAACCAACTCGCAACATCGCTTAAGCCCGCCATACTGCCCGGAGAACAGATGAACATCAAAATCCTCAAAGAGGGTAAGGAATATGGTCAGGGAATAGGCTATCTTGATGATGGAACTATGGTTGTTGTTGATGAAGCACGCAAGCTCCTCGGAAGGCAGGTTGATGTGGTGGTTACAAGCGTTCTCCAGACAACATCAGGAAGGATGATTTTTGGGAAACTGAAGGAACTGGCAGACAGGGAGTACCGTTACCCTGAGGAGATCAAGGTAGAAGAGCAGGTTAGGTAAATGAGGGCTCTTGCAATCATACTGGCAGCCGGAGTAGGCAAAAGAATGGGTGCTGCCACGAATAAACAACTTCTCTTTTTAGACAACAAACCAATTGTTGTTCATACGTTGCAGGTTTTTGAGGATTGTAAGGCTATAGATGGTGTGTACCTTGTGGTAAACCAGAAAGACCTTCCTGTTGTGCAGGAAGAGATACTTGAAACATACCGGTTCAACAAGGTTATGAAACTTGTTATCGGGGGACGGCTCCGGCAGGACTCTGTAAAGAATGGCCTTGAGGCAATCGAGCATCCCTGTGATATAGTCGTGATCCATGATGGCGCCCGTCCTTTTATTACTCCCTCTTTCATAGAAAAAGGGATATTTCTCATGGAGATGTTCGATGCAATCATTCCTGCAATTCCCGTAAAAGATACCATAAAGGTTGTATCGAAAGAAGGCTTTGTGATAAAGACCCTTGAGCGTGACTCGCTGTGGCACGTCCAGACACCGCAAACATTTAAATTTGATCTCATATCAAAAGCATACAAAGATGGAATCTCGAAGAAGCTCTGCGGGTATGACGATGCTGCCTTTCTGGAATTCACAGGGAAAAAGGTGAAGGTGATCGAGGGTTCTTCGTACAATATTAAGATCACAACGCCTGAAGATCTGGTGACAGCCAGGGGTATCCTCGCCCAGTTAAAAGGCGATTCATGAGGGTCGGTGTAGGTTATGATGCTCATCGGCTTGTTGAGGGTCGGAAGCTCTTCCTCGGCGGGATAGAAATCCCCTTTCACAAGGGTCTTTTAGGCCACTCCGACGGCGATGTGCTTATCCACGCGATCTGTGATGCTATTCTTGGCGCAATCAGCGAAGGCGATATTGGCACCCACTTTCCTGACACTGACAGTTCCACAAAAGGCATCGAGAGTGTTAAAATCCTCAGGCACGTAATTGGTCTCGCCAGCAAAAAGGGCTTCACTGTCGTCAATGTTGATGCTGTTGTAGCTGCCCAGGAACCCAAAATAGCCCCGGTGCGGGATGCCATGCGCAAGAGTATGGCAGCAATTCTTGGTACTGGTGAAGACCGAATCAGTATCAAGGGCAAGACTACTGAGGATCTTGGGTTTGTGGGAAGAGGGGAAGGCATAGAAGTGTATGCTGTGGTCCTGCTGGAGAAATCAGGGGAAAAATGATAAGGAAGATACTGAACGCCAGGTGCTATACGCTTAACACCCGGCACCAGCCTGGAGGCAATGCCCGTGGTTAAAGTACGATTTGCCCCAAGCCCCACTGGCAATCTCCACGTTGGTAACCTCAGGACAGCAGTTCTCAACTATCTTTATGCTAGAAATCAGGGTGGTACATTTATTCTCCGCATTGAAGACACTGATATGGAACGGTCGGAAGCCCGGTATGAGACCTCCATTATGGATGATTTGAAATGGCTCTCCATCAACTGGGATGACGGTCCGTACAGGCAGTCTGAAAGAACTGACCTTTATCGGGACTTTGCAAACACACTTCTTGAAAAGGGTCTGGCGTACAAGTGTTTCTGCCCGAAGGAAAAACTGGAAAATGCACGGCACGCATCCCTGGACAAGGGCGAACCCCCGCGGTATGATGGCAGGTGCAGGGCTTTGTCACCGGAAGAACTGAAATCTTTCGAAGAAGAGGGCAAGCCTTATGTGGTAAGGTTCAGGGCGCCAAGAAAGGCTATATTCTTCAGGGATGGAATCAGGGGACAAATCGAGTTCCCACCTGATCATGTGGATGATTTCATCCTTTTAAAACAGGAACTCACACCATCATATAACTTCGCAGCGGCAATTGACGATATGACCATGGGGATCACCCATGTTATCAGGGGTGGCGATCATATATCGAACACACCAAAACAGATCATGCTTTTCGAGGCCTTCAGGAAAAAACCTCCCAAATACGCCCACCACTCTCTTCTTGTAGGAAACGATAAAAAACCCTTGAGCAAGAGACACGGGGCAACACGGATTACTGAATTTCGCGACATGGGCATCCTGAATGTTGCCCTGTTAAATTATATGGGCATCCTCGGCAGGGGTGTCATGAAAGAGGTGATGAATGAAGATGAGCTTGCACGCACTTTTACCTTAAAATCTCTCTCGGGCTCTGATTCAGTATTCGATATGGAAAAGCTTTTCTGGTTCAACAAGGAGCATATACGCAGAATGCCTGTTGAGAGACTCCTTGAAGTAACCGGATTGGATCAAACATATTCAGAGAAAGTATTTCTTTTACGGGAGAATGCACGAACCGTCGTGGAAATAAGAGAGCTCCTCTCTATTTTTGAAGGCACAGAAATTGCCGACAGTGGTCTAAGTTATCTTGCAAGCTCTTCGTGTTTCCAGGCAGTTGTGGCGGTGGTGAGAAACGCTCTCAACGATAGCCGTGATATTACCCTTGAAGATATTTTGGAAAAAGTGGTTCACACGGTGGATGCTCCCAAGAAAGAACTTTTTTTAGTTCTCAGGATTTTGATTACGGGAAGGACTGACGGCCCTCCTCTGAAAGATATTTTTCACTTTATCCCCAGTGTCCACATCCTTGAGAGAATACGATGGCTAGATCAGAGACTGTCATCTCAGTAAAAAAGGTTTTTAGGAGCTTTCCCCTCAAAACACAGCTCCTTCTCATCCTGCTTTTCCTCCTCCTTATATCCATAAGTTCTCTCACGATAATTTATTCAAGATCTGAAGAGATGCTCCTGGACAAAGTGAGCGACAATATCGAAGACATTACAAAAGCAATCCAGATCAGCGTTGAAGAACTCACGTATCGCGGAGACAGTGGCGCAAGATTAAAGGGCTATGTGGACATGCTCAACAAAAAGGGGATTAAGGAAATCTCCATCATGAGTGACACCGCAGAGGTTATTGCCAGTTCTAACCCAAAGAAAATAGGAACCAGAGAAAAGCTTGGGGAGAAAAAGAACAAAAAAAAGGATCTAATGATCACAGCCCGTCTCGGTGAGGAAAACAAAAAGGAGAGCCAGCGACTCTACAACATTATAATGCCTGTCCAGATTAAGGGGCAGAACATCGGGTACATCCTCATCAGCATGGTCCTTGATGATTACAAGGCCTTGTCAAAGAAAAACCATTTAAAAAGAGTCCTGAGCACCCTCTTTGTTTTCAGTATTGGCATCATATTCAGCCTCCTTATTGCGGAAAAATACACAGAACCCATCAAGAGAATTGCTGATGCAAGCAAGAAAATTGCAGCAGGTCAGCTTGTTAAGATTAAAGGGAGCAGCCGTAAAGATGAGATTGGCGTACTTATCAGAAGCTATAATGACATGGTGGAAAAACTGGCAGAGCGAATGGAGCTTGAGGAAAAGCTGAAGAAATCCGAGCAACTCTCCATCATTGGGCAGCTTTCTTCAGGTATAGCCCACGAAATACGGAATCCGCTCAATTTCCTCTCATTGTCTATCGGGCATATAAAAGAGAGCATCCTCGCAGAAAAGATTCATGACAAGGATGGTCTTTCAAAGCTGCTTGATGATCTCATAAAGGAGATCCACAAGGTCAATGACCTGATACATAACTTCCTTTTTCTCGGTAAACCTATAACTCTGAGAAAGGATTGGGTTATGCCCGGCACCATGATCGATGAGGTTCTTTATATTGTAAAGGATAAAATCAGGAAGGGCATTGATGTGAAAGTGCAATGCGATAATGGATTGCCAATGTATTGTGACAGTGAATACATAAGGTTATGTATCATGAACCTTCTCATGAATGCTGTTCAGGCTATAGAAGGGAAGGGAGAAATAACCATTGGTTGTGGCAGGGAGAATGGGTTCTCCCTTATCTTTGTGAGTGATACTGGGGCAGGTATAAGTCATGAAGACAAAGCCAAAGTCTTTGAACCATACTTTTCCACCAAAAAATTCGGGATTGGCCTTGGTCTTGCAATCAGCAAACGTTTTGTGGAAGAGCACGGGGGTGCCATAGTCATAGAGAGTGAGGTTGGAAAAGGAACAACAATAAAATTAAGGATCCCGGATAATGAGGCATGACAAAGGAAGCGTCCTGGTGGTGGAGGATGACAGGTATCAAAGGGAGATTATAAAGACCATTCTCGCCAAAGAAGGCTTTTATGTGGAGACAACAGACACAGGGAAAAAAGCGATCGATTCTTTAAAGAGCGGAACATTCGATGTAATCCTTACTGACCTTCGCCTCCCTGACATTGATGGCACTGAGGTACTGAAAGAGGCCAAGTCATTCAATCGCCCCAATCACGTTATCATCATAACTGCCTATGGTTCAATCCCGTCAGCGATAGAGGCAACAAAACTCGGGGCTTTCTATTATCTTGAAAAACCTTTTGAAAAAGATCAGTTACTCCTTGTTATCAACAATGCAGTGAATCAGGTAAAGCTTCTCAACGATAACATCATGCTGAAAGATCAGCTTGCTGGGAGGTTTCACCTGGACAACATTATAGGCGTTCATGGCCGTATGGAAGAGCTTTTTAAGGTTGTTGGAAAAGTTGCCCCAACTAACTCAACGGTCCTTATTTATGGGGAGAGCGGTACAGGAAAAGAGCTCTTTGCCAAAAGCATTCACTACAACAGCCCAAGAAAGAACAAGCTTTTTTTTGCCATCAACTGTGCGGCAATACCCGAAACACTTCTGGAAAGCGAGCTCTTTGGGTACGAAAAAGGGGCTTTCACCGGTGCCCTTGCGAGGCATACAGGACTTTTTGAACAGGCAAACGGGAGTACTCTCTTCCTCGATGAAATCGGAGATCTTACCCTTGGGACCCAGGCAAAGCTTCTCCGCGTGATCCAGGAGAGGGAACTGAGAAGAATTGGGGGCAAAGAAAATATCAAGCTTGATGTTAGGATAATTACAGCTACAAACAAAAACCTTGAGCAGGAGATGGCAGCCGGAAAATTCCGTCAGGACCTTTATTACCGGCTGAATGTCATAGCCTTTACCATACCCCCTCTCAGGGAGAGATTAACTGACGTCCCCATTCTGGCTGAACACTTCCTCAAACGCTTGAACGCTTCACATGAAGACAAAAAACATATATCACAGGATGTTTTGAATGCACTCTTAGTGTATACCTGGCCGGGAAATGTCCGCCAGCTTGAGTCTGTAATTGAGCGGGCCTACGTGATGTGCGATGGCGAGACTATTAACCTGGAACATATCCCTGAGGAAGTAAAACAATCCTCCCTTGCAGGACCACTATTGAGAGAATTACAAACCAATTTCGATTCTCTCATCGATGCAAAGCTAACCGGAGCAGAGTATCGACTCTATCTCTATCTATCAAGGCTCAATCCTTTCGATGAGAACTTCCAACAGAGGATGGAACCTAAATCCATCATCGAAAGGCTTGGAATCAATAGAGACACATTCTTTGTGGGTATTGCAAAACTGAAAGAACTCGGCCTCTATGATTTTAAAGCAAAAGCAAGTCAGGCCAAGACCATTTCCCCAAACAAATCCCAGAAAAGAAATCTGCAGGAAATTCCCGATTAATCTTGCGAATATAGTCGGAATTGTCCTGCAGCAAATCAGTCGGGGCCTATTGCTATGTTTACCATGTAGATTTTATAAGTTATTTTTATTCGTCTGGCATGGCAAATACAAAATAGTTTTCCATGATACTAAATTAAATCTTTACAGGAGATAACAGGATTATGAAAAAAGCATTATTAATTGTTCTCGCAGCGCTGATCAGTGCATTCGTCCCCACGGTATTTGCACAGGCAAAATCTGAGGCAAAACAGGCTGATAGGTCGGTGACAGCTTCCCATGAGAAGACCCAGGTCTTTGAGAAAAAATCAGATAAGCCTGTTGAAAAGACTGCACCGAAGGCAAAGACCATCAAGGGTGAGTTCGTCAGTATGGACGCGGCAGCCAGAACAATGGTGGTAAGGGACGCAAAGGGCGAAATGACGTTTGATGTAACAGGCATAAAGAGATTGGTAGAATTCAAAGGTGGCGACAAGATTATGGTTGCTTATACTGAGAAAGAAGGCAAGATGATAGCACAGTTTGTATTGAAAAAGGCTGTGAAGAAGGACGCTTCAAAAAAGGAAGAGATTAAGACAGTTCCTGCACCGGAAAAGAAGCAGTAAATCTGTAATCAATGCAAAAGGGGACTTCGGCCCTTTTTTTCCAATATCCCATTGGCTGTACAGGGCATCTTATGCATCGTATTTCGTAAAAAACGAGATACACTACATAGGCGAAACCATGCGGTCTTCTTTTGATCTACAATATGCAAGTGACCATAAACGTTTTTATATATTCACCGGGTCAGCTTCTACCCTTACCCCCGGAAAAATACTGACGGTAGCAAGAAAGTCATGAAGTTGCTCTTCATTGCCCCTGATGATCATTCTCCAGCGATATTTCTTTCTTTTTTGTACGAGAGGGCCTGTAATATGCTGGATAATACCTTGCTCACTTGCTGCTGCCTTGATCTTTTCAACAAGCCGTAGCCCAACAACCTCATTCTCCTTCTCAAGTTCCAGCAAAAAAATCCTGACAAAAGGCGGGAACTGGGCATTCTTTCTCTTTTCAAGCTCCCCGCTATAGAATGTTTTTATTTCAAAAAACCCCTTGAGATCCACCCTTTTTTTTCTCACCATGACTGCGTAGATCTCATCAGGCTCAAGCACATCTACGAGGCTTGAAAGGATATGAAACATCTTCTCCATGGCACGATAACCACCTATCCTTTGCAACTCTTCCCATTCAATCATGACAAGCTTGTCTACCTTGACACCATATGGTTTCGCAAGTGCCTGGGTCCCAATAACGAAAACCGGTTCTCTGCTGCTGAGCTTTGTGAAGGCTTCCTTGTTTTCGTAAAGGCTTTCGCCGATTGCTGAAATAATTGTGACACCAGGAAAAGCCTCACCAAGTGTTTGCTCAAGATATTCAACCCCCACATTGGAAAACTGGATGAGCCTGCTCCCACACTGACGGCAACATTCTTCATAGGGNNGCCCTCACATACCTGACAAAGAAAAAGACCTTTACAATCCAGACACCTGATGCGGGAGCTGTAATCCTTCCTCGGGGTATAAATAGCTACCTTCTCATTCCTCTCAACTGCCTGCAACAGCAATGATTTTAGTTCATCAGGCAATGCCCCTAATGTCGATATTCCCTTTTCAATAATGATCTCAGCAGGTTGTTTTTTTATGGTATATACCTTTTCAATAACATTTATCTCCCCGTCAACCGCTCGTTTATAGACATCAAGCGGGGGCGAGGCGCTTCCGAGAATGATAGGGACATTTTCAATCTCGGCTCGTTTGATAGCAAGATTGACAGCGTTAAACCTGAAACCTGCTTCATTTCTGTAATCATCTTCCTCCGGTCGCTCCACAATAATAAGCCCATTCCGAAGGACAGATAAGAAAAGACAGCTCCTGCTCCCGAGAATGATTTGACCTCCTTCATTCCTCGCCCTGAAGTAGGTTTCCATTCTTTTTTTAGAAGTCACTGAAACCCCATAACGAATCACCTTTCCCGGGAATGCTTCTGTGAGCCTGTCAAAGCAAAACTGTCCGATTGTGTGGTGATTAGATACAAACATAAGAACATTTTTACCTTCTTCCAAACACTGAGCGATTTTTATTATATAGTACTGCAGGCGGTCATTGGTATTCCCGAGAAAAAGCGTCTTTCCCCCTCTATCACTTACGTCTTCGTGACTGCATGGTATAAAATCCTTATTCGTAAAGGTATCGTAATATCGAAGGAGGCCATTGCTGTAATGTTTGTAGACAACATCCCGGCCGAACAGTCTGTATGCTTTTCTGAGCGGGAGATTGTCAAGACCACTGGGTTCAATTTCTGCTAATACCTTTATCTTCAGATATTGTTCTATTGGTAACCCAGGAGGTAAGGCATATCCCAGGACAAGCCCCTGTGACGCAATGTAGTAGCGAGATGCCCATTCTGCCAGTTGGAGAGCCTTTTTGTCGAGAGGTGGAAAATTATCTATAACCTCTTGAATTTCCTTCAGGCCCTTATCACAACCTTCTTCTATACCAACAACGAACCCGACAGCCTCCCTATTCTTAAAGGGAACTTTTACACGGAGAAAGGGTTTTACGAAGGGAACCCAAGTGTTGGGCACAAGGTAGGAAAATGTCTTTCTTACAGGTATAGGCAATGCTACATGGGTTATCATGTAGAGAGGAGAAAGTCTTTATAATCAAGGTTCTTAACAAAGGTTACCTTTTTGAGAGGTTCCTCAAGGAATCTCCCTCCCACCTCTTTAAAAAGGTCAGGAGAATCAGTGACAAAGAATTCACAACCACCCCTACCACTGGTATTCAGAATACCATCGCTTTCGAGAGTCTCTTTCACTGCCTTTGCTGTCTCCTTTCCCGTGTGAACTATTGCAACACCATGACCCATGACATCGTGAATGATGTCTTCCAAGACAGGATAGTGGGTACAGCCCATAACCAGCGTATCAATACCAGATTTGCTGAACTCTGCGAGATAGCGCTCTGCCATGATTCGTGCCACCTCGTCATGTTCAAGACCTTCTTCAACAATTGGCACAAACAGGGGGCATGACCGTGAAACAACTTCGATTCCCGAATCGAGCCTTTTAATTGCCCTCTCATATGCCATACTCCGTATGGTTGCTTTTGTCCCAATAACACCGACCTTCTTGTTCTTTGTGTGGGAAACTGCCTCTTTTGCGCCGGGATCAATAACACCAAGGACTGGGATAGGGAGTTTTTTTTTCAGTATACCCAGGCTCAGGGCCGCCGAGGTATTGCAGGCTATGACAAGTACCTTTATGCCCTTGGTAAGCAGAAACAAAGCGCTCTCAAGGGCATATTTCGTGACGGTTTGGGGCGACTTGCTGCCATAGGGCACACGGGCTGTGTCACCGAGATAAAGAATGTGTTCTGTTGGAAGTAAGCTTTGCACCTCTTTAAGGACAGTGAGCCCTCCAATTCCGGAATCAAACATGCCAACGGAAAGCTTTTTCACTCGAAAAGAGTATGGTAGACGAGTTTAAATGTCAAGTGAATAACCCGAGGGCGCTGCGCACCTCTGTCATCGTACTTTGGGCGATTGCACTGCAGTCAGATGCCCCTTTCCGTACCACGTCAATTACGTAATCAGTATCTTTCATCAGGGAGAATGCCCTCTCTCTGATAGGGCCAAGCTCACTTTTCAGGTTCGTAAAAAGAAGCTTTTTGCAGTCGATGCATCCAATATCAGCAGTTCTGCATCCCCTATCAACATTCAGGAGAGTCTGATTCTCAGAAAAAGCCTTGTGAATGGTGAAGATATTGCAGAGTTCCGGGTTACCCTTGTCTGTCCTGCGAACCCTGTTGACATCGGTGACTGCTGTCCTCAACTTATCCCACATTGATTTTTCGTCTTCGAGGAGGCCGATGTAATTTCCAAGGGTTTTTGACATCTTGGCCGCCCCATCAACGCCAAGAATTTTGGGCGCAATCGATAAGAGCGCCTTTGGTTCCGGAAACAGCTCTCCAAATCTGCTATTGAATTTTCTTGCTACCTCGCGACAAAGCTCCACATGCTGAACCTGGTCCTCCCCGACTGGCACAAATCCGGCCTTATAAATGAGGATATCGGCAGCCTGCAGGACAGGGTAGTCCATAAGGCCCATGTTGATATTCGCCCTGTGCTGTTTCGATTTGTCCTTGAACTGGGTCATCCTTTCAAGCTCGCCTATGGGCGTGACACAGTTGAATATCCACGTCAACTCTGTATGTTCTCTCACATTGGACTGGACAAAGACCTTGCACTTGTCAGGGGTAAGCCCGCAGGCTATGAGGATGAGGGCTGTTTCTATGACCCGTTTCTTGAACTCATCTGTCGGATATTCAACAGTAATGGCATGATAGTCAACTACACAAAAAATACAGTCATAATCTTTAGTAAGCTCAACCCAGTTACGGATAGCTCCGACATAGTTTCCAAGGTGTATCTCGCCAGTGGGTTGAATGCCACTGAAAATTCGTTTCATTTTTCCTCCGTGAAAATTCGTTTCAATTTAGCGACCCTGGCTCTAATGTTTGGAGTTCGGTGTTCGGAGAATAATGCCCGGAACTTTTAACCCCCTGACATCCTGTGATTTAAAGAATTGTTCATCACTAGGGTATGCTGAAGGTTAATCTACACTAAAAGGCTCTTAAAATCAACGAGTTTCAGGGTTAAAGCTAATGGTATCAAAAGTGCAACCGGAATCCATGATATCGATATGGATTTTAGTCTTGATGTTCACGTTTCGTGGCACAGCATTCATGGGTGAAGAGCATCATACATGCTGTCAGTTTTACCCTGAAATCTATTTTCCCATGTCCTGTCGTCATTGCCCCTGGCCCATTACCTGTCTTAATTTCGTATACAAAAATCTTGACAATTTATTGTCATAATACTATAGTTGATGTTGTAAATTGTATACAATATCCAAGTGGGGGGTTATTATGGAAGATCACGAAATCTTCAAGGATATTACAATTTTGTCTCTTGAACAGGCAACAGTCTTGCCTTATCTGACGTACAGGCTTGCCCTTGAAGGTGCAAGGGTCATCCGTATGGAACACCCGGTTTACGGTGATCCAAACCGGAGGGTTGGCGAAAACAGGCTTAACGAAGACAGAATGTACACGTATTTTCTTGCCATCAATTGCCAGAAGGAAGCCATAACCCTGGACCTCGGTACTCCCGAAGGTTTAGAAATATTCAAAAAACTGCTGATAGAGCTGNNAGCCTGACATTATTTGGGTGGGGCTAACCGGGTTTGGCCCGGAAAGTAACGAGGCGGCCTATGATCCCATTCTTCAGGCTCGAGGCGGCTTGATGGAACTTACCGGCGATAAGAACAGTTCACCATATGTACTCGGGGTCCCCCTCCCTGATATGGGTGCAAGTGAACACGGATACGGTCAGATCATGAAGGCTCTCTTCAAAAGAGCCTCAACAGGGGAGGGTTCCAGGATCGATGTGTCCATGTTCCAGAGTACAGTCTCGTGGCTCACTGTGGCCATCACTCAGACGAAATCCTTCAATAAGGCAATTACACGGCGGGGCAACACCCATGAGTTTTTTGCCCCGGTAAGTGTTTATAAGACAAAAGACGGCTATGCCTATATTGCCGTTGGTAATGACATTCAGTGGGAGAGGATGCTGAAGATAAGCGGTTTCGAAACCCTTGAGAAACAAGAGTATACCCGTAATGAAGGAAGAATAAAAGACGTGGATAACCTCAACATTGCAATAGAGAAGGTAACAATAAAATATTCGACCGAGGAATTAATCAGCCTCTTTACCAGCGCAACCATCCCTATCTCGAAGGTGAACACTATCTCGGAGGTCATAGAAGATCCCCACATAAACAGAGAGATCCTTTCATCAACTGACAAGAAGACAGGCACTACGATCTACCTTGCACCACCCCCAGTGACAACAAGCTTTGTAAAATCGCTCCATAAACAACTTGTATTTCCACCACGTTTCGGTGAACACAATGAATCTATCTACGCCCAGGAACTCGGTTACTCAAAGGTGCAACTTGATGAATACAAAAACAAAGGGGTTATTTAGGCCAATGTCTAATTTTAACGCACCGCTGATATACCGCTCGTATTATCTCTAAGGGGGGATTATGGAAAGCCCATATGGCCAGCAGGTTGTACGAAAAGGCAGGTTTCTGAGGGAACAGGTTTACAGGAAACTCAAAGAGTCCATCCTCAGTGCTAAGATTGAACCAAACCAGAGGCTCATAGAAGAAAAACTTGCAAACGAGATGGGGACGAGTAGAACGCCGGTGCGAGAAGCCATTCAAAAACTGGAAAAAGAGGGGCTTATCCACAAATTGCCAAGAGGAGGTTTTGCCGTAAACGTTATCACTGACGAAGAAATTGAAGAAGTGTTTGGCGTTCGGAGTGTTCTGGAGGGCTATGCTGCATACCTTGCGACGCTCCGGGCCACAGACGAAGACCTCTGTGCAATGGAAGCAATCGTGAAGCAGCAAGAAATCTGTCTTGATAATGGTGAAACAGATGAAGTTGTTCGCCTGAATACCAGTTTACACGACATGATCTACGCCTGTGCAAAAAGCAAAAAACTCATAACCATCATTAATGACCTCCGTGACCTCATTTTTCGGTACAGGATTCTGATTCTGCGATACGAGGGCATGGCGGCAATTTCCATTCAGGATCACAAGGACATGATTGCCCTCATGAGGGCAAAAAATGCACGGCAAGTTGAAAAACTTGTTAGAAAACACATCATCAGGGGCATGGGTCTTATCAAGAAGAAGATGGGTCAGGAAGCACGGAGGAAAAGAAAGCCGAAAAGGTAACCGGGGAAAATGGAACTCGTTGACAAAGTCCTCCGCGGGGACGAAGGAAGCGCTGCCCGCCTAATCTCCATGATTGAGGAGGGACGTGATGAAGGATATGAAGCCATTTCCCTCCTTTTTCCTTACACAGGCAAGGCGCATGTTATCGGTGTAACAGGCGCTCCCGGTGCTGGGAAAAGTACGATCGTTGACAAGCTTGCAATAAGTTTCGGTCGACAGGGTGGGAAAGTCGGTATAATAGCCGTTGATCCTACAAGCGCAAAAGGAAGTGGCGCTTTTCTCGGTGACCGTTTGCGAATGAGGAATGCAGAAAAACTCGAAGGTGTTTTCATTCGCTCCATGGCTCATCGTGGCTTTCCGGGTGGAATAGCCAAGGCAACCCTCGGCGCTGCATATGTTCTCGAAGGTCTTGGCAAAGATGTCATTCTCATTGAAAGCGTAGGATCAGGACAGACTGAAATACAGATATCTATGATCTGTGATTCTGTTGTTACTGTACTTACCCCTGATTATGGAGACGAGATCCAATTAATGAAAGCAGGTCTATTAGAAATCGGTGATATTGTGGTTATGAATAAAACAGACAGACCCGGTGCAGTAGAGGCTGCAAAAGAGATTGAATTTTACCTGATGAGCCATAAAAAGCAACACTGGCAGATTCCTGTCCTGACTGTGGAGGCAATACAGGGCAAGGGTGTTGAGGACCTCATAGCAGCCCTCAAACTCCACCGCACATATACTGTTGAAAACAGTCAGGGAAGTTCCAAGAAAAAGGAAAATATAAAACGTCTGGTTTTGGCCATATTTAAAGAAGAGTTCTGGGGTGAGACTCTAAAAAAAATACAAGACAAGGCGATGTTTGATGACATTTTTCAACAGCTACAAAACAGCACGATAGATCCTTACAAGGCTGTACGTATGGTGATGGACCTTGCGCTGCCAACAGAATAAGCCAGCGTTGGGCATGGGGTATGGAGCATACCAAAGGAAACCGATTTTGTTCTCGGGAGGAATATTATGGAGAATAAAAAGAATATGAAGGTTTTGATAGCAAAACCAGGTTTAGATGGTCATGACAGGGGTGCCAAGGTTGTTGCCCAGGCGCTCAAAGAGGCCGGGATGGAAGTGGTCTATTCTGGTCTTCACAGAACCATTGACCAGATCGTCAATATTGCTGTTCAGGAAGATGTTAATGTAATTGGGCTTTCCATTATGACCGGGGCCCACATCCCCATTACCCAAAAGCTTTTTCAGAAGATCAAAGAGAAAGGGATTGGTGATAAAATCGTCTTTGTTGGTGGCGTCATACCCTCAAGAGATGTACCAAAGCTGAAAGAACTGGGAGTAGTCGGGGTGTTTCCGGGTNNTGCCGAAACAATTCAGTTCCTACAGTCAATTTCAAAAAAGGGATAGGAGGAAACAATGGCTGTAGCACGTTATATTAAGGATGAAAAAGACCAGATTCTCGATGTCATACTCGAATCGGGTATCCATGTGAAGTCCTCATATTCACCAAAAGATCTTGATGCAATGGGCTTTTCCTATGAAAAGGATGTGGCAGATCCTGGTGAGTATCCTTATACACGTGGTATCCATGCCCTTGGATATCGCTCGAGGGCGTGGACGACAAGGCAGTATACTGGTTTCGGTACACCACAAGAGACGAATGAACGGTTCAAACTTATGATTTCCCATGGTCAGACAGGACTGAACGTAGCCTTCGACCTTCCTACACAGATGGGATATGACTCTGATGATTCCATGTCAGAGGGTGAGGTTGGCAGAGTTGGTATGGCGGTGGACACCTTGCGGGACTTTGAAATCGCATTTAAGGATATCAGACTTGACAAGATTGGGAGCGGGCTTACCATCAATGCTGTGGCGTCAATAATGCTTGCTATGTACCAGGCTGTGGCAGAGAAATATGGGTATGATCCGAAGGTCATATCAGCAACTCCGCAGAATGACATCCTAAAAGAGATGGTCGGGAGGGGGGCCTGGATTTTCCCGGTGGAGCCGGCAGTAAAACTGATAGGTGATACCATTGAATATTCCATGAATGTACTGCCGAGAACAAACCCGGTGAGTGTTTGCGGATATCATATCAGGGAGTCCGGGGCAACCCCTGCCCAGGAGATAGCATGTGCAATCCTTATTGCCAATGCCTACATAGATAATGTCCTGGCAAGGGGACACGATGTTGATGCTTTTGTGGGAAGATTCTCATTTAACCTCAATGTATTCGGCAACATGTGGGAGCAGGTTGCAAAATTCCGAGCGGCCCGCAAGCTATGGGCACGCAATCTGAAAGAAAAGTATAATGTCAAAAAGCCTCAAAATCTCTTCCTCAGAGGGCTCTTTGGAGGAGGGGGATATGGCCTTACAAAGGCACAACCGGAAAACAACATCATGCGTGGAGCGTACTATGCTCTTGTAGCAGCCTTGTCGGGTGCACAGACAACCGCTCTGTGCAGCTACGACGAAGCATACACAATACCAACGCCCCATTCAGCCCTCCTTTCTCTTCGCACCCTCCAGCTTCTCATGGATGAGATGGGCCTTCGGGACACCGTAGACCCCCTTGCGGGAAGCTACTTCATAGAGACCCTCACCAAAGAGATGGAGCAGAAGATTGAAGAGGAAATGGATAAGATCAACAAATTTGGTGGTATTATCGAGGGTGTTGCAAAAGGCTACATCCAGAGGTTGGTGGCCCGGCAGGCCTTTGAGGTTGAGAAAGGGCTCGAGTCAGGGGAGCTCAAGAAAGTGGGTGTAAACATATATAAGGAAGGGGAGTCGATGGAGGTCGAACTCCATGAATACAACTGGGAGTCAGCAGAAAAGCAGATAGAAAGCCTTCATGCAGTCAAAAGAGAACGCTCTGAAAAGGATGTTACCAGGACCTTGAAAGAACTCGAAGCAGCTACCAGAGACGGCAAAAACGTGATGCCCTACCTTGTTGCCTGTTGTAAGGCCTATGCATCTGTAGGTGAAATGACGGGCATATTCAGGGAAATTTTTGGAGAATTCAACGAACCATCCTTGTTTTAAGGAGAAAAAAGATTTGACCTGAATGAAAATGATGAATTCGAATACCGAAATTCTAAACAGATTCAAATTTCTAAAACGTGGGATTTCGCTATTGTATAAGATGTACTTTTAAAATTTAGTGGTTGCAGTATCCGAGGGGGATCTATGGATGAAAAGCTATTCAGACTGGGCTGTGATATAGGAGGCACATTTACAGACTTTGTTCTCCTAAACGATAAGACAGGAGAAATTAAAACCGGGAAATGTCTTACCACCCCTCAGGATCCTTCTGACGCAGTTGAAGAAGGAATACGGGCACTCGAGGCAACAACCCCGGATTTTGTCGGGAAACTGGACGAACTGATCCACGGCACAACCCTTGTGATTAACTCCATCATCGAGAGAAAGGGAGCAAAAACCGGCCTCATCACGACGAAAGGCTTCAAGGATGTCCTCGAGATAGGAAGAGAAATACGTTATGCTCCCTACGATATTTTTGCTGAGTTTCCCGAACCTCTCATACCCAGACGATTGCGCGTGGAAGTTGATGAGAGAATTCGAAGCGATGGCAGTGTATTGAAAGCCCTTGATCCTGAAGATGTGAAAAAGGCTGTAAGCACGCTTCTGGACATGGGGGTTGAGTCCATTGCCGTGTGTCTTTTGAATTCTTTTGAGAATCCAGCCCATGAACAGAAAATACTTGAAAT
>MTKX01038418.1_pt3 | contig 21381 bp, 40 predicted proteins | sample 1042771 | NCBI WGS metagenome assembly MTKX01 (sample SAMN06212183, study PRJNA360534) | anaerobic digester metagenome | biome: Wastewater treatment plant; material: sludge; isolation source: anaerobic digester fed with sludge from wastewater treatment plant | place: Denmark: WWTP Randers ... | reverse complement strand
GGGTTCTTCCAGTACGGCTTGATCGCCGCCAGGTTGATCATCTTTACTTCCAGCGGTTCCAGTTCCATGCGCAGCCTCCCAGTCCTTTCGCAGCTTGATCTGCCGACGCGTCTCGAGGGCCTTCCGGTACTCCACGTTCTCGAACAGCTTGGCAAAGCCGGTGATGTACTTGAGACGGATCAGCTCGTCGTGCTCCATCCCAAGCTCCTTGCAAATCTGCTCTTCTGTCCATCCCCCGTCAAGCATCTGGAACACGATGTTCGCCATGCCGGTGATCGCGTGTTTCCCCCTGGCCCGGTTGTGCCGGATTGTCGAGGCCATCCTGTCGTTCAACGGACGGTCAATCACCACCACGGGCAGAAGCCCCCCTGTAGACTCCCGGATGTCCGGGTACGTCTTGCACACCAAGTACCTGTGGAAACCGTCTACGATGATGTACATGTCCCGCTCGGCATCGTAGTACGTCACAACGGGTTGAGTGTACCCGTCCGCCTTGATGCTCGTGTAGAGGAGCCTCATCTCGTTTGGTGCAACCCTGTTGGGGTTGTAGTCGTTCGCCACTACCTTCTCTAGCGGCACCCAGCGGATGTGGCTAACCGGGTGATCTCGCTTAGGCATCGGGCTTTCCAAGGCTCGCCTCCTTAGACTTGAGGCTCTCTTTATCCTCTTCATCTTCCCATGCTGGACGTCCGCCCCGCTCCATCTTAGCACGAAGATAAACCTGCGGGGACAGCACGAAGTTGTTTAGCTTAGTAAACTCCCAGTCGTTCGTAAGGATAGACGCGATCTGAACCTTAGTAAGGGCGTCCCCCGCGATGTCCCCCCACCTCGCATCGTCCTGAGCGAACCTCTTGCGGAACCTCTCCTTGAATCCCTTTGCCCTAACCGGATCCGGGTCATTGTCCAGTAGGTGCTCGAGAAGGTAGTCTCGGTACTCCCTCCACGATGAAAACATGAACGGCAGCTCCCTTACGAAGAAGTCCTCTGCACCAAACTTGCCCGCAGCGTCTACCCCCCTGAGCCTCCTCGTTAGCCGCGCATACGTGTCGGGCTCTATCTCTTGAAGGTAGAATAGGGCATTCACTGCCGTCTCGTGATGCAGATTTGACACCCGCATCGCTTTGACAGGTACGCCGTACGCGAACATATAGTCGTAGATCTTGTTGTACCGCCAGCCGTACGAGTGGATAGCCTTCCAGACGTCTGTATAGGACCAATCGTAGATCGGCGAGAAGGAGAAGTGCTGAAGCCTCTTGTTCAGCACGCTGCCCCATGTCACCCACTTATATGTCGCGTAGGTCGTTAGGCCCATCCTCCTGTTAGGCGATTCCTCGATGCGTATGCCGACCAAGTAGGCCGCCGGGGTCGTAGGGAACTCGGTGTCCAAGATGGCCCCGAAGACGTCCTTGAACCGATCTGTCCCGTACCTGTTCTCCTTGATCGAGATCGGGTCCGGCTCGTGTATCCATAGCTCCCGCTGCTCGGGGTCCCAGCACTTTAGCCATATCTCAGTCTTGGAGGTCGCGTTCGAGAGTACGATCGGCATCTGATACCACATGGGGATAACGTCCGGGTGATACATCGTCTCCCGGATCACGTCTAGGGTATGAGCCCACTCTGCCTCTTGATCTACAAAGAGAACCCGCAACGGTAGCTTCCCGAGCTCACGAGCCACCTCGAGCGCCAGGTGGAAGATTACGGTAGAGTCCTTCCCGCCACTAACGCTTGCGATCACTACAGGGAACTCCTCGAAGATGAATCGCATCCGCTCCTTAGCGGCTTCGAGGACGTTCACGTTTCTGTAGCTATTGTACAGCCGGAGCTTAGTGCCTTCTCCCATGTAGGGTCATCTCCATCACCCAAACGTCCTTGCCCTTGTACGACTGCTTCCGCCTCTCAACGAACCCACGCTCTGCGTAGAACGCAGGATTATACGTTATAACGTCAATGCGTCTGACGCTCAGTTGGGAAGCGATAGAGATCAAGTGCTCGGTCAGGCGCGTGCCGATACCTTGCCCTCTAAGCTCTGGGCGCACAAAGATTGAGCGCAAGCGTGCAGTACGCCCACCGTACAGCAATGACACCGCTCCGCAGCACCCCTCTCCGGCATACCACAGAACGTTCCCATCGTCGTGACGCATGAGATCCGAAGAGTCCCCGAGAATAGCGAGGGCCTCTTCGTAGCTCACCTGGCGTATGTCCTGATCCTTACTCATGCCCTTCCCCTGGTCTCAAGTCCTCGAACACGCTCGGAGCCTCTTTCACGAGGATCTCCTGAATCCACCTGGCCAGCTCACGGATCTCCCATTGTGCCTCGGGTGCAGTTCGAAGACTGATGATGTGCCTCCACTCTCGGAAGTTCGCCGTGACCACCAGGCGCGTCGGCATCGCCTGGGGAAGCACGTACCTCGCGTCCTCGATCGGCACTCCCATCCTAATAAGCTGGCTGTACGCTTGCTGTGCCGATAGCACGGACTCGAGAAAGATACCGTAGGCGTTTGCATCGAGCGTCCGTGGCACCTCAACAGCTACCCATTGATCTCCACCGAGAGGATTTACGTATCTCTGACTCTCCACGGTGAACGAAGCCAACCTGTGCCGGGTCAACTGCGCCAGGCAAGCCCGGCTGATCCCCTCCACCAGGAACGTCGCAGAGGCGTGCTCGAGTACAGACTCGTGACCAGAGGAGATGAGCTTGCGGATCGTTGCCCTGTCCTTGTCCACGCTACAGCTCAACCCGTCCTTCCGACGGGAAACGCGGGCCGCTTCAGCGATCAACCTCTCCGCGTTCTGTGTAACGCTCAGGAGATCAACTTGCATCGCTTCCCCTCGGTTTCCTCTCTATCGGCATCCAGTACATGCACCCCAGCTCCTCCGTCTTTACTCGGATTCTCAATGCTCTCGTCTTCCTGCCAAGATCCCGCACGTGGGCAATGCTATGACAGTACCCTCCGGCATAGTTCCCACATGTTCCACACGTTTCCCCGGTCCCAACCCCTCTCTTTCCCTTCATCTTGCCTCCTACCTAGGAAGCGTTACGCCCGACTGGTTTTGGTACACGCCACCCGCCTCCTTCTCGCTATACGTTCGCAGTGGGCGCTCCCCCTTGTGGAAAACCACCTGTGCAATCCCCTCACCGATGTGCAGCCGGATCGGCAAGGGAGATAGGTTTGCAAGCTCGATCGTGAGCCGCCCCTTCCACCCACTCTCCAGTGGTGTTAGGTTACAGAGGAGACCGCAACGGGCATAGGTAGACTTCCCGAAGGCCAGGCCCGTAACGTCCTCGGGCATGATGAAGTATTCCACGCTCTCCGCGAGGACGTTGGCGTGCGGGGCGATGTCAAAGTGTCTCTCAGCCTCGTACACCGTGTACAAGTCCTCTGGGAACTTCTTTGGATCGAGCACGATGTTTGCACCAAACTTGTGCACCAGGAATCTGCACCCCAGCCTGATGTCATACCCGAAGGATCCCAGGCCGTAGCTAGGCTTTCCACACTGCTTTTTCTCAAACGGGGCGATCATGGGCTTGTCGCCCTGGCACAGTTCGATGATCTGTCGGTCGTTGAGGATCATCTCCCCTCCATCCCTGCTCTAGGCTTGGCCTGAACAGGTACCCGAACAATCACACTCGCCACACTTCTCTGGGATCTCTACACGGAATACTTTCCGGTCTGCAAACTCGGCCTGTTTGCCATTGTTCCATGCCTCGACAGGCCTGAGATACCCCACGCACCGGCTGTACACCTCTGATCTCTGCCGTTCCCGCTCAGGAATGACCGTTCCATCGTCTAAAATCAGATTCCCGTGTTCATCCTCTCGCATGACTCCTCCTCTACTTCGTCTAGTGTGGGGACCGGGCAGGACCCACGCCTCACTCGTAGGCTCCCCTGCCACGGCCCCCACTGTGGAAGGCCCCGGTGGGTAGGGCCTCTAGCGAGGGGGATGGGAATCGAACCCATTCCCCATACCCTCTGGTGGTGTTCACAGAGGTTGTCGGGATTCGATCCCGACGGGGCCCACCACGGCCCCTCGCCGGTGCTAAGGTGGGGCTTGCAGTGGCTCTCGCGGCGCCCACTTCTCTGGCCCGGTTACACACCGGGCACATCTCCTGTCTCCTCATCGTCCAGCTTCTTCCTCCTGCCACGGAACGATGCCCGGTACATCTCGAGCACGGTCTCCGGTCCAGGCACCAGCTCCCCCGTTGCCAAGGGAACGACCTTTAGCCTCTCCAACGTTCGGAGATCAGCATCGGTTAGGTGCGGGTACCTCAACCTCACGGCAGGTTCGTTTCTCTCCCAGGCGAGCGTCAAACTGTCTTTCGTCCTGGTCACACTCCACCCCCAAGCTTCTCCATCCGTTTTAGACTCCAGATTTCCGGGCAGTACTCGACGTCTTCGCTGTCCAAGAGCGATCGGAAGCACGGTTCGGTGAATAGCGCGTCAATCTTGGAATCCGTGATCAGAGTCAACCTACAGGCCTCGTGCGGGTAGTACCGAGCGAACCTTCTGAGCTTCGTGAGAGACGGGGCATCAAAGTACCCTTTGACCTCGATCCAGCGGTAGTGCTCCGGTGCCCCTTTGCGCCACGCCTTGAAGTCGGGTCTGTAGAATCGGTTCCCGCGACGTATGTTTACGAACTCGAACTCTTGAGGCTCGTACTCCCATTCCCATTCCAGTGTCTCAAGAGCCTTGGCTACCGCACACTCAGACTTCGATCGGAACTTCACCCCGTTGAAGCTTGGCCGGGGCGTCCCCTTAGGGGTGATGTGACCAAAGCTGCGCGGTCTCTTGGTCATCTGTTACTCCCCTTTGGCCTGCGTCTTGGGTAACTCTCCGTTGTCAAACCCTGGACACCCTTTGGCTGCCTCCTCGGCTTCCCGCTCTATCATGGCGCGTCCTTCTCTGCCTGCCCACGCCTTACTCATCTTTGGGCAGTACCGGAAGTCCATCCCATGAAGCGGGATCGTCTGACCGTGCCCAGTTACTACCTGTAGCTTGTCTCCTCTCGCCGGGTCCCCACGGTGCAGGTTCACGCAGTCAAAGCACGATTGGACGCGAGGCTTTTCCGGTGCGATCATGGAGTCGTACTTCCGCATCAGGTCCTTGCGACCTAGAGTCTCTGCGTCTGCAAGTGCCTCGTCCAGAGATACGAGTCCCTTGCGAACGGCTGGGCGGACAATCTCTGCCTTGCTCCAACCTGGCCTGGACACCCGCTCCATGATCGTCCCTACTTCGGGTTTGTCCAACCAGTTGGACAGGTTCTCTGGTTCGGGTGGAGGCTCCCCGTTGCCCGAAAGAGCCGGGAGAACGAGGTCCTTTACCTGCCCCATGAGGGCAAACTGCTTGCCCCGTGCCCAGTCTCCGAACCTGTAGACCTCAACGTACTCCTCCCAGCTTCGGAGATCAGGATCAACGTGTCTCCATAGCTCGTACCTGTGGATTATGAACAACCGAAAGGCCAGTTCGTAGAGCCCCCGACCTACAGACGACCGAAGCTCCTGCGCTTCCTGATGGAGCTTCAGGGCTATTCCTTGATCCCTGTCTGATACTGCTACGCTTCCCCCATCGTCCATGTCGCCTCCCCATCAGCTTGTGGTCTGCCAAACCGTTTCCGACTGTAGCAAGTTGCCTTCCTCCTGTCAAGCCCTTTCGTGTCTTTCCTCTGCTCTTTCGGGCCTCCTCCTTTCTTCGTCCTCTTTCTGGGAATCTGGTTTGGGAAAGTCCTCCTCCCACTCTATCCCAAGGTCCTCGTGTACCCGTTTCGCCTTGCGCGGGGCCTTCCTGAACGTGGCCACGTCAAGCCGTGGGTACTGTAGCTCCTTGCCGGACAGTAGCTCGGCAATCGTGATGATCTGGATCTTGGGGTACTTCTTCCCCAACGCCTTCGCCTCATAAAACCCCGCGCTTGCGGCCTCTGTCTTCATCGGTTCGGTCGGTTCCTGAAGAGTCACGAACGCCCCGATCACCCCTCCTTCGCGGTCGGTATCGTGGCCGAGCTTCGCGATGTCTCCCCGCTGTACACCACCGCTCTTCACCTGGACGATGATCTTCTTCGCCTTGCCCGAGTTGTCATCGAAGAACCTGATCACCCCGTCCACTCCCTTGTCTGCCCCCTTCGCCTCTTGGTACGGGTGCGCCTCCACTAGCCCGAGCGCCCATAGCTGGAACTGGTAGCGGTCCTCTTGGGCCAGGGCCTTTGCCCCTTCGAGGTCCGTAGGAGCCCCGATCACCTCATACGGGGAGAGGTTGGGGCCGAAGGTATCCCGGAGACGGGTCCGCATGAGGGTGATGGCAAGGTAGGTGATGTCTATGCCGATCCATCGCCGCTTCAGGCGCTCGGCAACGGCGATGGTGGTCCCGCACCCGCAGAACGGGTCAAGCACAAGATCGCCCTCGTTGCTCGATGCTTGGATGATCCGCTCTAGCAGGGCCTCGGGCTTCTGGGTTGGGTAGCCGAGGCGTTCGGCGGCCGTGTTCGCAACTCGCGGGATGTCGGTCCAGACCGAGGAAACAACCTTCCCCGGACGTTCATCGAGATAAACCTTCCATCCATCCAGACGTGGCGAGCCATCCTTCTTCGTAAGCACTCTCCCGTTTATCCAGAGCTCTTCCAGTTTCTCACGAGAGACCGCCCAAACCCTATTCCCGGGCGGTCTTACCCCTCTCCACTCAAACTGCCGTTCCGGGTTCGTTCCCATCATTGTCAAGTCTTGGCCTGTAAAATAGCGTTGTGTGGTCGGCTCATACTCGTACCGCGAGAGTTGCGCTTCCCCGTAAGGGACGTATTGCTGGTTGAACACAAACTCGCGGCCCGCGGTGTAGAACAGGAGCGAGTCGTGCACCTTACCCCAAGCGGCCGTTCTCATATTGTGAGCGTTGGTCCGTTGCCAGACGATCTCGTTTCGGTAGTTCTCCCCCCCAAACACCGCATCCATCACGAGCTTCAGGTAGTGGCTCGCCGTCGGGTCACAGTGGAGGTAGATGCTCCCCGTCGCCTTCAGGACGCGCCGGAGTTCCACAAGCCGGATCGCCATCATGGTGAGGTACGCCATCATGTCGTTCGTCCCGAGGAACCGCCGGAGCGCGTCCATGAGGTCCGGGAGCTTCCCCGGCCCCTTGGTGATAAGCTCGTGGAACGCCTCCTCTGACTCCATCCCCCAGTGCCAGGTATCGTCGAACGCTTTGATCTGTGCCTTTGATCGTGTGCCATTCTGCTCCGCAAAGAGGACGTTGTAGGTGGCCTTGGAGTTGAACGGAGGGTCCAGGTAGATCAGGTCAACGCTCTCGTCGGGAACGTACTCACGTAGGATCTTGAGGTTGTCCCCGAAGTAGAGCTTGTTCTTCCACCCGTCGGTCATGATTCCCTCCATCCTCCCTAAGATGAAGCCTTTTCTGCAGCCTTACGCCTCCGGTACCACTCCTTCTGGTACTCCTTGTGCCTTTGTAGAGCAAGGGATGCGTAGTGAGAATAGATCTCACGAAGCCTCTCTTCCGACCGGACGATCTCGATAACGAGCCTGTCCGGACCGTCAATCTGGAAGAAGGCGTGCTCCCCACCTTTGAGGTTGTACGCGTCAGAGATCCACTTGGGGAAGTTGACCCCCAACACGTACTGGGCGGGCTTCCCTTTCGGCTTGCTGGCCCGAACCCAGTGGATCCTGCGCACTGGGGCACCACCGCGGGTATAGGGCATCTCTACCTCCTCAGAGTGATATCCAAACAGGACCGAACAACAGGCGCTTTGCCGTCAATAAACCTGTTATGGTGAGGATAAAACCGGTTTATGAGGGTATCCAGATCTGTTTGGCGGATATCACTTCAGCGCCTCCCGGAAGCTGTATTTGATTTTTACTCCGGGTATAAAATATCAGGCCTTTGTAAGAGGTCAGATATTGATACCCCTTGCTGGGCCAGCCGCCGGGAGCGATTACCACCAGGGGCCTGTCTGCTTTCGATACAACAATGTTAAAGGCATCCGGCTCCATGCGAATAATCGCTCCCGAAGCCTCTACCGCCTGTACCATTGCCGCATACGCCGCAGCCGCTCCTCCATAAGCCATATTCTCTACCTCCCGGCCTCCGACGTGGGCAGGAAAAGCACAATGGAGCCCTCGTTTGAGCACACGATGTCTGCGTTTGTCTTTGCCTGATCGCTCATGCTGTTACCTCCTTCCTCTTCGGGTGAAGAAGCCCATCCGCCATCCTTTTCGCTGGCTCGCATTCAAGCGGCGAGCAAGGCCCACACCACACGATAAGAGATTCCATTGAACACGCACACAAACGGTCGTAGCCATGGCCATTGTCTCGCACCAAACACAGACCATCGCAGTCGTGTTCGAGGAGCCACTCCCTGACAATGTCTCCGACTGTTACCTTCCCGATTGCATCATTCCTCTCTTCTGTCATTCCCTCTCCTCGTGCGCCGTATAGTTGAACAGGCTCGCATACCACAGGATCGCATCCCTGATTGACTTGGTATCTGCATCCTCGTTTGGCTTTGCCCTAATCACCGGGTGCCCGATCTCTCCATACCCAGCCCACTGGAAAGAGGCCGTTTCAGGCCATCCCTTTTCGTCTAGCTCACCGACAATCTGCAGTTCCCAGAGCACATGGGACGCGAACTGATCGCGGCAGAGCACGATCATGTACTCTCTGGGCACGAGTGCCCTCTGAACGTCCCCTACCTCGTGCCATCCGCTCCTGACTAGGATCACCCGTGGAATGTCTCGACAGTACCTCACAAGGTCTTCTGCGTTGTCGAGCCACCGATCTCCTCTCTTCACTCGCTTTCGCTGACCGTTGGCCATGGCCTTGTAGGCCATGTGTAGAGCGCGTATATCCTTGGCCCATCTTAGCGCCACATCTGCTGCACCTTTTTCGTCCCCAGCTACGGCCACGATCCGAGTCTGGTCGTTCTCGTAGCTGTACACGTACACGGCCTTTGCGTTGGCGACTATGAGAATCTCGTTCGCAACGTCCTCGGGTGCCCCCGGTAGCCGTGACACGTGAGCCCAACAGATGTCTGTGACAGGATCAGCTTTCCATCCCAACTTCAGAAGCAGATCCTTCTTTACAGAGCCAACTGCAGCCACCGAAAATCTTGGTTCGTTGTCCATTCCAACCTCGCTCACTCTCCGATCACCTCCTCGATTGCCTTGGCTAGCTTCCCGGCAGGCTCATCCGGAACGGCCTCCCATGGCCCGGACACGATTCTTCCCATGCCGGGCGGAACAAGCGTATCTATCACAATGAACCTGGACAGCCCTGTCAGTTGTGGGCGAAAGGCCCCAAGGCATCGAGGGAAGGGGTACTTACAGACACTCCATCCGGTGAAATACGTGCTATCAGCTTTCAGGTAGTAACCTCTACCGCCAGCAAACTTCTCCCGGTGTTCGATGCTCTCCTCGAACACTCGCAACTCCGCCGTTACACGCTGGCCCTGATAGTCGTACGCCGGGAGCTCAGGAGATGAAGCGATGAACGCTTCCGCTTCCTCCACGCTGAAAAACGGGTTGCTGTTGCCGTCTCCTCCCGGCTCGAAGTGCCTGTGGATCGGAGAAAACTGACCTGCCCATTCCATGTAACCACCGCAGTTGACGTTTGTCGTGAGCACGGCTCTGATCCTGTACAGGTTCTTTCCGGGACCGAGGTGTTCTGTCGGCCCAAACCGAGCTGCCATCTTTCGCAGCTCGATGAACATGTCACGCTGGTGGCTAGAGAATCCCAACACTACGTCAAACACGCTGCCGATGTGGTAGTAGTCTGTCTGTGCATCGTGACGGGCCACATCATACCGGGCCACGATGGCCGCTCGGGCTTCTTGTGGAACAATCCCGACAAACTCCTCCTTAGTTACCTCCAATATCCTGCTTGTAGACGAGCTCATTCTTCACCTCAGCAGGACCGACACGAACCACAACAGGGCCGTATCTGCGTAGTGTGACCCGTGCCAGGGTTCCCATTGACCGTCCAGAACCTCCAGCCTCACGGAGGCCGGCTCACCGTTCTCGCCCAGCTCTCCAGTTAGGCGGCAACCCCTGGAGAGCACGATTGAGTACCAACCGGACCTAACGAGAACGTCAAGTGGGAGCTTCGGGCAGCGCCACTCGACGTCCTCGGGCGAGAAGAACTCCTCCTCGTATGGCCCTGTGGCCTTGGAGGCCCCGGATGCCAAGATCCCGTGTGCCTCATAGAGGCTCTTTACAACCAACGCCCAATCGTCGGCGTTGGTTTCCTCGACCCACCTTCGTTCCGCAAGAGCCCTCATGACCTATCACCTCGCTCTTTATACTCCTGGATTTTCCAGTCCTCTACGAGGCCACCGATGGAAACCCAAACGGGTTTCCCATTGACGAATACCATCCCTCCGCAGGCATCTTCAAACGCCACCGGGGGAACGTCGTACTCTTCCGTACCTCTCTTTCTCCTTTTCATTTCCCTCCTCCTTTGGGCACCGGTTTGTTCCGGTGTCTGATGTTATTGTACAACCCCAGGTTATCGGTGGCAAGAGTTCGTGGGGAGACATCTGTCCCATCTGGTGCGGGTGTTACTTTGAGGCTGGGTCTCTTTCGGTCTTTGCTCTCAGGCGGGCGATGGCCTCCATTGCGGCTGCACGTGCCTCAGGGTCCTCGTCTTGGACCTCTTTGCGTTCCTGCCTGACCCGTTCCAGGGTTTCGTAGGCCCTGTTCTTGCCACCTAGTCTGTCGGTCCACTTGGGTCCCGCCACGTCGCCCGGAGATCGTGGGGCCTGCTTCATCGCCCAGCTATCCCCGGTCAGTTCGCAGAGCCAGGCTGACCGGTCCACGAACCGTCGCAGGATTCGAGGTCCATACCGCTTACTGAACTCCCTGTCCGTTGGGTTCAGGTTGCTTCCGAGTAGCAGGGGGCGGTTATCTCGCCAGCGCCTGTCCACTACGGTTTGGAGCCCCTCCATGGCGTAGTCGCTCGGAGCCTCAACTCCGATGTCGTCAATCACGACCACCGTCGCGTTCAGAAGCCCCCAGATCGGGTCGTCCTCGTGCGCTGCTATCGCGGCTCGGCGCGCAATTGCTAGTTCTCCCAGAGGCCAGTACGCGTACCGACCCGACGGCCACTTTTCGTTCACCTCGTTCAGCACTGCCGCGAGTAGCGTGGTCTTTCCCCGTGCCGTCTCTCCGTAGAGGAGGAGGCTCAGTGCCTCCCCCTCCACGATCCTCCGGGCCAGCTCTACCGCGACCCTGTTCCCGTCGTGCACGTGCACGTCCTCGAGCCTGATGCCCTCGAACCTTTGCCCTAGCGGTGCCCCGATCATCATTAGAATGGCACCTCCTCGCTCTCTGGCTCATGGGCCTCCGGAGGCAGGGTTTGCGGGGCCCCGCCATCGGCCTTCTTCGGCTCCAGAAACACGGCTCTCCGAAGAGCAAGTTCAATGCGCTGACGCTTCTGACCGTCCTGCGTTGTCCAACTGTTCAACTTCAGCTTCCCCGAAACCCCGATACGGTGACCCTTCCTCGCATACTCACTCAGAGTCTCCGCGAGCTTGCCCCATGCTGTTACCGGGATGAACAACGTCTCCTGCTCCTCTCTGTCCTTGCGTGGGACGCCATTCACCGCAAGCCTGAACTTTGCAAGGGCCGTGCCCTCCGCCGTGTATCTCAGATCGGGGTCTTCCACTAGCCTGCCCGTGGCGGTGAACTCGTTTAGGTCTGACATCACGCCTCCTTCGTCTTACCGTACTGCTGCCGAACAAACCGGGCCAGGTCGTCCTCGGGCCCCACGACGTTCGTTGGGGCCCCGGCTCTCCACTTGGGGTCCGGCCTCCCCTTGCTGTCCCAGTCGCGTGCCGCCGCGATGTACCCAGCAAACTTCTCTGGACCGAACAGGGTCTGAGGTCGCAAGTATTCCTGCATCCGATCATCTGTGCCCCACTGTGCCGCCTTGTGTTCGATCACCAGGATCAGGTCCTCCGGCTTCCAGCCCTCCCGGAACCTCCCCCGGATGTATCGCAGGTTCGCTCTCGTAGGCTGAAAGTGCCTGTTGCATCTGACGTTCAGCCTTTCGAGCACCTGCACGGCTAGAGGATCGAGTCTCACGTCCCGACTTCCCCCTCTTCTCCCCCACTCCCCCTCATCTCCCCTCTTATCTATACTACTCTCCTCTACTCCTGTCTCTACTCTATACTCTCCCCGGATCGTACATCCGGGTGGGGGTGGATCTACCATCCGGGTGGGGGTGGATCTCTCATCTACCCCGGATCTCCCATCCACCCCATCGCAATCGGTTGTTGGGTTTGTAACGGGAGGCTGCACGTTACTACCCGGATCTGGCATCCGGGTCTCTTCGTCCAGTGGGATCGGTTCGGGTATCGGATCGGGGTTGGGAACCTGTGAGTTATCCTGTGAGCGTGAGCGGGCAGCGGGTTGAGGAAAGCCTGCCGGGTAGAGTCTGCGCTCAACGTGGTTGCCCACTCTCACGAACTCCCGGACGATGAAGCCTCGGTCAATGAGTTCGTAGAGGATCCGGGTCACGGTCTCGGGCTCGATCTCCAAGGCTTGCGCCAGGAACTCATTGCTCGCATAGCATCCTCTCTCGCCCGAGTCGAGGCCCATGATCCGACCGAAGAGGAGCTTTGCTCTCGGAGAGAGCCCCTTGGCAAACAGGACGTGAGCGGGTATGTACGCCCCTCCCAATCCCCGATAGCTCTCCTCTGGAGCCTCGCCTTGACTTGACATCCTTGGGGCATTGTGGTATTCTAGACCTGCCGCTTCTGCGGCATAATGCCCCATCACTCCTCCTGTAGTGGGCCCCGCTGGGGAGCGGGGCCCTTCGTTTGTCTCCGGCCCCATGTTTGCCTCCTTCAGGAGCGCTGTGCTTCCAGGCCCCGCTCCACTAGCGTCCAGACCGCCCTACTGATTGTTAGCCCGTTGTCATGGGCGTAGCTCACGATCTCGTTCAGTAGGTCGGACTTCGGTGAGAAGTACAACATAATCACCTTGCGCCGCCGTGTCATTTAGCCTCCTTCTTTGCCTCTAGGCCCAGTTTCGCCAGGCGTAGCAAGCCTCCACTCATGGAAAGCCTGTCTTCGGGGTGCCTGCGGTTGTATTCCTCGATCCACTGCATTGCCTCAAGGAATACTTGCTCCGCGTACTTCGTCACGAGGATGGGATGGTACATCCCACCACTTGTTGCACTAATATCATCGTTCCCTGTCATTCTGCCTCCTTGTGATGTATTGTAGCGACGTCCTCCCTGAAAGCCCAACTATCCGAAGTCTCTGTGACACTCCTTCCAGTAGCCGCATGTATCCTCCTGACACCACCACGAACCCTGTAGCGCTGGCAGGAAGAGCTGGTCTTCGTACGCCTTCTCTATTGACAGTCGTACGTCTCTCAGCATCCTGAGGATCCCTGCCACCTCCGACGGTGTCCCCTTCGTCACGTTGTGGGTTACCGTGTTCGGCTCCTTAGTGGCGACCAGGTAGATTGCCTGAAGGTTGTCCACTGGGAGCCCGATTGAGTTTGCCCCGTACTGGTAGAGCCGGAGCTGCGCGACTACGTCCGCAGGCACCGACCCCGGACGCCTGCCGGTCACCTTGAAGTCCATCAAGTTGGACTGCGCGTCCATGAGGTCCAGCACCATGGCGATGGTGATTCCGTCGAGCCCCATGGGGACCTCTATCTTCCTCTCAATCAGGTCTGGACTAGCCGGGACGATCTTCGGCGCATCGTTCTTGTGGAAGACTTCCAGGGTGGCGTACCCGCGATCCTTCGCTGTACCGGGGTCCTCCCCGATCCATAGGGCATCAGGTGCCTGCTCGTCGAACGCCTGGGAGTAGGCATCAGCCACCTCGTCCCACGGAGGATCAACCTCCTTCAGGGCCTTCACGGTCATGTGGTGCTGGATCCCCTTGTGGGCCGCAGAGCCCACGACCATGGCCCCGCTCGGAGGCTGTATCCGGCCCATCCCATACCGGTACCAGTGCTGACGCTGGCACCGTAGCCACATCCGGGCTTGGGACAAGGAGATGTACCTAGCTTTCTGTGCCGTGACTTCCATTCCCGCCTTCCTTCTGGCCAGGATAATACTCCGCCACGAGCTTCTCTAAGTCAACTTCTTCTGTCTCGTCTGAGATCATGGGATCATCGCACTCTACCTCCTGTAACTCCCACAATTCCGGTGCCATCCCCTCGAACATCGGTACGACTTCGTACCTCTGAGGGTCCCCGAACAAGCTTAGGTTGGCAGCCGTCACCTTCACGTACCGCTTCTTCACGATCATGCTGTCTCCCCCAACTCAGGCTCCCACTCTCCCTTCAGGGTAGACTTCCTGAACCTCATCACGTTTCCAGAGAAGGGGGTGCGGTACTCGCCATTGCCTCGGTGTACCCACTCTCTACACTCCGAGGCATCCACATCCCAGCCTAGATCCTCTCGCAGGAACCCCAAGGCTCGCTGCAGGGTTTTCTCGTCCAGAAACTTCGTGTCACCCCACGTTGGTGGGGTCTCGAAGATGCTATCGGGCCATTCCTCGGTCATTTCGTCACCTCCTCCAACTCCTCGTACAGCGGCCACGTGGGAGCCGGACACCCCCATATAGCCTTGTCCATGCCGGGGAGTCCGTATGTCGCTTTCCTCTCCAGAGCTTGAATGAACGCGTATGCCTCCGTCCTGTACCAGTCTGGATCGTCCGAACACTGGTACTCGTAGCAGTGGCACGATGCAATCACTTGAATCGGGTCGAGAGGCTCTTCCCAGTGAAGGTTCCTGAAGTCATGGACAGTCAGTCTGTAGCGAGGTTTTACGTTCTCATCAGGGTATCTCTCGCGCACTGCAAGAACGTTTGTGTCCAGAAGTAGCTGTGCTAGTTGGAGCCGTTCCTCTGGAGACGAGTCCAGGTAGATTTCCTTGATGTAAACGACCTCGCCGTAAGGCCCTCGAACATACCATGTTAGGCTTGGCCCAGATGACGTTGTATCGCCATGCCCGATTCTGACCATCGCTGCCTCTACGAGGTAGACGATGTGCTCCTTGTCCACGATGTAGCTACTCATCACTCCTCCTCCCCGTCCTCGATCCAAAACTCAATGATTCCCCAGTCAACGGTTCCCCCTACGACTCGTTCCCCATGCTTTGACCCCTTTGCCTGTAGTGGAGGGATGGAGTGTGCTACCCATCCCAGCTCCAGTAACCAGGATTTGCACCCGTGGGGGCAAACCCCATCGGGCTCCACCCAGCAGCCGTCGGTGGCCTCACAGCCACCGTCCTCCATGAGCCATTCCTCCAATTGTTGCATACTGGGGCGCTTCGTTTTCATTTTCCCTCCTTCTCTTTTTGTAGAGCCCGCCAGTAGTCGAGGTCCTTCTCGAAGGCTTCAATATCCCTGATACCCTCAAGGGTTGCCTTGAGGGTTGGGATGTGACGGAGATCCAGCCCGATTAGGCTCGACCCGAACCGGGCTTGGCAGTAGTCTTCCAACCCCTTGACCGAGATGCCCTTCTTCTCGGCCAGGGCCCCGATGAATTGGATCGGTTGATCGGCCTGTGACAGGTCCAGCGAGCCTTCCGCCTCGCTTTCCCCGAGAACCCCGAGGCCGATCAGATTACCGATTGCCCTCTCCCAAGCTCTGGTGTGCGCCCTTGCCTTGGCGTCGTGTACCCTCCTTCCAACTGGTACGGGTCCTCCTCGGGTCATGGCCGCGACCTCATCTGTCGCTGCCACCCCGAAACCGTACGCCCTGGTGCCCCAGGGCGTTTCAACGTAGGTCGTACACTCGAACATGTACTCCCCACGTCCTATCTCTACCCGTTCGATCTTCGGCTCCTCGGGCTCTGTCAAACATAGCCCTCGGAAAACCTTGGCGTACGTCCCCCTTTCCAAGACGGGTTTCCGTACGCCCTGCTTGTTTTCCACCCAGATGATCTCCTTCTCCGGGACGAGTTCCCGAACGAATTCATCTAGGGCCCTGTTCGCCGCGCTCAACCGAGCCACGCTGCTCTCGAGCCCATCTATGAGAGCAACGTGCCCGTCAGTGGGCACAACTTCTACTGAGGGGCTCTTCCTGCCCCTCTTGCCACAAGCAGGTTGTACCCCTTCAGGTACCACCTGTTCTCCTTGTACGGGTTCGCTCATGCGATCCTCCTTGCATTGTCCAGATGGTATCTCCCGTAGATAGGAACCCCGTGGAGTTCCCATCGAACGATGAGATCCTCACCATCCACCCGAACGAGTCGGGCGGCCCACTCGCAACCACCATCGGCCACAAGAAAAACGGGCGCATTTGCCCGTTCAGTCACGTGGTTCCGAACTACCCCGCCGATGGTGGAGATTACTGGCGATACCATGGCCACCTCCTTTCGGCCTCGGCCTCCTCGGCCAAGGCCACAACCGCTGTGCTGAGCGCGTCGTATGTGCACTCAGCACACAAACCATCCGGGCTCGTCTCTGTAACGACTGCCCGGCACAACTGGCAGCGGACGACAGCCTCCTCCTCTGCCGCGGCCTGCACGTTCCACCGGATTATTTCCCTACCCTCTGTTCCGTGGTCCATTTGGTCTCCCCCCTTCCCTTGGTGGGCCATGTTGTGGTTGTATAATACACCCAGAGTGCTGTCTTGTCGACACTTTGAGGGGGTAATTTTATGAGACATTTGTCCGCGTCAGACAGACACTAGAGCGAGTTGGGCATAGCCCTTGGAATTAGCTGTCGTTTCCCAGGAACCGCCATGCCCGGCGTCCCTTGCCGGGATCACCGACCAGCGACTCCCCCTCCCGATGGTCTACCAGAGATGGGATGGGATACACGACTGGCATCCCTCTCCGTTTCAGGAACCGGGCAATCCTCGTGTCGTCAGGGTACGGCTTCCCGTCTGAATCCAAGCTGGAGTCTTTGTCGCCTGACTCGATCATTGCGGGAATCACACCGACAGGCAGGCACACTGCGAGTCCCCACCGAAGCCACTCACGTACAATCTCCCCATCCCTATCTGCGCGCTCTATATCCTCGGGATCCATCCGCGTCCTGCCAAAGTAGAAGCTAACCGCGCAGCCTAGCGGGGCATTGGCCACGAGGAACCTCTCGGCCCTGCGCCTGAAGTCACTACACAGGATCGCATCGTCCTGGAGAACGAGGTGCCATATCGCCTCAGGATCGTGCATCTGCCACGCTCTCCTGCAGTTGGCCCACAGGCCATCACCATGATCCCAGGACACGGGTACGTTCCCGAGAGTGGCTACCAGGCCTTCTACCCACTCCTTGCGGGACGGGTGCGCCATGATCGAGATAGACAGAATGCTCATCGCTTCTTCTCGCCTCCGAGTAACTGCCGCCAGGGCTGCTTTGATGCCACGTCTTCCACTGCCTCCGCGGCCCCCTCTCGCACGGCATCCTTCAGGACGTCCTTCAATCCACCATCGTCCCACAGGTAGTTTAGGAATGACCTCACCTCATCTCGGATAACCTCCTCGATCCAGGTGCTAAGGGCTTCTGGGAGACTTGCGGTGTCCTCTACATCTTCGTTTTCATCTTCGTCCTCATCTTCGTCTCGAAAGCTAGGTCGTGGCATCTGCGACCTCCTTCGCCACATCGCGGGCAAGGTCCATCAGCTCTTTCCCACGGGCTACAACCTGAGCGTGTGGCACCTGCCTCCAGATCCCAGGCTCAATGGACATCCCAAACGCACTCGCGTAATCGGCAAACTTGAACCCGTTACCCAAGACTCGTTCGTCCTTGATCCACATTGAGGGGACTCCGAGACAGTCCGCGAGGACCAGGCCGTGCAGAGAGCTACTCACGATCCGTTCGCACTTTGCAGCCTGGGCAATGACTTCGTCCACTGGCTTCAGCACGTCAATCAGGAGGGTATGATCCGGCGGGTGATTCCAGTGCATCTTCGCAACGTCCGGGTACACGACGTAGTGTGGGATCTCGCCCAACCGAAACTCAAACGTCCTCTCACTGGGAACGAACTCCGTTATCGCAAGCCCCAAGTCCCCCAACACGGGCCTCTGCGTTGATAGCAGACCACATCTCTCCTTCGTGTGGGCTCCACGCAGTGCAAGCACCTTTGCCTTCCTTAGATTCTTCCGGTCCTTTGAGTACATCATTCCGCTACCCAGTACGATCCCGGAGTACCCGTTAGGGACATAGCCCAGGATGCTCCCGCAACCTACCAGCTCTGCCGACCGGATTTTCGTCCACTCCAGTGTGACCCCGAGCTTCTCGAACAGCCATGGCGTGATAACGTCTCCGAAGTTCGCCCCGTTGGCACACCGGCTCCAGAACGCTTTCATTCCGCCTCCTGCGGTCCAAGGTAGGTACTCACGAGGTCAATCCCGTTTTTCTCTGCGTAGTCCAGGATCTCCATGGCAAGTGGATCTTGCCGAAACGGGTCCCGTACCTTGCCGCTCCACAGGATCAACCGGACGTACGCAGGTACCACTTTCCTATACGCAGCCATTCCGAACGCGTCCAGGTAGTGCTCCATCTCTCCGAGTAGCTCCAACGTCAGTGCGGTCCGTACGCACTTCAGGCATCTTCCACAGTTGATTACGTGCTCCGGGCTGTTGAAGCAGACGTCGAGCCTGTTATGGCTCTCAGGAATCTGGGCCACCTCTGCGGTCCTCTCCACGCGGCTCAGGCGGCCACCCTCAACCCGACACTCCAAGGACTCGGTTCCAAGACCCGGTACTACCACGGGGTTCGCCACGCTTATGTCATGGTGGGGCCTCAGGTTCACCGATTCCTGGTACGAGGTTGCGTAGATGAACTCCCCCACGCCTTCCTGCAAGGCTTGTGCCACGGACAGGTTAGCGAACGCATGTACCACCTCAAACCGGAGGCCTCCAGAGTAGATGAACTCATGGAGGTTCGACTCTACCACCACCAGGGGCAGCCCGATCAGCTCAGAACTACCCCGTGCACGGGCCAACCGCCGCTCGAACAGCACCCTCCCCTTGTTTCCTGAACCATGATTCCCTACATCGTGAAACGTTAGGATGTCCAACCGGTTGGACCCGTTGAGGTATTGACCAACAACCCACCACGAGTCCACTCCGCCGGAGAATCCTGTGGCTCTCAAGCCTTCGCCATCCCGGACTGGATTGCTTCGCAGGTCAACCGGTTCGATCTCAACCTTCTGCAGGTCGGGCCTGACCTCTACCAAGGCATCCTGAATGGGGCCCATGAGCGCATTGAACAAACGCTCGGATAGCGGAGCTCCCACCACGATCTTGTCCCCGTGCTTCATTGCTATCGGTAGTAGAGCAGTTACAAACGGGTCAACGGTCTCTGCAATGAGCCCTGTCCACTCGGTAGGAATGCGGTACCACAGTAGGCGCGTCTTTCCCTCTGAGCATACCTGACAGGATAGAACTCGCCCGCTCTCACGAACCTCCGGCCCGATCAGGGTTAGCATAGGGGCACCTCCCACCTAGAGGGCGTTGGGAATAGGATGTCGAAGCCACGGATCATTGCGTTCGACAAGTGTGGCTCCGTACTGAAGAATGGGCCCCGGTCCATGGCACGCGCAACGAACTCGTCTGGGGTCTCTCTCTCAGAGAACAGCTTTACGTCTCTCGTGAACACCCCCTTCACGCGCAGCGTGTTTGCGTACAGGCTTCTCCAGAGGACCCAGTGAGACCTCCGAGGGTGTTCCCACTCGTACTTCCTCAACGTGTCCCCAAACCGATCTCTCTCGATCCGCATCGGGGCATGAGCCTCGTAGCAGTTAGTCGGGTATCCCCTGCCGGACAAGGCAGCTGCCGTGTTTCTCAAGGCTTGCTGATACGCTCCTCCATGGTGAACTGCTACCCGACTAAGGGTTCCCAAGTAGTAGTGAGGCAGCTCGATCAGGTCCACGTCCTTCCCGATAAAAAAATCGTCTGACATGAACACAAACTGTTCGGTTAGCTCGGGTTGTGCACACGCCACGAGGACCTTCAGTGCAGTGCACGCGTGGGGGTTCCCACTGAAGTCTGGGATGCGCAGGTGATGGTCGGGACAGATCCACTCTGGACAATGGCCGATGATCCACAGGTCTCTTAGCCCACGCCCGTGCATCTCCAGGCTGCGCAAGGAGTACCGAAGCTCGGCATCACCGTACTTACTGTACGGTCCCACCGCGTACACGACGTCTATCATGCCCATCATGACTCTGGACCGGACCCCGTGATCCCCAGACGGCTCGCCCTCCGTCGTAGCTGATCCGCGGATCTCCCAGGCGGGAAGTGAACGGCCCAGTATTCAACCAGCGTCCGTACCATCCCGCGCTTGTAGTACCGGCGCAGGATGGCATCCTCCTCCGGCGTCCACTCACGGGTAACAAGCATCGCCTCCGCCGCGGACAACTCCGGGATCTCCAGGACGCCGAGGTTGTGCGTTACAGCTTCACGATTTTCATCTTGTTCGCCACTAGGGCCTTTATGTGCTCGCGCCATTGTACCCTCCCGTCCTCGATCCAAAACTCAATGATTCCCCAGTCAACGGTTCCCCCTACGACTCGTTCCCCATGCTTTGACCCCTTTGCCTGTAGTGGAGGGATGGAGTGTGCTACCCAGCCGGGGCCTCCGACGTACGCCCAGTAGTGAACATGTGCACGCAGGACTACATCGGCAGTCGGAGCCTCGTTCCGCGCGGCCAGCAAGACGTTGTTCACCCACTCACGGGCAAGAGGGGTTCCCCTGCCGTACGGGACCCCGCTTCGGGGATTGTGGTGTCTGACGTCGAACACCTTGCCGTCAAAGTCAAGGCATCCGTGATCGAGGACTTCACAGTTGAACTCTTGGGCAATCAGGTCCTCTGCATCGTCCCCATCCTCGCTAACGTGGAACCTGGTGCCCCTGAATACGACTACCCTGGACGGGCGTAGAACACGGATAGCCTCACACGCCATCTCGATCTGTTCCAAGACGCTGCTCGTGATAAGCTCAGTCCCCATAGTCTTGGAACCTCTTCCCTCAATTGCATCCCCGACCAGGGCCACGGCTTGTCCAGCCCCGATCTCCTCCGCTATCCCAAGATACTCCTCCCATAGCTCTCGCTGCACCCGAGCCCAGGCCCGTTTCCATGATGGCACCCGATCATTGTCATTCCACCACCACCCTGGAGGCGTGAGACCGCCACGGTGCCCGGCGTGCAGGTCAGCTATCGGCACAAGTCGTCTCGGCTTCTTAGAGGTAGGCATCGCCCTCCTTCTCCCCCAAAGGCTGTCACCAGACTGGCCATGATGCTCATCCTTTGCCTCCCATCACCGGGGCGGGGAAGTTCCCTGCCCCGGCAATGGGAGACACTCGCATGGCCCCTGAGACGCCTATGAGAAGATAGAGGGCATCTTCTTTACCTGCTCCTCGATCAACTCGTACCACCCGCGGGCGAGAGCGGTGACTGCGGACCCAAACCCTAGCAACGC
>MTKX01004645.1_pt1 | contig 21388 bp, 25 predicted proteins | sample 1042771 | NCBI WGS metagenome assembly MTKX01 (sample SAMN06212183, study PRJNA360534) | anaerobic digester metagenome | biome: Wastewater treatment plant; material: sludge; isolation source: anaerobic digester fed with sludge from wastewater treatment plant | place: Denmark: WWTP Randers ... | reverse complement strand
GCCCCGCCAGTTCGACGCCGCAGCAGATGGCGCTGACGCCGTCGTACTGCCGCTTGACCCGCTCCGCGCCGATCATTGCGAAGATCTCGTCGAGCAGGGGGTCTTTTTCCGGGGTGTAGCGGGAGGCGCAGGGGCGCTGGTAGGCCACTTTCATATTCAGTTTCCGAATCTCTTCCGGGTGCGCTTTCAGGTAGTCCCGCAGGTGTTCGAAGATCGGGATGGGCCGGAAGGGCAGGTTGATCCCGTATTCCGGCGCCATACCCTTGAGCAGGGCGTAACAATCGTCGTGGACCACGACGATTTCCTTGGCCCCGGATTTGGCCAGGTTGTCCACCAGACCCTGGAGACGGTCCCGCATGATCGATTCGTCCCCCATGTGGGCGAACAGGACGTTGCAGAAGTAGTGGCGGCCCTTGAGGAGCGGAAGACCCTCGAAAAGCTTTCCCTGAATCGCCCAGGGCATGCTGCCCTCCATGACGCACAGAGACATGGCGCGGTCCGCCTTCGGCACGGCTTTCGGTTCCCCCTCCGCCTTGAAGCGGTCCGCCATCTGCGCTTTCAGGGCCGGATCGGTGAAGTTGCCGGCCTCTTCCATCCTTTTCAGGATCAGGTCGAAGGGCCGGGCGTCCTTTGGGCAGTACTCGTTGCAGGCGATGCAGGTGACGCAGTCATAGAGTGAGTCCACCTTCTCGCCCTGGACCAGCTTTTTGAACGCCTCGCCGCCGCTTACGTTGTCAAAGGGAAGGTAGTGGCACCGGGCCAGGCAGTCTCCGCAAAAATCGCATCTCTCTTCGTGAAACATGAAAACCTCCTTGGTTTGTATTTAAATGCCTTGCATATTCCTGATTTGGGGTAAGAACGGGCCTCCGGGATATCACCGGGAAAAACGATAACGAAAAGATGCTTGCCAATGGCGCACAACTTCCTCATGATTTAAAACGATCATCCGCCCGAGTGTCGAAAACACCTTCCCCACGGTCCGCGAGCCACCCGGTCTTCACATCCTGCCGTCCGTCAAAAAGCGGGACATAAGGCTTGAGGTCCAGCAGCGGCGTTCTGTCCACGATGTCAACGTCCTCGATGAACAGCATTGTTCCCTCGACACGGACGAGCCGGACCACCGACAGGCCGATCGGGTTGGGCCGCCGCGGGGCCCGGGTGGCGAAAACGCCCCGCATCGCGTCGTCCAGGAAGGGTTTCACCAGCAGGGAATGCCCCCGGGAGAGGTGAAAGTGGTAAATGAGGATGATGTGGGAAAAGCCGTCTAGGTCTTTTAGCCCTTCGCGGTAGCATTCATCCAGCACCACGGTTCCCGCAATACCCCTGGCGCCAGCGGGCTGGATGGGCATGTTCGCTGTATCCCGGAATGGGGAGTGGATGACGCCGATGGGGCGATAGGCGATCTCCTGATCTTGCATTACGTATTCTCTCACAATTTCCTGGCCGCGTAAAGCTGCCGCAGGGAATAGTTCTGATAATCCTTGAAAATATTTTCCGGAATGCTTTTTCGAAGCACCGTCATGCCCATACCGGCGAGGTCCGCGGCGCTGAAGTGGCAGGAGGTGTAGCCGGTCACGATGATATGGCCGTTGCTCCGCAGCTGCGGCAGGGTCTTCATCAGGATTCTCAAGGCTTTCTCGCGAGTTGTCACCTGGCGGTTCAGGAGCCCGCAGAAGATGACAACTTCGAACATCATCTCCGGCGGCAGAAGGGTCTCGATATCCTCCGCGTCGCCGAGGAGCAGGCCGGGGATATTCTTTTCCAAGGCGGCCTCGATATTGTCGGGATTGATGTCGATCCCGCAACATTCGATTTCTGCCATACGGATGCGGCCGGTTTCGACCAGGTTGCCGCACCCGCACCCCTCCCAGTTCCTTCCGGAACTTTTCTCTTCCCAGGCGGACCGGATGGCGGCGAGCAGGTCGCCGCTGCCGCAGCCCATGTCGATCAGATGTTCCGTGCATTCCGCCGAGACCCGACCGGCCCCGCAAAGATGCTCGGATCAGAGGCACGCCTTGCGCACATCGAGGTGCGCTTCGATCGTTTCAAAGGCATTGATGACGGCGGGGTAGATGAATTTCCTGTATGTCTCGAACTCGGGGCTCTCGTCAAATCTTCCCCGGGGGACTGACCTCCCCCGGTTTCTCTCCGGTACGATCAGTTCAAGGTCATTGCTTCCCTGACGGGACAGGTAGGATGCCAGCAGAGCCTCCTCCCATTTTTCGACGGGATATCCTTCAATCTCGGGCCAGAACCCTTCGATGTCTTCCGGCCGGACACCCTCCACCAACGCAGCCACGTGACGCAATTCCCGGTCCTGGGAGGCCGCATTGACGATCTCTCCCTGAAGGAACTGGTTCCCCCGGTATTCCATGAGGTTGAACCAGAAGCCGGTGCAGGCGGCGGACGGCCGTTCCCGAATGGACGCGAGCATCCGGTTGAACTCCTCTTCGGTCGCAACGGAGTTCTGCCGGGCGGGCTGCTTCCACATCCCGCTTGGGAAATTCTTTTCCTTCATGATCCGTCCTTTCGATGCTCCCTGTACTCGGGACTGCTTCCGCACCGGCAACCGGCTCGCCGCGGTTCCTTCCCCCTCACAAACCCCTTTGAACTTTTGCCGCGCTCGCTACATAATAGCGGCGACCGTCGGTGAGCATCGNNGCATCGTTTTCACCTGCCCGGCTGAAATCAGAGCCTCGAGCCCCTTGATTGCCTCCGTCACATGGAGGCCGTAGGCGTCTGCGATATCCTCGGCGGTGCAAGGCCGCCTTGCGAGCAGCGCGCGGATGTCTTCCTGCCCGACCGGGAATCCGGCGGCGCGCCTGCCGTTCCGTTTTTCCTCGCCCAAGATGTCAACCGGTCCCGGGAAGAGATCCCTGAGGGCGAGCATCTGTTCCCGTGAAAGCGCATATGCGTAATCCTCAGCCGGCGGTCGCCGGACGGTGTTGAGCTGGACCCGTTCCGGGCGAATCCACCTTGCCAGTGCGGCGATTGACTCCACCTCCGCAGGGATGCCCGTGATCCCGGCGAGGAGGAAAACCTCCAGCCATACGGATTTCGGAAATTTTTCCGTGAATTCGGCAAGTCCTCGAATCATTGCTTTTTCACTCGGTCCATTGCAGCCGCTCCCCCTGTTTTCAGCGGAAGTATCCGGAGAAAGCNNTTCGGCAAGTCCTCGAATCATTGCTTCGAACGGGATATCTCCATGCGGACGACTCACGTGGTGGAACAGTCGTTCGGTGCCTGCATCCAGGGACGGGATCACCAAGTCCGCCTCCATCAGGGCATCCCGGACTTCCGGCTTCCACAACAGCGAACCATTGGTGAAGACGGCGACCGGGATCCGGGTCCGTTCTTTGATCCGGCCGATGAGATCGCCGATGCGGAGATTCAATGTCGGTTCTCCGGAGCCCGCCAGGCTGATATAGTCAGGTGCAGGACCGGCACGGAGTTTTCGGTCCATCTCCTCGAGAACCTTTTCGATCTCCACATAGTCTGCCCGAGAGACGGTCTTGTTCGTCGTGCGCCCCAGATGGCAGTAGACACAGTCGTAGGTACAGGTCTTGTACGGTACGAGATCAATCCCCAGAGAGTGTCCCAGGCGCTGTGAAGGAACAGGACCGTAAACATGCCTGAAACCGGATATCATCGCTTTTTCACTCGGTCCATTGCAGCCGCTCCCCCTGTTTTCAGCGGAAGTATCCGGAGAAAGCGCTTTGCCTTCGATTGCGCATCGGCCTTGAAAGGGAGACTCCCTTCGTTTCATTCCGCCTTGTCAGTCAATCCTTGACTGGCCGGCACGTGTCACCCGCTATATTGACGATTCCATTAAGCGACGGAGACTCTATGAAATGGTGTACCGCCAGGCGCAGAACCATTCCGCCGGATGTTGATCGGGCGGGCAGCCGACACATTCGCAGCGGATCCGGCTGTCGATGGTCTCTCCGAAATGCCGGTACTCCACCAGACCGGCCGATTTGCAGGGGTAGTCCTCCAGGCCCTGACGCTTCCGCGCCGACTGGACACGGCAGTCGTTCATCTGAAAGACGATCGCATTGGGCCCTTCATCGACAATCGACTGGACATTGATCCGGGCGTACATCCGGAACCGCAGCGCTTTCTTCAACCCCTCGATGCCCGCCTGTTCCGGCAGCCCCAGGAACTGCTTGATCGACCAGGCCTCGAAAGGCGCAAAGCGCGTCCAGCAGGAATCGTTGCACCGCTTGGCATCGTACATGTCCCGGGTGTTCTCAACGGCCTGAAACCAGACGCCGTCGTTGGCCAGATTGATCAGGGACTCCCTCGGCATGTCCAAAAGCGGTTTCGGAATGCCGTCCTTCATTTCAAAACCCAACACCTTGGCAAAACGGTTCATCTGAATATTGTAGCTGTTTTTCGGGTCCATCGGGTCCCCCTTGTAGCCCAGGGCGTTCCAGTCAAGGCGGCCCTTCTCACTCTCCCAGGCGCTGATGTTATGGATGCGATTTGTCATTCAAATTCATTTTTTTAGGGCTGGTCTGCCCTTTTTTGAGAGTTTGGTTTTTTTACCGTCGGCGACGCATTGTGATTCTTGACGTAATCACTCACGGCCTGGTAGAGCGTCGTCGCCGCCAGGAGCGCGCAGTGGGCGTGGTCGTCCGGAAGTCCCTGGAGGTGCTCGAGGATGGAGCGCTGGTTGATACTCAGGCACTGGTGCAGCGTTTTTCCGATTGCCAGCTTCGTGGCGGCATTGCAGGCGGCGAGGCTGTACATGCAGCCGTCTGTGACGAACCTCGCGTCACGGATTTTTCCGCCCTCGATGCGCAGGTAAATCTCGTTTGTGTCGCCACAGGAGCCGGTCACCCGGGCATGGCCTTGCGGCCGGTCTAGGATGCCGTGGTGAGTCGGGTTTGTCCCGTATGCAAGGACCTTTTCGGAAAAGGCCATCCCGTGTTTTGCTGTTTTTGTCTCGGTTTTTTTCATCGTTGGACCTCTCAGATTGATCGGGTTAGCGGCGGCAACCGCCCCCCTCGCCGCAGGGTGGGCGTTCGCAGCTCTCTTCGCGGCCGCAACAGGTGCTTCCGCTCCGGCCGGCCGGTATCCGGGTCCCCATGGATCGGACACCCCGGGGCAGCATCCGCGTCAGGCGCCGGCTTTCGCAGGCATTGCAGCACCCCGGCCCCTCGGCATCGAATCCCTCGATCCGTTCGAAAACGGCCCCGCACCTGTCGCACCGGTATTCGTGAATCGGCATGGCACTTCCCCGGCATTCAAAGAATGAAGACCGCCGCGGCGATAACCGTCGTATAGCCGCGGTTTTTCAGGACGCTCGATTGCGTAATGTTCCGGGTGCCGACGATCTTGCCGCTGATCTTGAAAATTTCCTTTTTTTCGTCCCAGCTTTCGTCCACGTTGAAATCGATGCCCAGGGTGGATGCCAGCATGGCGGCAGCCAGGTCCTCGGCATGGTCCCCTGCCTGCTTTTCCGTCAGTCCGAAAGCGTGGTGCTCGCTGATGTAACCGTAGGTGTTGCGGTCGGCCGGAATGGCGCAGCCGATGGAGGCGGCAATCAAGCGGCGCGGTTCGCAACTGCAGCAGCGGCTCATGACGCAGTAGGTGATGGCGCCGGTCTGAAGCAGCCCCAGTCCTCTGGCCCTGGAGATCATGCGGCAGCCCGGCGGCAGTATACTGGAAACCTGCACCAGATTGCATTTCTCGATGCCGGCGTCGCGAAGGGCCAGCTCAAAGGAGTGAAGCTCCTCTTTGTGGACACCGACGCCCTTGGTCAGAAAGAACAGGCGGGGTACAAATATTTCCATGCGTGCAGCTCCTTGGGGTTTAGTGATCGCAGACGTTCTGCCCCGTGACGAGGGCGTCGTGCAGATAGTTTTTCACGATCGTTTCCGGATCGGCCGGCGCAGCGCCGACGATTACCTGGATTCCCCGCTCGGCGAAAAGCCCCAGGGCCCGGGATCCCATACCGCCGGCGATGATCGTGTTCACGCCCCGCTCCTGGAGCCAGGCCGGAAGCAGACCGGGTTCGTGGGGAGGAGCGGGTATGTCTTCACGCCGGACGATGGCTTTCTTTTCCATATCCACGTCCATCAGGGCAAAGGTCTCGCAATGGCCGAAATGGTTGCACAGCCGTCCGCTTTCGACGGGGACCGCCATTTTCACGGTTTTTGGTGATGCTTCGCCTGTAACTTCGGGTTTTGTTTTCATGCTTTTGTCCTTCCCTTTGTCCCTGAGGTTGAGAAGCGGGTCGACGGCGCTGGCAAATGCCTTGGCCGCTTCTGTATCGCTGTAATGGTAAATGAATGGCAGGCCCTGGTCGGAGGCCTGGACGATCATGGGCTCGAGAGGGACGCGGCACAGAAAGGGCACGTTGAGCTCTTTTGCCATGGTTTCGCCGCCCCCCCGCTTGAAGACGTCGATGACATTCCGACAGTGGGGGCAGACGAGCCCGCTCATGTTTTCGATAACGCCCAGAATGGGGACCTTCACCTGGCGGCAGAAATCGATGGACTTGCGGACATCCGTCAGGGAGAGGTCCTGGGGTGTCGTGACGATGACGGCGCCGTCGTTCTCGGGCAGAAGCTGAGCCGCCGAGAGGGCCTCGTCACCGGTCCCCGGCGGGAAGTCGATGATGAGGTAGTCCAGCTCACCCCAGGATACTTCCGCCAGGAGCTGTTTGATCGCCCCCATCTTGAGGGGCCCTCGCCAGATGACCGCGGCATTCTCATTCGGCAGCAGGAACCCCATGGACATGACCTTGATGCCGTGCGTGAACGGCACGGGGAGAATTTCCTTGTTCACCATTTTCATCTGCTGCCCCTCCAGGCGGAGGAGTTTCGGAATGCTGGGACCATGAAAATCCAGGTCCAGCAGCCCGACCTTCATGCCCTCCAGCGCCAGTGCCAGGGCCAGGTTCACGGCCACCGTGCTTTTTCCGACGCCGCCTTTGCCGGACAGGACCATGATTTTGTGCCGGATCATGCCCATCCGCTCCTTCAACTGCCTGCTTTCCTGGTATTCTCGAAGCAGCTTTTCCCCTTCCGATCCGGGTCCCGCAGCGGCCTTTCCGGGCTGGGGTTCAATGGTTTTCAGGTTTTTCATGCTGTTCATTTCTCCTTGTGAAACCGGACTTGAAAATGGTCTCTCCGATCGCGAGCCATTCTTGCCGGGAATTGAAAATATAACGACGTCAACGGGGCTGCATTCCGCATCCAACTCTCTTATCAGGTGTTTCCGCGACGCTTTTCCATGCCCCCGTTACTGCGCTGGTTTTTAAATGTTGATTCATGTTCCGACATTCACACAACAGCCTCCCCTGTCATCCACTGGACAGGGGAGGCTTTCCAGGGAGAGATTCCAGCATAAACAATTTCACGAAACGGCGATGGCCGTTTTCAAAACTTCCGCGAATCGGCTATCCAAATTCGTACTCTCTTCCCGGGAGATCACCGTCAGAAAACGATCCCGGATGTCCTGTTGAGGGAAAACCGACAATTCAAAGCGTCCGGCTACATACTGAAAAAGCATGGGTCGAAGGGAATCGGTGAACTCGATAATTCCCTTGACACGAAAGACATCAGCCGGGAAGGATTTAACGGCGGAAAGAAAATCGCCCCGATCCATGGGCGCCGATAGTGTCAATGTATCGCACCTCAACCCGTCTTGAACATGCGCTTTGTGAAAAGTCGACCCCGATGTCGGCGACACTATTTTCTTGTTCTCCCCTGCGTCCCCAGTTTCAAAAATCAACGCGGGATTCAAATCACCATTGATGGTTGAGAAGACGATCGCTTTCGGGTTAAGATTTCCAATCTGTTTTCTCACTCTGCGCAGATCCCCGTCACTGACAAGATCGCATTTGTTCAGCACCAGGACATCCGCGGCACGAATCTGGTCAACCGCAATCGCAAAACGGGACAGCGTAAAATCGAAGTTGAGTGAATCAACCACTGTGACCGTACAATCGTATCGCACCAGATCTTCCAGTTCGCTGATCTCATCGAGCAGATTGAGGGGATTGGCGGCACCCGTGGTTTCGAGGATGATGAAATCGGGCTGAAAATCAGATAGGATATCGCTAACGGCCCGCTTCAGGTTTCCCACCAGGCTGCAGCAGACGCATCCCTCATCGATCTCGGTGACCGTGTAATCCAGAAGTTTCCCATCCAGACCGACCTCGCCGATTTCGTTCTGAATCACCGCGACAAATCGGCTGCGCTGGGTCTGATACTCGATGAAGTGCTGCAGAAAACTTGTCTTGCCCGAACCCAGAAAACCTGACAAGACCACCAGCGGCGGCCGCTCATCCATCCCCATAATTCTCTTGTCGAATGTTTTGTAATCCCTCGTCTGGCGGGCATTCCACCACCGCATACTTTCGTAAACCGGCGGGACGGCCTCCCCCTGCCGCCACCGAAGGTCCCTGCCCGGAGCACACTGAGAAACGGCAAGCGCGTCGAAGGCATCTTCAAATTTGCCTTCGCCGTAACCGATGCCCATCAGGACGCCTTCGATATCCACAGCAGGTATTTTTTCGATCGTACCCGCAGGGTCATAGACGATTTCCATTCCGGGGAAAGACCGTTCGAACAGACAGCCGGGAGATCGGTCGAGGTGAAAAGACAGCGAGGCAGCCAGGACGTCGAAAAAAGCCCGACTGAGTGACAAAGCCGGAAAATTCTGATCCGTTCCACCGGGTTCAATCACCTGCACCATCTGCCCGTTCCGAGGCATGCGGACACCAGCCGTGGCAATGCTGCGCAGCGCAGACAGACTTTCCATTCCCAGATAAAGCGCCTGTTGTCGGACATCGCTGGCCAGAAACAGCGTGCCGATCCTGAAAAGGGATGACATCTCATCGTGTTGCAGAAAGTCACGGATAATAGACATGTAATCGGGGCGCTGCGTGTAAGCCGCTCCGCACAGGGAGCAGCCCTCGACGAGTGCCTCGTCGGCACTTGGGAAATAGCTTAGACCGAATGTGCCGACCACCCAGCCCGGTGCGTCTTCCGTGCCGTTGAAATTCAATCCAAAAACGCCCGCAAAGCCGTTGATTCGAGCCGTCCAGCCCTCCCCCTTCTCCGTGACGGACTGCTTCAAGCCCCGCCAGCCAAGCGCATGGCGCACACCGGGCACGAACTGGGCGCGCACCAGGATGGCGCGCATCAACTCCTGGACGGCTTCAGCCGGATCGGTCCGGATGTCGCCCTGGAAAAAATGATGCATCTCCACAACAGACCTTCTTCAGACTCCACGGGGACGATGCCCGAATCATAGCAGGCCGCCCGTGAGGAATCTCGCTACCTCGCAGGTTTCTTCGGGCCTAAAAAATTCAGCGCAACGATCCGCCCGTTCTTCCAGCTCACCGTGTATCGCTGAACCGTATCGGGCGGAATTTCACTGGAAGTTTCGACCGTGCGGCCCTCGACCGTATAGGTGATGACCGGCCCCTTCTTCTCGGTTTTAACAACGTAGGGCGCCTTGATGACCAGCAGCGCCATGGCCTTTCGTATGATGCCGGGGTCGCTGTATTTTTTCAGCACCGCCTCATACTCTGCCGGCATCCTGTGGGATCTCAGGCACTCGCGCATCTCCGGGATGACTTCCTGGTGCACTTGGGGTTTGGCGTCGTAGAACTCGAGCGATACAATCCGGCGGTTCTTCCAGCATACATTGTACGTCTGGGTCGTGTCAGCCGGCAGCTCATAGGATGTCTCCACCGTGGTGCCCTCCACCGTGTAGCAGACCATTTCTCCCTTCTGCTCGGTCTTGACCACGTAGGGTTTCTTGATGACCAGCAACCCCATGGCCCGGCGGATGAGACCGGGGTCGCTGTATTTTTTCAGCACCGCCTCATACTCCGCCGGCGTGCTGTGGGATTGCATGCATTCCTGCATTTCCGGAATGATGCCCGTCACGGGGCCGGCCCAGGCCAGACCGGCCAGACAGTATCCCATAATGGCCATGAACATGACTCGCTTCATGATTTACCTTCTTTCTTGAGAAAGTTCCTCCGGATAACTGCGATTATTATCTTTTCAATATTCCACCTTGCCGCCCTTGGGACCGCCCCATGAGAACTTGACGATCTTTCGATCTTTCCAGCCCATCTGGAAAATCCTCACCGTGCCCGTGGCTGCCGGCGAGTGCTCGCATTTCTCAACTGTAGATTCCAGCATGTAATAGGTAATGCCGTCTTTTTCCTCAGATTTCGTGACGATCGGCTTCGTCATGTTGCACAGCGTCAGCTCCTTTGGCAACACGCCGGGTTCGGCGAATTTTTGCAGGACCACTTCCCGTTGAGCACGATTGGGGAAGTTATTGATTACCTCCCTCATCTCCGGGCTTGCCTTTATTCCGAAGAAGCCAAACGTGCCGCTGATTAACAGCAGCAGGAACAGAATTCCCCTTTTTCCCTTAAAATACTTTGACATCGTTCACCTCCCTTATGGATGTCATTACATCTCAATCCCAAAACCGATTCGGTCCCCATTGCCCAGGTATGCTGCATCAGGCGTTCGATACCGGGCTGTTCCCTTTTGCACCGGGTAGCCGCGTTCGATGAACTTCTTGGCGCAGAGGACTCCGGTGCAATGGTTGCACCCGATTTTCTGAAACCCGTATTTGCCCAGGGAAATCACCAAATCGTCATACTTGGGGTCCCAGTCCTCGAAAGGGGAGATGTGAAGTCCGCCGTAAATGCCATAAAGCTGGTTTTTCTCGTAAGCGATCTCCCTGAACGCGGTTTCGGCAAACTGGATGATGCCGAAATGGCAACATCCGGTGGTGCTGACCAGCCCGTGATCCTTCACATTGGCATAAATGGCTTGCTCCCCGTACACCCGGCAGATGATGGGAACGGCAAAGACATATGTTGCCAGGCCGGGGATGATGGGATTGAGCCCCGGTTTGACCTTGATTACTTTCCCCTTGTGGCCGGCATCCTTCAAATACTGCAGACCCTCCGGGTAGAACCCATCCGGGATATAGGTGGTGATGGTCGGGTCGTACTTGTAGGTGACCGGCACACCCCAGTAGTGGTCGAAGTGCTCGTGGGAGATGATCAGGGCCTCGATCTCCTTGTTTTTCAGCATCTGGTCGATGCCTTCGCGCTTGAAGCACTCGTCCATCCATTTATAGGACCAGCCGCTGTCCAGGAGGAATTTTCGCTTCTTGCCACTCAGTTCCTCCACCTCAAGCAGCGCGGCAAACCCGCCGGCGTTATCCGGGCTTACAGAAAGTTTCTCCGTAATCGACCAGGCCTCCTCAAGATTGTTCGGAAGCAGATGCTTGATCTTGGCAATGCCCTTTTCGTAAGAACCTTTTCCCAGTCCGGTACCGTCGCCGAATGGTGGCCAGTTGTAGCTGTACTGGTTGACCAGGAGCCCACCGGCACCCTTGATGTCGCCCATCAAAACAGCATTCTTAAACCAACTGGTCTCAGAGATATTGGTTACCTTGACGTTCTTGCAGGTACCGATGTCCGCCATCTTGCGCTTCACTCCCGGAAAGTGGGACTTGCGCCAGGGGCTGTAAGAGTAAATGCCCATCCCCAGGGCAGCGCCTCCAAGAATGCCCATAGCCGTCCCCTTGAAAAAGTCCCGACGGTTAAATTTGCCTTTATCTTCAGACATAACGCCTCCTTTTCTCAATCTACTTGATGATGGTGATGGATTTGTACACCCAGGGCAGAATATTCAGGGTAATGAAGTACACAGCAACGCCGCATAAGGCGCCGACCCCAAGCCCCCAGCCCAGAGACGGATTCCACCGAATATCTGCCAGCTTCACCTTTTCGGCTGCGTGATCCTGGGCGATCTCTTCCGCTGTCTTTGGTACCATCTTCCAAGCCGGCCAGTTGTCCATGAACCAGTGGTGCACCAACCAGATGTTGATCAGCCAGATGGTGGGGATCATCGGGAACTGCGATTCGTGCATGAATCCCTTCTGGGTACCCAGAAAATCGTGGGAAGTTTTGTAGTAAATGATGTAGAGAAGGGCGGCAGCGGCGATGGTGATGATGGTTCGGATGAGCACGTTGACCGGCAGGCTGAAGCGCCGCGGCCAGTTGCCGCAGTAGAAGGTGATAAAAATGGCCGGTACGAGGAAGAAAACCGCCATCTCTCCGACATGCAGCCAGCGCCAATCGGGTGCGTTGATCAGGCGCGTTCCGCGTATGGCCGGCCCCCAAGTCAGTTCCTGGGCAAAATAAAGGAAAAACAGCATGGCCCAGGCAAGGGCGATGATCCCGAAGAAGGCCGTCACACGCCGCAGCCAGTCCGTCTTGATCAGTTTAAACGGAAAGCGTTCCCAGATGGTTTCCACAACCCAGACCATCACTGTGCAGCACATGATCCAGGCCACATGGAAGTTTCCCGAGACGGTGTTTGCGAAATGTTCCCAATACGTCGGTGCGATGGATGTAAAATACTGCCAAGGGTAGTAGAGAATGCCCATGTGGGAGTGCATGGTCATGAAGTAAATCACTGTGCTCAGGAAGAAGGTCATGACCAGAATACTTATGCCTTTGCCGGGCTGTTTCATGTTCTTCCATGGCACTTCCTCGCAGGCCACCACCCAAGCCGGGCTCAACCAGGAGGCGATCGCTGCAAACATCAGACAGGCCAGCGAGGCATACTCGAGGGCAAAGAACTCCGTCATCNNCGTCATCCTGGGAAGCTTCATGAGTCTTTGAGGGTTGAAATAAGCGATCCCGAAATTTCCCAGCAGTCCCTCGAAAAATCCTTTGATGAGAACATACAGAATGAAGACGGAGATGGCTGTGAGTATGCTTCCCTTGATCAGAGGATGCGTTTTCTCCAGCCAACTGCGCCGGAAAGGCCAATAATTGAAAATATAAACCATCCAGATCAGCATAATCAGCCACCAGCGGGTGTACATGTAGCCCACATAGGGCGTGTACATTCGCAGCCAGCCCCGCGGGTCCTGAAAAATCCACCAGGTGGCGTAAAACACCGCCAGCGTGACGACCAGCGCCACGATCGCCGGGATCGGCTGCGGCCAGCGCTGAACCAACTTGCGTTCCTCCAAGTAGCCTTCACCAAATCGTTCCATTTCTGTCCTCCCTTCTGATTTCATTTTATGCAGATGAATCAAATTGCCGGCAGCATTCCTGACGTAAACTTTCATAGACCTTGCTGCGCAGATATTCCTCGTCGGTTTTGGCGGGATCGATTCCCAACCGCTCGGCCTCCATATTCAACAGGGCTGGGCTCAACTCCGTTGAAGCGAGAAAAATTTTATCTCCGGATGTTTCACATTTTTCAGGTGCATTGACGAACGAGGTTAGAACGCAGCATGCGTGGATCAGGAGCTTGTTTAGAAACTGTTTTCTCGACAGCATTTGTTTCCCCACATTTGGAAAATGCACTGAAGCATTATCCGGACAGGCTGTTTTGGACATCTGCACTTTATTATGATCCGGATACTGTGCGGATATCGGTCCTTTTGGGCTCTTTTAGGCCTTTCTCAGTATGGTAATCCGCTCGCGCGTGCCGCGCATCCCACGCCCCTGCCTCCGGGTCGACGACCATGAACGAACGCGTTCGTCCGAATCGGGGGTCCATGGCGCTATCCGGCTCCTTTCCTGACGAAGTGACCTTGATCTTCATGCACTCCCGCTGCCCTCTGTTCCACCCGGTCCTTGCCGCCGCCTTTGTTGTTCCCACCCTTCGCAGGGAGCGCAGCCGGGCAGAAAAAAACGTCCCTCTTCCAGCTTCCCGTTGTGGAAAGCGTCGAGCACCTCATCCACGGTTCCCCGAACAAAGGAGATGACACGGATGCCGGCGGCTTCCAGCATGCGCTCCACGGCTGCCGACATTGCGCCGCAGATGAGGACATGCACTCCCATTTCCCGGATCCGGGCGATCCGGCTGACGGCATTTTCCCCAACCCAGACGGTTTTTGACCGCTGCTGTGCATTTCCAGGACCGGTTTCGATCAGCAAAAGCTCATCCGCGGCGTCAAAAACCGTTGAAACCCTATTCCCGCTGACCGGTATGGCGATTTTCATGCAGACCCCACTGCAACGGTGCATTACAGGTTCCGTGCCATGGGATTGAAGAATGGATTCAGAAACTTGAATTACGAGTGATATTGATAAAATCGATGGAGGAGGGAAATTTTCGGCCAGAAAAAGAAAGTCGCATTATTGCAACTTTTCTTCAAGAACTTAATTGCAGTAATGCGACTTGAATTGAAAAAGGTTAGATCTTGCCTATTTCGTTACCGGTGCGTCCGGGTCCGACGTCCATTCCTGCATGGCGCCGTCGTAGATCCGGACGTTCTTGTAGCCGAGCAGCCGCTTCATCAGGTATTTCCAGACGGGGCAGCACTGTCCGACATCGCAGTAGGTGACGATCTCTGTCGACCGATCCTTGCCCACGGCAGCCTCCGCGAGTGCGGTGAGGGCTTCTTTGCTCTTGATGGTGCCGTCGCTGTTGAAGGCGCAGGAAGTGGGGAGGTTGACGGCCCCGGGAATGTGGCCGAGTTTCGTAATGCAGTCGAGTTTTCGCTTTCCCGTGAAGATGTCCGCTTCCCGGACATCCAGCAGGACGATCTTTCCCATGCGGCTCTGGACATATTCCTTGTCGGCGAAATGATCTTTCCTGAATTTTCCCCTGAAAAGCTTCTCTTTTGCACTGACAACCTTTGTCGACAGGATTTTTTTGTCCCGGATCCACTTGTCCATGCCGCCGTCCAGAATGGCGACGTCATCCAGCCCGGCATATCGGAGTGTGCAGGCCACCCGGGCCACTTGATAAATTTCTCTTAGGGTTCTGGCATTGCCAACGACCACGACCCAGGAATCCCAGCCGATTCCCGCGGAGCCGATCGTGTCCTCCAGATCGTCCGGATCGGGGACTTCCGTAAAAAGCTTGCCCCTCTTGTAGGCCCACGCTCCGTGGAACGTGTTGATCGCATTGGGGATATGACCTTCCCGATAGTCCTCCACCTTGCGGACGTCGAGGATGATCAGTTTTGGGTTTTTCAAGTTTGCCTCCAGCCAGTCCACGGAGACAATGGGCGGAAGAGCCTCTGACGGCGCCGCGCCGGCCGGTGCGGCCAAAAGAAGAGCCGACAGAAACATCCAGAACAAAATCTGTTTTTTCATGTGCCTCGCCCCCTTTCCACAGCCTTTTGATTTATTATATCACGATCCGTGCCAATACGTGCGAAAAGTTTAAATAAGGATGGATTCCATTTATTTCCAAGCGTTATGAAAATTTGAGACAGTGATGCTTTTTTTATGAGAGGGATTTGGTCGCCGTTTTGCGACCCCTTCCGGAGCTTTTTCTGTCAGTGGGAATCGCGATGTTCAGCGACTTGATTTTCCTGAAGAGGGTGCTTTTGTGCATGCCCAGTTGCCGGGCTGTTTTCAGGCGGTTCCAGCCGTTTCTGCGAAGGGCGTTGGTGAGAAAGATTGCCTCCATGTCTTTCATGGACAGGATTTCCAGCGGCTGCCCAACGCCCGCCGCCGAGGGGTGGGCGTAGATCGACTCGGGCAGATGATGCGGTTCGATCATGCCGGTCTTGCACAGGACGAATGCCCGTTCCAGGATATTTTCCAGTTCCCGTACATTTCCGGGATAGTCGTGGGACATCAGGCAGGCAAGCGCCTCGTCGCTGATGCCGGATATGTCCTTCTTCTGGATGGCGTTCAGGTGCCGGATGAAGTACGCGACGAGAAGAGGCAGGTCTTCCAGTCTCTCCCGCAGGGGCGGCAGTACGATCCGGATGACATTGACCCGGTAGTAGAAGTCTTCGCGAAACCTGCCTTCTCGGACCAGACTTTCCAGCGACCGGTTGGTCGCGGCGATGACGCGGACATCGGCCTTCACGCTCTCTATGGCACCGAGGGGCTCGTAGGTTTTTTCCTGAAGGAAACGGAGGAGCCGGACCTGCATCGCCGGTGAGATATCGCCGATTTCATCCAGGAAAAGGGTGCCTCTTTCGGCCTGCCGGAAGCGGCCCGGCTTGTCCTTTTTGGCGTCCGTGAAGGCGCCGGCCCTGTAGCCGAAAAGTTCCGATTCGAGAAGCGTGTCCGGCAGGGCGCCGCNNCGCAGTTCACGGCGACAAAGGGTTTGTCACGCCGCGAGCTCAGGTTGTGGATGGCCCGGGCGAAAAGCTCTTTGCCGGTGCCGCTCTCGCCCTCGATCAGAACTGTGCTGCCGCTGTTGGCGATGTCGGGCAGGATGCCGAAGATCTCCCGCATTCGGTGGCTCTTGGAAACGATGTCCTCGAAGGAATAGGCTTCTTCGATGGTCTTGCGGAGCTTCTCCTCGATGCTCATGTCCCGGAAGGTCTCGACGGCACCGATGATGACGCCCCGGTCATCCTTCAGCAGGGCCGTGGAAATGCTGATCGGGAGGCGATGTCCCCCGGCGTTGACGATGTAAACGGTTTTGTTGACAATCGGTTCGCCGGTCGCCACGGTCCTCTGAAGACAGCAGCTTTTTTCGCAGACTTCGGCTTTCAGGACGTCGCGGCAGCGCTGGCCNNATTCGCCAGTGATGGTCCACGGTGAAAACGCCGTCGGCGATGGAATCCAGGATGATGTCTCTCTGCTTGACCGGCATCACGGAATCCTGTTTCAAACCTGCCCTCCTCGCCTGTTCCCGAATTCGCTTCAGGTCGCCTGGATCAGCAGCAGCGTGTCGCCCACATCCACATTGTCCCCGGGTTCAACCAGGACGTCGGAGACCCGTCCGTCGACCTCGGCGATGATGTGGGTGTGCATCTTCATGGCTTCCAGGTCGATCAGGATGTCGCCGACCAGCACGACATCGCCGATTTCCAGGGCGACTTTCGTGACCTTTCCCTTGATGGGAGACCGGATGACGCCCGCCCGTGCGAGGATTTCGATTTCGTGGGCGGTGAGATGCTTCTTCTCCATGAGCAGCAGCAGCTCTTCCTTGCCGACCGGCCCGGCCGCCTTCTCCGGTGCTGTCTCGGATTCGTCAGCCTGGGCTGTGTAGACCGTGTCTTCGATGATGTAGTGGACCGGCTCCGGGTAGTTGAAGATTTCCTGGTGAGTCTCCAGGTAGCCGGTGTCGAATGTCCTCTCCTGGAAGTGCGTTTCTTCGCAAATCGACAGATAGAGGGGGATCGTCGTTTTGGGGCCGACGATGCTGAAGTCTTTCAATGCGCGCTTCAGCCGCTGAACGGTCTGGTTCCACTCGTATCCCCAGACGATCAGCTTCACCAGCAGGGAATCATAGGCCAGGGGGATGCGGTACCCCCGGTAGATGATGCCGTCCAGGCGGATTCCGGGTCCCCCGGGAGAGTGGTAGATGTCGACGTGCTTCCCGCCCTCCGGGAGGAAATTGTTGTGGGGGTCTTCGGCATTGATCCGGACCTCGATGGCGATGCCGTTGAAGCGGATCTGCTCCTGTCCGAAGTCGAGGGCACGCCCTTCGGCGATGTGAATCTGGTGCCGGACGATGTCCAGACCGGTGATCATCTCCGTCACCGTATGTTCGACCTGCAGGCGCGTGTTCACCTCCAGGAACCAGAACTCGCCGGTCCGTGGATCGACGAGAAACTCCACCGTGCCCGCGCTGACGTAGCGCGCCTCTTTGGCGACCGCAACGGCTGCCGAGTGCATGGCTTCCGCGGTGCCGGCGGGAAGGTTTGCCGGTGCGATCTCCAGCAGCTTCTGGTGGCGGCGCTGGATCGAGCAATCGCGGCTGCCCAGATGGACCACGTTTCCGTAGCGGTCCGCCAGCACCTGGATTTCGATGTGCCGGGGATGTTCGATTGCCTTCTCGATGTGCACGCGATCGTCGTTGAAGGCCAGCCGGGCTTCGGAGCGGGCGCGCTCCAGCAGTTCCTTCAGATCCTCCCTTCCGGACAGCCTCCGGATGCCCCTCCCGCCGCCGCCGGCCGTGGCCTTGAGCATGACGGGATAGCCGTGGCGGTCGATAAAGGCGGCAGCCAGGGCGATTCCGTCCGGTCCTGGCGGCAGGCTTTCCGTTCCCGGAACGGTGGGGATGCCGGCGCGGACGGCGATTTCCCGGGCAATCACCTTGCTGCCGAGGTCTCTCATGACGCCGGAAGGCGGCCCGATGAACAGGATGCCGGACTTCTCACAGGCTTCGGCAAACGCAGCGCTCTCCGAGAGGAAACCGTATCCCGGATGGACGGCGTCGGCGTTGCATTCGCGGGCCGTCCGGATGATCTTTTCGACATCCAGGTAGTCTTTCACGGGTTGGTTGCCGATCATGACCGTCTCATCGGCGAAACGGAGATAGTATCCGTCGCTGTCGGACTTCTCGTAAATGGCAATGGCGGTGATATCCAGTTCCTTCAGCGTCCGGATGATCCGAAGCGCGACCTCGCCCCGGTTGGCGATCAGCACCTTCTTGATTTTTTTCATGGGACCTCGCATTTGGAGTCAGGCAGCGATTGAATGGGAACGATGGACTGCCTCAATTTGAAGCCGCAGGCGCGGCAGTAAATCGCTTTTTCTTCGGGGATGTGCTTAGCACATAGCGGACACTGACACAAGAGCTCCGTCCGGCAGTACGTGCAAAGCCACTTGCTCCGGTCCTCGGTCGAACAGGCGCATTCGGGGCGGATCCGGTAGGTCATGGCTGCCGGCCTTTCACTTCTTCAGCAGGTCCTGCAGGGCCTCCCGCAGGGTCGGGAAGCGGAATGGATATTTCATGTCCAGCAGCCGCTGCGGAACGGCTTTCTGCCCTCGCAGAAGAATGTCGCCGAACTCGCCCAGGATCAGCTTCAGCATGAAACCAGGAACGGCCGGCATGAACGTGGGGACCCCCAGCGCCTTGCCGAGGATTCCGGTCATTTCCCCATTCCGCACCGGTTCGGGTGCCGTGCAGTTGAAAGGACCTTCCGCCTTGTCCTGTCCCATCAGGAACAGGAAAATGTGGACCAGGTCGCTCTCATGGATCCAGGAGAACCACTGCCGGCCGCTTCCCAGGGGACTTCCAAGGAAGCTTCGAAACAGGGGGATCAACTGCTTGAGGGCCCCGCCCGCCCGACCGAGCACGATCCCGAATCGGCAGATCGTCACCCGGGCGCCGAAGGATGCGGCGCGAAGGGCCTCCGCTTCCCATGCCACGGCGACGGAAGCCAGAAAATCCGATCCGGGGGGCGCATCTTCGGCAAGTGAACCCTCCTCGTGAAATCCGTAATAACCGACCGCGGACGTGCTGAAGAGGCGGGCTTCCCTCCCCCGGCGGCGGGATATGGCATCCACCAGGTTCCGGGTCGTGAGGACCCGGCTGTTCAGGATGTCCTTTTTGATTTTTTCACTCCAGCGGTTGAAGATGGAAACGCCGGCAAGGTTGATGAAGACCTCGTGTTCCGCGGCGCTTTCCTGCCACGCGCCCGGGAGGGTGCTGTCCGTTTCGATGAAGGATACGCCGGGAAAGCGCTGCGGATTCTTGATCGTTCGATCGAGAACCGTCACCTGATGGCCTCCGGCACTCAAAACTTCGGTCAATGTCGTGCCGACGAATCCCGTGCCGCCCGTGATGAATATTCTCATGCCCTTTCCTCCTTGCGGAACTCCATGCCGCCGGCTGAAGCCGGACCGGGTCAGCGGTTCTTGCCCTCCGCCGGCCTCATGCCGTTGGGGAAGACGATCAGGCGATCGCCCGGATTAATCTTTTTCTTCGTGGATATGCGGTTCCAAACGGCAATGGCCTGTATGGGCACGTTGAAACGTTCGGCGATCACGGCAAGGCTTTCGCCTTTCTTGACCACATGTGTGTTCATTTTCCGGTCGGACAGCCACTGATTGAAGAGCGCCTCGAAGCGGGACTGGAATCCCCCCGCAGCGCCCCTGGGAATCAAAAGGTCGTGGCGCCCCGCCGGGAGATAGTGTCCCCGGATCTCGGGGTTCAAATCCTTGATCGCCTTGAAATAGGTCTGTGCAGCCTCGGCGATGATCTGGACCGGCGTGTCCTGCGGGCAGTGGACCGTTACCGGCTCAACAGCCCGGGGGGAATAGAGGTCTTCCACGGAGAGTCGGAAGCCATATCGGGACGGGTCGGAAAGGATCAGCTTGGCGGAAAGAATGCGGAAGACATACTGCTGGGTTTCAAGGGGAAGATGGAGCAGATAATAGCTGTGGACTTTCTGGAGGATCATTTCCGATTGCAGGCCCGCCTCTCCCATGTTGTAGGCGGCCGCCGCCAGCGTCCACGATCCGAACATCGCGTAAAGGTCCTGCAGATACTTCAAGGCGGCGCGTGTGGAGGCATAAAAGCTTCTGCGCTCGTCGAAATCGTCGTCCACCTTCAGGTGATACCGCAAGCCCGTTCCTTCCATGAACTGCCACACCCCTCTCGCCCCTTTCGAGGAGCCTGCATGGGGCTTCAGGGCGCTTTCCGCAATGGCGACATATTTGAGATCGTCGGGCATCCCGCTTTCGCGCAATATTCTTTCGATGGTGGGCATGTAGCGGCCGGACCGCTTCATCCAGAGGATGACCTGCGGCTGGTTCCAGGCCGACAGGAGCAGTTCGCGCTCCATCCGTTCCCGCACGTCGGGGTTTTCGAGGGGCACGCTTTCTCCGCAGAAGTTCAGCGGTGCGCTGACGCGGTAAGCGGCAACCGGTAGGCACCTGCCGGGTTCTTCGCCGGAGGCCGGCGACGCGGCCGGGAAGGCGCTTGCGGAAAGGAGCAAAAGGCACAGAACCGAGAACAGCGGAATCTTCGTAAACATCGCAGGCCTCCCGTCACACCCGGTTTAACCGGATTATCCATGACGACAGCTTGTCACTGCCGCGAAAAAGCGTCCCCCAGTTTCGATACAGGATGCCACTGATCTGAAGCCAGAATTCCGTGCCGGCATATTCCGAATCCTCGGAACGGTAGGTAGACAGAATGGCGTCCCCCGCCCGGACCAGCCGGCCCGTCAATTTGCCCAGGGCGTCGTTGGCGGCGTTCCAGCTTGTGGAATCCCGTTCCTCGCAGAAGGGGGTGATCCGGTATTCGCTCCTGAAGGCCGTGTCCTCATTTCCGACGATTCGCATCCGGCTTTCATTGATCCAGAGCGAATCCGCATGGGTGACGCGGAATTCCCCTTCGACCGGATAGGCGTTGCCTGCCGCGTCGAAATACTCGCCGTCGGCCCGCCATAAGCCTGGCTTGAACAGATAGGTGTGGGGATTGCCGGCCGTCATGCCTGATCCTCGAAACGGTCTGATGTGAGATTTCCTTATACCAAGAATTTGAAAAGTGGTAGAAAGAATATTATCATCATGAGGGGTTCGCCGTCATGAATCACTCATTCGATTGGGTCGGCAGGGCGCCCACAGTGGAGAGGGCAGGCATGCAAGGTCAGGAAAAGACGGAAGATTCCCTGATCCGGGAAATTCGCGAACTGCGGGACCGGATTGCCG
>MTKX01032232.1_pt1 | contig 21396 bp, 23 predicted proteins | sample 1042771 | NCBI WGS metagenome assembly MTKX01 (sample SAMN06212183, study PRJNA360534) | anaerobic digester metagenome | biome: Wastewater treatment plant; material: sludge; isolation source: anaerobic digester fed with sludge from wastewater treatment plant | place: Denmark: WWTP Randers ... | reverse complement strand
GAAGGCCGGATGGGACAATGACTATCTACTCAAGGTCCTGATGGCCTAAATGCGATTGCCCTATCTACTGCCCGCTACCTCTTGACGGCGGGGGCGGAATGTGATACAATGCGGGTGAAAAAATGAATGGTCATTCAACTTCTTGCTTCCACGGGGCGAGGCGCATGGGGGACGAAATGGCTCGAGAAAAGCAGAGCGGGGCGTCTGGATCGGGTGAGACGGGCCGGGAGGAGACGGAGCGCGAGGGAGGACCCGGGCGGCCGGGCAGGCGGGAGTTGGCCAAGCGCGAGCGCCAGGAGCGGATCCTGGATGCTGCCGCGACGGTCTTTGCGCAAAAGGGCTACGCCGGGGCCACCATCCGCGACATTTCGAGCCTCGCCGGGCTGGCCGACGGCACCATCTATAACTATTTCGAGAACAAGTTCGACCTCCTCATCGGCATCCTGTCGCGCCTGACCGAGCTGGAGCAGTTGCCCGACGAGCTCCTGCAAGGGCTAAGGGGCGACGTCCAGGAATTCTTTGTGGTCACATTCGATCACCGCATGGGCCGCCTGAAGGAGGGGGCAGAGATGCTGCAGGCCATCTTGCCCCAGGTGTTGATCCATCCCGAGCTGCGAGAGCGATTCTACCGGCAGTACGTGGAGCGCATCGCCACCATGCTCGAGAGTTACGTCGCCGCCCAGGTGGAGCGCGGGCAACTGCGGCCCGTGGAGCCGAAATTGGTCGTTCGCCTGGTGCAGGCCACCATCGTGGGGTTGTTGCTGCTGCATATCATGGGCGACGAGACGCTGGAGCGCAACTGGGAACAGATGCCCCGCTTTCTGGCCGACGCGCTGTTCGCGGGCTTGAGGCCGCGAGACGGAGAATAAGGACAATGCTATACCGCATCCTGTCCATCACCCGCAAGGAGTTTCTGCACGTCGTGCGCGACCGCCGCACGCTGGCGGTCATGTTTCTCATCCCCGTCGTGCAGCTCCTGTTGCTGGGCTATGCCGCTACCACCGACGTCAAGCACCTGAGGACGGCCGTCCTGGACCAGGACCGGACGCCGCGCAGCCGGGCCCTGGTGGAGGCCTACCGCGCCTCTGGATATTTTGACATAACATATCAGGCCCAGAGCCAGTCGGACCTGAGAAAGGTGATGGACGGCAGCCGGGTGCGGGCCGGGCTGATCATCCCCGCCGGGTACGAGCGGACGCTGTTGCGCGGCCAGAAAGCGCAGGTGGCTTTCGTCATCGACGGTTCGGACCCCGCCGTGGCAACGACGGCCCTGGCAGCCGCCCAGGGGGTGGGGCAGGCGCAGTCTATCGAAATCGTGTCCCGCAGCCTGGGCGCGCGGCTCGAATCGGCGCCGGGCATCGACGTCGAGACGCGGGTGTGGTACAACCCCAGCATGGAGAGCGCCAACTTTATGATCCCGGGCCTCATCGGCGTCATCCTGATGATGCTGACCATGCTCTTCACGGCCATGGCCATCGTCCGGGAGCGGGAGCAGGGGACCATCGAGCAGTTGATCGTGACACCCATCCGCCCGCTGGAGCTCATCGTCGGCAAGGTGATCCCCTACGTGGGCATCGCCTTCTGGGACCTCCTGGAGATCCTGGCCATCGGCGTGCTGTGGTTCGGCATCCCTATCCACGGCAGCGTCGCGCTCCTGTTAGAGCTGTCGGCCGTGTTTCTGGCGACCTCGCTGGGGCTCGGCATCCTCATCTCCACGGTGTCCAAGACGCAGCAGGAGGCCATGATGCTGACCTTTATGCTGCTGTTGCCGTCCATCTTTTTGTCGGGATACTTTTTTCCCATCGACGCCATGCCGCCCTTCTTGCAGGCTGTGAGCCGCCTGGTGCCGCTGACCTACGTGCTGGTCATCGTGCGCTCCATCATTCTCAAGGGGAGTGGCTTTGCCCTCCTCGCCCAAGAGGTGATCACGCTGGCCGTCTTTGGCCTGGGCGTCGTGGTCCTGGCCTCGGTGCGCTTTCGCAAGCGGCTGGAGTAAGAGATGTCCGAGCAAGACTGGGTGATCACGACGCAGGGGCTGACCCGCCGTTTCAAGGACGTGCTGGCCGTGGACGGCCTGGACCTGGCGGTGCGCCGCGGGGAGATCTTTGGCCTGGTAGGTCCCGATGGCGCGGGCAAGACGACGACCATCCGCATGTTGTGCGCCATTATGGCGCCCACGGCGGGCTGGGCCCGGGTGGCGGGCTTTGACAGCGTACGCCAGCCGGAGGACATCAAGCGCCGCATCGGCTACATGGCCCAGCGCTTTAACCTCTACGGTGACCTCACGGTGGCCGAGAACCTCGACTTTTTCGCCGACGTCTTCCAGGTACGGGGGCGAAGGCGGCGCGAGGCCAGGGAGCGGCTCCTGCGGTTTGCCGGCCTCACCGAGTTCCAGAGGCGCCGGGCGGCGCACCTGTCGGGCGGCATGCAGAAAAAGCTGTCCCTGGCCTGCACCCTCATCCACCAGCCCGAGATCATCATGCTCGACGAGCCGACGACAGGCGTGGACCCCGTCAGCCGCCGCGACTTCTGGGACATCCTGACCGAGCTGCACCTGCAGGGCATCACCATCCTCGTCAGCACGCCCTACATGGACGAGGCGGAGCGCTGCTCGCGGGTGGGGCTGATGTACCAGGGACGGCTCATCGTCCAGGACGTCCCGGAAAAGATCAAGGGCCTGGTGGGCGGCGAGCTCCTGGAGCTGCGGCCCGAGGGCGAGCCGGGCGCGGCCCTGCGCCTGGCCCAGGGCGTGCTGGCCGGGCTGGAGGGGGTGCTGGAGGTGCAGACCTACGGCGACCTGCTCCACGTCCTGGTCGACAGCGCGGAGCGGCGCCAGGACCCGCTGATGCAGGCCTTGCAGGGGGCGGGCATCGAGGTGGCCAGCCTGCGCCAGACGCGGCCGCGCATGGAAGAGGCCTTTATCTCCCTGGTGCAGCGCCAGATGGAGGGCCGGGGAGGGCCGGAGGCATGAGCGCCATGAAGGAGCATGCGGGCCCGGCGCGGGCGCACGCCGTGGAGGCGGTGGATCTGACCAAGCGCTTTGGCGATTTTGTCGCCGTCGACGGCGTGAGCTTTGCCGTGGAGCGGGGCAGCATCTTTGGCTTCCTGGGGCCCAACGGCGCGGGCAAGACTACGACGATCCGCATGCTCCTGGGGCTGCTGCGGCCCACCTCGGGCCGGGCCACGGTCCTGGGCCTGGACATCGTGCGGCAGACGGCCCAGGTCAAGCGGCGCATCGGCTACATGTCGCAGCGCTTTAGCCTGTACGACGATCTGACCGTCGAGGAGAACCTGAACTTTTACGGGCGGACCTATGGCGTGCAGGGCCGGCGATTGCAGGCGCGCAAGGCGTTTGTGTTGCACATGGCCGGGCTGGAGGGCCGCGAGCGCGAGCTGACGCGCAACCTGGCCGGCGGATGGAAGCAGCGCCTGGCCCTGGGAGCGGCCATCGTCCACGAGCCCGAAATGCTGTTCCTGGACGAGCCGACGGCCGGGGTGGACCCGCTGTCGCGGCGGGCCTTCTGGGGCTTGTTGTACGAGCTGGCCGAGGGCGGGACGACGATCATGGTCACGACCCACTACATGGACGAGGCCGAGCACTGCCAGGGCCTGGCCTTTATCCAGCAAGGCCGCATCGTGGCCCACGGCTCGCCGGCCGGGATCAAGGAGACCGAGATGCGCGGTGAGGTCCTCGAGATCGACTGCGACCGGCCCGACCGGGCCATCCCTGCCCTGCGTGGCATGGGCCTTTTCGAAGAAGTGGCCCTCTACGGCGCCCTCATCCACGTCGTGGCGGCCGGCGTCGGAGCGCACAAGGCTGACATCGAGACGGTGCTCCACGAGGCGGGGGTCAAAGTGCACAGCCTGGATCTCATCCCTCCCTCCCTGGAGGACGTCTTTATCTCCACGGTGCGCCGGCCGCAGGAGACGTGATGACCTGGGCGCGCTGTGAAGGATGGAGTAGGTAGCATGAAGCGATGGGTGGTACTTCTGGCGATCGACGTGGTGGCCGTCCTGGCGCTGGCGGGCGGCTGGTGGCTGATGCAAGAAAACCCGGGGTGGCGCGAGGCGCTGGCCGACCGGTGGGAGTCGACCCTGGAGGCGTTGGGCCTGGGCGCCGCCGGCGAGACCGAAGGCCTGGTGGCCTCGGGCTTTGTCGAGGCTCGGGAGGTGTTGGTGACGACGGCGCGAGGCGGCCGCATCGTCGCCCTGAACGCCGACGAGGGAGACGAGGTGGAGCAGGGCCAGGTGCTGGCCGAGCTGGACAGCGCGCTGCTCCTGGCCCGCATCGAGTCGGCCGAGGCCGACCTGGGGGTGGCCGAGGCCGCCCTGGCCCTTGGCAAGGCGGGCGCCCGGCAGGAGACCCTGGACCACGCCCTGGCCCAGTTGGAGCAGGCGCGGACGGCCGCCGAGGCGGCCCGCGTGGCCGCGCAGGATGCCCGAGCCATGGCCGACGATCCCCAGGACCTGGAGCTGGCCCTGCTGGCCGCCCAGGCCCGGGTGGAGGTGCTGGGCTACCAGGCCAGACAGGCCCAGTTGGCCGCCAGCGCAGCCCAGGCCGGGCAGGACTTTGCCAACGAGGCCCTGGGCATCATGGAGAGTGTGGAGCCGCACACCCGGTGGGTGCAGGTCAGGTCCTTCTCCCTGGGCGATCTCCCGTCGGACATCCCGCTGCCCGAGGACGTCAAATCCGGCTCGTACCGCGCCGGCGACTACAAGGTCGAGGTCGAGGACGGCACGGTGTCGCTCTATGCCCGGGTGCGCATCGCCGTGCCAGCCGACATGATGACCGAGGCCCGCTTCCAGCAGGCGGCGACGGCGTACCAGGCCTGGACGGCGTGGACAGGCGCCGAGCAGGTGCAGGCGGCCCTGGGCGGCGCCGAGGAGTACGCGGCGCTCGTGGCCCTGCAGGCAGCCAATCCCCTCACGCTGGAGGCCCGGGCCAATGCCGCCCAGGCGCAAGCCGAAGTGGCGGCCGCCGCCGTGGGGCTGGCCGCGGCCCAGGTGGAGGGCCTGCGCATGGGCGCCACCGCCGAGCAGATCGCGGCCGCCGAGGCGCAGGTCGAGGTCGTCCGGGCGGCTCTTCGGGCGCTGGAGGTGCAGGCCGAGGATCTACGGCTCGCGGCGCCCATCTCGGGCCTGGTGCTGGAGCGGCCGGTACAGGCCGGGGAGCTGGCCCTGCCCGGGGCGCCCCTCTTCTCCCTGGCCGACCTGGATCACCTGTCGCTGACGGTCTATGTGCCCGCCGACCAGGTGGGACGCGTGAGGCTGGGCGGCGAGGTCGCGGTGACGGTGGACGCCTTTCCGGAGCGGACCTTTGCCGGGCGGGTGAGCTATGTGTCGAGCGAGGCCGAGTTCACGCCCAAGAACGTCCAGACGCGGGAGGAACGGGTGAACATGGTCTTTGCCGTCAAGGTCGAGCTGCCGAACCCCGGGCACTTGCTCAAGCCGGGCATGCCTGCCGATGCGCTCCTGGCCGCTGAGGGAGCGGGGGGCGAAGGCGAGGACGGGTAGGGAAATGAAACGTCTCTTGCTTGCGATCCTGGTTCTGATCGTCGTGGGCGCCGGGCTGGCGGGGGCGTGCCGGTGGGCGCGTACCTCGCCCCAGGCGGCCGCGGGGTTCCTGGCGGACGCGGGCGTGGACGCAGAGCGGGCCGCGTCGTGGGTGGCATGGGCCGGCGGGCAGGAGGTGGCCGTGCCGGACGAGCCCCTGGTGGCCTCGGGCAGCATCGAGGCCGTCGAGGTGGCCGTCGTGTCCGAGATGGGCGGCCAGATCGTGTCCATCGCGGCAGGCGAAGGTGACACGGTGGTCGCCGGGCAGGTCCTGGTGCAGCTCGACACCCGCGCCCTGGAGGCCCAGGCAGCCCAGGCACGGGCGGCGGTGGCCGCGGCCGAGGCAAACCTGGCCGACGTCCGCGCCGGCACCCATCCCGCGCAGATCCTGGGCGCCGAGGCGGCCCTGGAGCAGGCCATCGCGCAGCGCTCCGCGGCCGAGACGACCCTGCAGGACGTGCGCGCCATCCTGGCCAATCCCCAGGACCTGGAGGCGCAGGTGGCCCGGGCGCGGGCCGAGGCGGACGTGGCCGCCGTGGCCATCGAGCAGGCGCAGGCCCAGATCGCGGCGGCCGAAGCGGAGCGGGACCAATACCGGGCCCAGGGCAGCATGGAGGAAAAGTGGATGTACGCCGTCCACGACTACCAGGTGCAGGCGGCCCGGGAGGGCCTGGCGGCGGCCGAGGCCCAGAAGGCGGGAGCCGACAGGACGCTGGCGGCGCTGGAGGCATTGCGCGACAATCCCCTGGCACTCCTCAGCCAGGTCCACCAGGCGGAGGGCCAGGCGGAGCTGGCCGGGGCGGCCGTGGCCGTGGCCGAAGCCCGCCTCCGTGAGCTGCGGGCCGGGCCGCGGCCCGAGGAGGTGGCCATGGCCCAGGCGCAGGTGGCCCAGGCACAGGCGGCCCTGCGGACCGTGGAGACCCAGATCGCCAAGATGGCCCTCACCTCGCCCCACAGCGGCGTGGTGACCAGCCGCTCGGCCAACGAGGGCGAGGCAGCCCTGGCCGGCACGACGCTCCTCACCGTGGCCGACCTGGACGAGGTCAAGCTGACGATCTATGTGCCCGAGGACGAGCTGGACAGCGTCTACATCGGGCAGGAGGTGGAGGTGCGCGTCGACTCGTTTCCGGGGCGGGCCTTTCCCGGCACCGTGGCGAGCATTGCCCAGCAGGCCGAGTTCACCCCCAAGAACGTGCAGACCGAAAAGGATCGGGTGAACATGGTCTTTGCCGTGCGCGTGCGCCTGCCCAACCCCGACCACCTCCTCAAGCCGGGCATGCCCGCGGACGCGGTGCTGAGGGCGACGACCTCTCCCCCGGCCTCCTGACGCTCCCGACGCCGGACCATCGGGACGGTGCGTCCGCCACACCGTCCTGCGTCGGGTGCAGGGGGACAGGTGCGATCCGGCCATTGTGTGATATAATGATGGTGGGATACCCGTAGCGACGCGCCGGGCAACGGGGCGCGATGGGATGAGGAAGGAGTGGATCAGGTGACCAGGGCAGAGCGGGCGCAACCGGCTGCCTGGTTTTCGTACCTGGGTACAGGCGAGCGCCAGGTGTTGCTGCTCCGCGGGCTGGCGCTGTTGATTGTGGTCGTCCTCCACTGGTTCGACCGGTCCACGGAGGGCGTGTTGTTCGGCGTGCCCCAGATGGCGCTGGTGGTGTTGGCCTACAACGCGCTCCTCGTCCTCCTGATGCGCTACGTGCGCTGGCTGCGCCGCCCGCTGAACTACCTGGCGTTGGATGCCGCTATCACCACGCTGGCCGTCTATCTCACCGGGGGCTACCACTCGAGCTTTTTCGTCCTCTACGTGGCGGTCATCATCGGCGTCGCCTTCCAACTGGAGCTGTTGCGCACGATGGTCGTGACGCTGGTCATCGGCCTGATCTATGTGGCGGCGTGCTACGTCAACCCTGCCGGGCTGCAACTTGCCTTTGCCCAGTACATCCTGGCTGCCAAGGTGTTGTTGCTGCTGGTGGTGGCGCTGTTGTGCGGCTTGCTCCTGGAACAACTGCGGCGCGAGCAGCAGCAGACCGCCCACGAGCGGGAGCAGGTGGCACGCCTGAAGGCCCTCGACAGGCTGCAGGAGAGTTTTGTCCTGTCGGTGTCGCACGAGCTGAACACGCCGCTGACCTGCGTTCGGACGGCCGTGGACCTGCTGGCGGCCGCCGGCGACAACTCGCCCGCGACCCGGGCCGAGCTGATCCGCACCATGGACCATCACGTGCGCCGCCTGGAAGTCCTGGTCGGCGAGCTGCTCGAGATCACCAAGCTGGACGCCGGCCAGATCACCCTCGCCCGGCAGCCGACCGATCTACAGCAGGTCGCCGGCCGCGTCGTGGAGGCGCTTCATCCCCTGGCGCTGCGCAAGGGCCAGGAGGTGCGGCTCCACCGCCTGGACGCCCCCTGCCCGGTGGAGGTGGACCGGCGGCGCATCGAGCAGGTGCTGACCAACATCCTGTCCAACGCCATCACCTTCACGCCCAAGCAGGGGCACATCGAGGTCCGCCTGGCCGAGACGGCGGGCGGTTTCCAGGTGAGCGTTGCCGACGATGGCCCCGGCATCGCCGCCGAGGACCAGGCGCACCTCTTTGACAAGTTCTACGTCGTGGTCAACGACCGGGGGCTGTCGGGCATGGGGCTGGGCCTCTACATCGCCCGGGAGATCGTCGAGCTGCACGGGGGACGCATCTGGGTGGAGAGCGAGGTGGGCAAGGGCAGCAGGTTCTGCTTCACGGTGCCGGCCGGCGGGAAGAGGGTGCCATGAAGGTTCTCATCGTAGACGAAGAGCCCGACGTGCGCAAACTGGTGGCCATGAGCTTCCAGATGCAGCAGCCTACGTGGGAGGTGGCCGGTGCCGAGGATGGGCCCGAGGCCCTGGAGACCATCGAGCGGGAGCGGCCCGACGTCGTCCTGCTGGACGTCGGCCTGCCCGAGATGAGCGGTTTCGAAGTGCTGAAGGCCATCCGCCTCTTTTCCGACGTGCCGGTCATCCTCCTCACCGTCCGCGACGACGAGCTGAGCAAGGTGCAGGGGCTGGAGCTGGGCGCCGACGATTACGTGACCAAGCCCTTCAGCCACCTGGAGCTGTTGGCCCGCGTGCGGGCCGTGCTGCGGCGGGCCCGCAGCCTGCCCCTGGCCGGCGGGCGGCCCTTTGTCAGCGGCGACATCTCGGTCGATTTTGCCCGGCGCGAGGTGGCGGTGCGCGGCCAGCCGGTGGACCTCACGGGCACCGAGTACCGGCTGCTCTACACCCTGGTGCGCAACGCCGGCCAGATCATGACCCACGAGGTGCTCCTGGCCCGCGCGTGGGGCCGGGAGTACACCGACGAGATCTCTTATCTCAAGAGCTACATCCACCGCCTGCGCCTCAAGCTGGAGCCGGACCCCCATCGGCCGGAGTACATCCTGACGGAGCACGGGGTGGGCTACTGGTTCAGGCCCGCCGCGGAGGAATAGAGGGCAGGTGGCTCCGCGTTAACTTTTATTGACCAGATATCGACCCGTTTTTACCCTTCGATCCCTCGCCTTTGACGGAACATGGATATAATGTAACCGAGGGGCTGAAGCGTGCCCGGCACGGTCTGGATGCGCGCCGAGCCGCCAGTCGGACTGGGTGCACCTGCGTCTTGAGGAGGCAAGAGGCCGGAATGTGGCACCGCAGAACAGCGGTTGTGTTTATCCTGTTGGTGTTGATCCTGTTGGGCGCGAGCATCCTCTTTGGCTTGCTCACCTACTGGCTGAGCGCAGAGGTGCTGCCGGCCTTCTCTCCGGACCAGGGGAGGCCGGTGCCGGAGCGCGAGGGGGACCGGTCGAGCCGCTATGGCCCGACCGGGCGAGAGACGTCCTTGAAAGCCCCTTCGCTTCCGGCGCGAGGGGGCTTTTGACGGGAGGCCGGAAATGAAAAGAGTCGTCGTCGTCACCGACTCGAATGCCGCCCTGCCCGAGAGGCTGGTGCAGGAACTGGACATCCGGGTGGTGCCCGTTCTGCTCCACCTGGATGGGCACAGCTTCCGGGATGGCGTTGACCTGGCGCCGGGCGAGTTCTACCGGCTGCTGCGCAGCGGCCGGCACGTGCCCAGAACCTCCGCCCCGTCGGTGGGCGATTTCCTGCGGGTGTTTGCGTCGGCGGCCGGCGAAGCGCAGGGCATCGTCGCCATCCACCTGCCGCCCCAGCTAAGCGCCGTCAATAACGCCGCCCTGTTGGCCAGCCAACTGGTGGATGATCTGCCCATCCGCGTCGTCAGCTCGCAGACGGCGGCCATGGCCCAGGGCTTTGTGGTGCTGGAGGCGGCCCGGGCGGCGGCTGCCGGCGCCGGCCTCGACGCGGTGACGGCCCGGGCGGAGGAGATGAGCAAGCGGGTGCGGCTCCTGGCCGCCCTGGAAACGCTGGAATACCTGCATCGTGGGGGGCGCATCGGCGGAGCGGCGGCGCTGGTGGGCAGCGCCCTGCGCATCATGCCGATCCTGCACCTGGTGAACGGGCGGGCCGAGCCCCTGACCATCGCCCGCACCCGAAAGAAGGCGGTTAACTGCATGTTGCGCGAGATGGGCAAGCATGCCGGCGACCGGCCGGTCCACGTGGCCGTGTGCCATGGCGACGCGGCCGAGGAGGCCGAGGCGCTGCGCCAGCAGGTGGCCGAGCGGTTCGACTGCGTGGAGTTGTACGTGACCGAGTTCACGCCGGTGATGGGCGCCCACGCCGGGCCCGGCCTGCTTGGCCTGGCCTTTTACGCCGACTGAGGGGCGGAAAGTGGTGGAAACAGCCGTCCAGCTTGTCTTGTTGCTGGTGGGTGCCTACTTGATGGGCTCCATCCCGACAGCACAGTGGCTGACCCGCCTGCTCAAGGGGGCCGATCTGCGCCGCTACGGGAGCGGGACGGTGAGCGCCTCCATGGTCTACGAGCACGTGGCCCGCTGGGCCGTGGTGCCCGTCGGCCTGTTCGACATGGCCAAGGCCGCCCTGCCCACCTGGCTGGGCCTCAGCCTCGGCCTGGGCGAGCCGGCCGCCGCGGCGGCGGGGCTGGCGGCGACCGCCGGCCACAACTGGCCGGTCTTCTTGAATTTTACCGGGGGGCGGGGGTTGTCGGGCTTTATGGGGACCTGGCTGGTCCTCTTTCCGTGGGGTTTTCCCTGGATGTTGGGCTTTTTGGCCGCCGGCTGGCTGTTGGGCGACTCGGCGCCCTGGGCGCTGGCCAGCCTGGCCACGATGCCCCTGTTGGCCCGTGCCATCGGCGGGCCCGAGATCGTAGCGCCGGCTGCCGTGGCCATGCTGCTGCTGACCCTGATCAAGCGCCTGGAGGCCAACCGGCGGCCCCTGCCACCCCCNNCCCCTGCCACCCCCCGGCCCCGAGCGCCGGCAGGTTCTGCTGTACCGCCTGTTTCTCGACCGGGACATTGCCTCGCACCGGGATTGGATCCGGCGCGAGCCCGGCTAGTCGGCGGGTGCCAGGCTAATCGGCGGCGATGGCTTTCCCGGGGTGGGGCAGGGGAAGGACGGCCTGCTGATCCTCGGGGCGCAGCGCGGCGTCCAGGAAGGCAATGACCCCGGGCATCATATCGTCCAGGGTTGGGGTGCGGATGCCCGCGTGGGTGGCTCCGTGCACCAGCCACAAGGACTTGGGCTCGCAGGCAGCGTCAAACATGCGCAGCGCCTGTTCCTGGGTGATGCGCCGGTCGCGGGTGCCGTGGATGAGGAGCAGCGGGCGGGGCGCGATCTGATCCACGACGCCCACGGGGTAGACCTCGGCACGGTCAAAGCCCTTGCGCTTTTCGGCCAGGCGCAGCGACCATTCCAGGATAAAGGCCGGGACCACGGGCGGCGTGCTCGTCTGCCACACTTCGGCAACGTCGTTGTACGGGGCGACGGCCACCACGGCGCCGATCCGCGGATTGCGCGCGGCGCTGATGATGCTGGAGACGGCGCCGGCGGAATGGCCGATGGCTGCGATGCGGCGAATGCCCCTGGTCTCGAACAGGAAGCGGACCGCGGCATCCACGTCGTAGCTTTCGCCGGCCCCGTAGGTAAAGCCCCAGCTTGGGCCATCGCTGCGGGCGTGGCCGCGATAGCTAAAGAGCAAGACGTGATAGCCCGCCGCGTGCAGGGCAGGCACCAGTGACAGACCCGAGCGCTGATCGTGGGCCGTGGCCGGGGCATAGAAGACGGCGGGCGCGTCGGGCTCTTTCGCCGGGACGAACCAGCCCCGCAGGGTCAGGCCGCCGGACGTGGCGAAGGAGACGTCTTCAAAGGGAATGTCCCACTCGGTAAGGGGGGTGATGCTCTCCCGCGGGAAAAAGGGAGGCTGGCAGGCGACTACCTCGCCAAGGACAGGGCCCACGAGGGCCAGCACCATCGAGCTGGCCAGCAGGCCGACGGCAATTTTGCCTATAGCTAACAAACGCGCACTCCGTGTCCCTGGACGGGTGGGGGGGCAGACTCGGCCGGCTTTGCGGGCGCGGGCCCCTGGAATCTCGTCCCGGGATTCCTCGGGTAGGATGATTGTATGGAAATGGATTTTGCCATGTTTCTTACCGCCTGTCAAACCGCACGTTGAGGCTGAACAAGCGAGACCGCGCGGGCTTCTTGCTCGAACTCACGACTTTTACGCCTGCCCATCTCCAGCTTCACCCGGCGGGCTCACTCTACATAATGCACTGAGGTTGCGCTTGTAGGCCGGCATTGCTTGCCAGCGGCGGGCTTTTCGCTTAGAATGGCCCTGAGGATCTTCTTGGTCGCTGGAGGATGTGATGCCTATTGAGAAGGTCGAGGTTGAGTGGGTCCGCGATCAGGTCTTCTTGATGGCCGATCGCTTTGGCTTTCCCATCGTCATGACACAGCCGTCGGGAGTGAACGGCGCCGATCTGTTGCCTCTCAGTGTCATCGGTTGCGCGGCGTGGGACATCGTTTCCATCGTCAGCAAGCAACGCCAGGCGCTGGCGGGCCTGCGTGTTACGGCCGAGAGCGTTCGGGAGGACGCTGCGCCGTGGCGCTTTCAGAAGATCCACATTGTCTACCGGTTCAGCGGGCATCACCTCGACCCGCAAAAGCTCGCGCACGCCGTGCAGTTGACGGAGGAAAAGTACTGCTCTACCTATGCCACGATGCGCCGTGCCGTGGAACTGAGCAGCGAGCTGCAGATTGTGGAGGGGGAGGATGGCCCGCAGCCGGGAGTTCAAGTCGCCGTGATGCCCGTCCCGTCCACGCCGGCGCCCGGCGTCCGGCTGGTGGAGCAGTTCAACGAGGCACTGAACGCCCGCGATGTGGATGCCATGATGGCCTTGATGACCGAGGATTGCGTGTTCGAGAACACTTCGCCCGCGCCCGATGGCGTCCGCTATGAGGGCCAGGAGGCTGTCCGTGCGTTCTGGGTCGAGTTTTTTCGCACCTCCCGGCAGCCGCGGATCGAGATCGAGGAGGTCCTGGCGGCGGGCGACCGCTGCGTCATGCGCTGGATCTATCACTGGGTGGACGACCAGGGCCACCCTGGGCGCGTCCGGGGAGTGGACATCTACACGATCAGAGCCGGGCGCATTGCGGAAAAGTTGTCGTACGTGAAGGGCTAGCCGGGCATTGCCGCGCCGAGCCTGGTTGGGAGGAATAAAATGTCGAACGAAGAACGGCAGCAAAACGAGCCTGTCATCCGCCTGGGGATCAGCACGTGCCTGTTGGGCGAGCGGGTGCGGTACGATGGCGGGCACAAGCTGGACCGCTTCCTGGTGCAGACGCTGGGGCGGTACGTGGAGTGGGTGCCCGTCTGTCCCGAGGTGGAGATGGGCCTGCCCGTGCCGCGGGAGAGCATGCGCCTGGAGGGCGACCCGGCCGATCCCCGGCTGGTGGCGTCCAGGTCGAGCACGGACCACACGGAGGCGATGAAGGCCTGGGCAAAGTGCCGCGTCGACGAGCTGGCGGGCGCAGGGCTTCATGGCTTTGTGCTGAAGAAGGACTCGCCCTCTTCGGGCCTGTTCCGCGTCAAGGTCTACAACGAGCACGGCATGGCCGAGCGAAACGGCATGGGCATGTTTCCCCGGGCGCTCAAGGAGCGGTTCCCGCTGCTGCCCATGGAGGAAGAGGGCCGGCTGAACGACATGCCGCTGCGCGAGAATTTCATCGATCGGGTGTTTGCCTACCAACGCTGGACGCAAATGCTGGACGAAGAGCCGACGCCCGGCGGCCTGGTCAAGTTCCACACGGCGCACAAGCTGACGCTCATGGCTCACAGTCCCGCGCACTACCAGGAGATGGGCCGGCTCGTCGCCAAAGCAGGGTCGGAGCCGTGGGACGAGATGGTGCCGGCCTACGGCGCGCTGCTAATGGAGGGCCTGGGCGTGCTCGGCACGCGGGGGAAGCACGTGAACGTCTTGCAGCATCTCATGGGCTACCTCAAGAACGAGTTGCCTGGGGAGGACAAGCAGGAGCTGTTGGGGGTGATCGAGGAGTACCGGCAGGGGATGGTGCCGCTCGTCGTGCCGCTGACGCTGCTGAAGCATCACCTGCGGCGGCACTCGGTGCCGGGGTGGGTGTGGCAGCAGGTGTATTTGAGTCCGTATCCCAAAGAGCTGATGCTGCGGAATCACGTGTAGAAGTCAGGTCTGCAGGTGCATCGCGATCAGGTTGACAACAACCAAGGTCCGCCGTATAATGTACCTGGCTTTTTAACCGGTTCCAGGGGCGCTTGCACTTGATAAACAATCTGGTCTTTGAATGGGATGGCGAGAAAGCTGCGCGAAACGTGGAAAAGCACCAGGTTTCATTTGAGGAAGCAGCGACTGTGTTCGATGATCCTATCTATATTACGTTCCTGGACGAGGAGCACTCGCTGGACGAAGAACGGTATATCACTCTTGGCCTTTCAAGCCAGGGGCGGTTGTTGATGCTGGCTCACACAGAACGCGAGGGTCGGATCCGGATCATTAGCGCCCGAGTGGCGACCAAGAAAGAGCAAAACTTTTATGCAGAAGCCAACTGATCCTGACGATTACGAACTGCGGGACGAATACGACCTGTCTCAGCTAACCATTTTGCCCAAGGGACGGTACTCGCCCCAGCAGCGGGCGGGCAAGAACCTGGCGTTGCTGGCGCCCGATGTCGCAGAAGCTTTTCCTACGGACGAAGCGGTTAATGAGGCGTTGCGGTTGGTGCTCAAGATTGCAGAGGTGCCGGTCAAGTACTCGACAGAGCCGGTTGAGTCTGGATCAGAGAAGTAGCGAGGAGCCGACGCCGGGCGGCCTGGCCCCTGGCCTGTCTGGCCAGGACAGGCAAGTTCCACACGGCGCACAATCTGAGGCTCATGGCCCACCCTGGCCTGTCCGTCCACCGTAGGGAGCGGTACTCCGCAGGGCAGGCAGTCCGGCGTACTGCACCGAGATGGGCCGGCTGGTGGCCAGGGCGGGGTCGGAGCCATGGGACGAGATGGTCGTGACTTACGGGGCGCTGCTGATGGAGGGCCTGAGTGTCCTCGGCACGCGGGGCAAGCACGTGAACGCGCGAAGCGTGCAGCGCCTGATGGGCTATCTGAAGAACGATCCGCCGGGGGAGGACAAGCAGGAGTTGCTGGGGGTGATCGAGGAGTACCGGCAGGGGATGGTGCCGCTGATTGTCCCGATGACGCTGCTGAAGCATCACTTGCGGCGGCACTCGGTGCCGGGGTGGGTGTGGGAGCAGGTGTATTTGCAGCCGTATCCGAAGGAGTTGATGCTCAGAAATCACGTGTAGACCTACCAGCAAGGTTGGAGCCTGCTAACTGAAGAAGACGGCGTGCGCGCAGCGTCTCCGCACATCAAACATCTGTTCAGGATTCGCCTCGGCAATTTGCCTACCCTTACCTTCTGCGTTATAATAGCAGTGGGCGGTTCAAGAAGGTTCGATGGAGAGATAATCCACTTATGCCAGCATCCACTCGTAGGGTAACTCACGATACTGTCGCAAAACTCTGGAACTTGTGCAACATCCTAAAGGACGATGGAGTCACATACCACGAATATGTCATCGGACTGACCTACCTATTACTTCTCAAAATGGCCAAGGAAACTTCCTCAGAGGATCAACTACCAGAGAATTACGGTTGGGATGATTTGCAGGCCAAATCTGCACCGGATCGTCTCGACTTCTACAGACAATTGCTGATTTACTTGGGTACTCACGGCAGTTCCCTAGTGCCTCGTTAGGCTAGATTTTACTGTTAGTGCCAATGCTGATATACTATCGGCATGGGCAAACATTTGAGTATTCAATTGACCGAAGTGCAACGTGCTGAACTTGAACAACTGATCCATGCTGGCAACGCACCGGCCCGCAAGCAAACCAGAGCGCGTATCCTGCTTCTGAGTGACCGCAGCCGCGGCCAGAAGCGTAAGGACCAGGAAGTTGCCGACGCTGTCTTGTGCAGCACGAGTACGGTTCGCAACATCCGTCGTCGGTTTGTCGCTGGCGGTTTGTCAGCGGCATTGAACGACAAAGGTTGGCCTGGCGCAACACCCAAGTTCACTGGTGAGGTGGAAGCGGAGCTGACTGTGCTGGCTTGCAGCGACCCACCGGAGGGTGCTGCTCGCTGGACGTTGCGACTCCTGGCCGACCGGATGATCGAGCTCGAGTACGTGGAGTACATCAGCCACGTCACCGTGCGCGAGCTGTTGAAAAAACAGGCTTAAGCCTTGGCGCGTGAAGTCGTGGTGCATCGGCAAGCCATCGGCCAAATACGTCGCCAAGATGGAGGACGTGCTGGACGTGTATGCCCGGCCTTATGATGCCAAGCATCCCGTGGTGTGTCTGGATGAAACCAGCAAGGAGTTGCACGGCACGCCGCGCGGCACGTTGCCCATGGGGCCAGATCAGCCACAACGCCAGGATTACGAGTATGAACGACACGGCGTGTGCAACCTGTTTCTGGCTATCGAGCCACTGCGTGGTCGGCGCAAGGTTCGCGTCACTGACCGACGAACGGCGCTGGACTTTGCCGAACAACTACGCGTCCTGGTCGATGAAGATTATCCTGACGCCGATACGGTGGTGTTAGTCGTGGACAACCTGAACACCCATGGTCCGGCCTGCTTGTATGAGCGTTTCGAGCCGGCCACAGCTCATCGCATCGCGGCCAAGTTGGAGTGGCACTACACGCCGGAACACGGCAGCTGGCTGAACATTGCCGAGTGCGAACTTTCAGTTCTATCGAGCCAGTGCCTGAAGCGGCGTATTCCGGACAAGGTGTCCTTGATTCGAGTAGCCGCCTGGGAGTTCCGGCGCAACGCAGCGCACGCCAGCGTGGACTGGCAGTTCACAACAGATGACGTACGCGTCAAGCTTAAGCGTCTGTATCCAGTTTTAAAAGAGCCAAATGCAACTTAACAAGGTACTAGTACTGCAATCGTACTTTGGCGAATACGCTCGGCCTTTCGCTCAGCAAGCCGGGATCGGATAGCGATTCGAGCCAGTTTTGCCCGTCGTGACGATATGCAATGAGCGCTCTGGTGAGCGACTCTCGCCAGGTACGGTAGTAGTACTAGTCAAGGAAACGGATGTCGCACTAGTTACATCTCTGGAAGCGTGTGATTCGGTTATCAGATCATTCGTTGCGCCGTTGTTCGAAAGCTGAGTTTAGTGGAGAGGCACGCCTGTTGCGGTTTCGAATCCGGTGGTTAGCTCACGACACGTTTCGCTGGACAACCGCCGTTGTGCAATGCGAGGACAAGGATGGATCAACGTTACAATTATCCTAACATTCGAAGCGTCTTGACAGAGGGATTTTCCCCTAGTGCGTTGCGTCGCATTTGCCACGATCACTTTAGATACGTGTATGACCAGTTGTCTGAGAAGAGTGGAAAGGAAGAGATAATTGACCTGTTACTCGAACACGCTGAAAAGCACATGGTGATTGAGATGCTGTTGACGATTGTCAAAAAGCAAAACCCCACTCGGTATGATCGGCATCAGCCATACCTTCAAGCTTTACCAACAGCATATATATCGCGACAGCCCACCGAAAAGAGAAGGTATTTCGCCGTGGGGACTGCCCTTTACCCTGAAGTTAGTTCCGAGGCTCGGCTGTTGTCAAGTGCTGTCATCTGGCTTCTAGCGCAAAGAAATGTCGATAGTATGTGGGGTGGGATCGAATCACTGGATAAATTTATCACCACGAACCACGTAGTGATGGCATTAACTGCTGTAGGTGTTCCCCCAAACTCTTCGATCTTGAGGGCAGCAATTACTTACCTTGTAAATATAGATAAAGACAAGGTGGTCTCTTTCTTTTGGAGAGCTGGTCCACTGCTCAATTTGCCCGAATATAACACGTTAGTAAAAGATGATATGGAGTTTCTCTGGCGGTTTAGGAAACGGATTGGAGCACACAAGGACTATCCTGTGCCTTTCTTTCTTCTTAAACTAACTCGATTTATAGACCCCAAGCCAGATTTATCTTTTGGGGCTACCGATGTTCTAGAATGGGTTTTAGATGAATGGAATGAGCAAGAGTGCTGGTATGGACGAACCTCAATATCTAGTATGGCCCTTGCATTATTGTATGATTTGGAGTTCGAGAATAAGGTAAAGATCATTGGTCGAACTGTTCAGTTTCTAGAAGAGAGTTTTACTGATCTTGGGAACAATACTGGCACTTTCAGCGGTCATCTAGTAGATGATTGTTTCACGGTTTTCAATTTATGCGAAACTGATTTTTTTAACGTACATAGCGGCTCCCTGTTAAAGATGGTGGAAAAAACAGTACGCTGGATAACAACTCAGTGCATAAATGAGAACCACTGGGAAGGCCCACCGCCCTTTGGAGGAGACATTGGTCAGGAAATGTACCCAACTGCCGTGGCTATAAGGGCACTTCTTTCATACTACATACGGGTATATCCAGCTTTTTTGAACCAGATGGCATCGATGCTCATCGAGCATGGGCTTACCTTCGACAAGCAAGCTCCAAACACATCAAGACAAAGAAGACCATTTTGGGGCGAGTCTCACTGCCAGGAAGAAGACATCTGCTTTGTTCTAATGCCTTTTAAGCCTGCAAAGCTGACAGAAATCTACGAGAGGTATATCAAAGCGCCAATTGAGAACCAGACAACGCTTCGTTGCGTCCGCGCCGATGACATCTATCGACCATCAGAAATCATGCGAGATATTTGGGATTATCTTCATAGAGCAAAAGTCATCGTTGCAGATCTTACGGACAAAAATCCTAATGTTTTCTATGAACTTGGTATGGCACACGTATTAGGAAAGTATGTGATCTTGGTTTCCCAGCGAGGGGAGGACATTCCGTTTGACTTGAGAGGAGTTCGCACGATCATCTATGAAGACAGAATATCGGGTTACGAATACTTGGCGCAACAAGTGTTGCGATTCTTGAACTCGTTGTCGGATAGTTTTTCCTGAGAACGAGTACCGGATCATGGCAGACTTTGAACTCCACCTGCGGAATCGCTTTGTGCGGGGACCGATGAGATCTATACGCGTGTTCCAGCCAACCGTCCACACTCTGGAGTGAAGCGAAGCGTGTAGGATTGTTGTGAATTGAGTCGCTGGGGGGCTGGGCTGACTCAGACTATGCAAAGCCACAGTGAATTGCGGCCTCTTCATACTTACGCGAGTTTGGGGATCTAAGAGCGAGACGAACCGCCAATGTGGCTGCACTTTTTATCGTTTGAGTACAGTCTTACAAGAAGGACTCGCCTTCCTTGGGCCTGTTCCGGGTCAAGGTCTACAACGAGCACGGCATGGCCGAGCGAAACGGCATGGGCATGTTCCCCCGGGTGCTCAAGGAGCGGTTCCCGCTGCTGCCCATGGAGGAAGAGGGCCGGCTGAACGACATGCCGCTGCTGCGAGAGAATTTCATCGAGCGGGTGTTTGCCTACCAACGCTGGACGCAGATGCTGGACGAAGAGCCGACGCCCGGCGGCCTGGTCAAGTTCCACACGGCGCACAAGCTGACGCTCATGGCCCACAGCCCGGCTCACTACCAGGAGATGGGCCGGTTGGTGGCCACCGACTGAACGCGCGGGCTCACGGCGCTGATTGCCAAGGAAGTCCGAGCCCCCATGACGCCCCGCGTTCCTTCCAGATTTCTACCGAGAAAATAAAAGGTACATTATTGCATATTGCAGGGAGCGGTTTGACATAGGGCAGCTTCTATGCTATATTAGGTGCAACCAACCGTCGTATTACAACTTCTGCCACTATACTCTCTGTCGAGGCCAAGACAGTCAATGAGTAATGATGATGGCAACAAGACGGTTGGCCCGCATTGGCCCAAGTCACGTTCTGGACTATTCCAGCTTTCTAGGTAAGCGGCTGCTCTTGTCGCCAAATAATAGTAACTCTTTTGTCAACTCGTGTTTAGATAAATGATCGGGGCGGTCTGCGACTTGCGCAAAACCGCCCCATGATAGAAACTTCAGGTATCGCGACCGTGAGGTTTCTATCATGCAGGAGTTTAACAACTTAATCGAGTTTCGTCAAACCGTCTACAGCCAGGTGCTCACTCTTTCCAGGGACGCTCAGTTCGAACTGGTGGACGCTCTGCTACTCAGCGCGCCCATTCATTCCTTTCCACAATTGAGCCAGTCTCCTGTCTTCCGACGTCAATGGTACAGTGCATACACGGCCATTGAGGATGGCCGCCAGGACCGAGAGAAACTGGAACGCTACCTCGCTCAACGCCTGCCCAAGGAAGGCATCCTGGTGTTTCCGTTAGATGGCACTGCCTGGCCGCACACCAAAGCACGAACCATGCCTGACAGACAGTACGTTCATAGCGGCTCGGACACGGGCCTGGGTGCGCCGGTTGTCGTGGCACACCCGTATTCCATCCTGGCTTGGGCACCCGAGCGCAATTCCAGTTGGGCACCACCCCTGTCTATCCGACGCGTTGTCAGCCAGAAGACCGACATTCAGGTCGGCGTGGAGCAGGTGAAGCAGTTGTGTCAGCACCGGCAGGCGGAGATGCTTGAGACGTTTCATCTCATTACCGCGGATGGCAAGTACGGCAACCACTCCTTTCTCGGTCCGCTGAAACAGGAGCCGTGTGGCGTTCTGGCTCGGATGCGCTGTGATCGGGTGCTGTATCGAGCTCCCGGCAAGTACAGTGGCAAAGGTCGTCCGCGAGTGCATGGCAAGCCCTTCGCTTTCAAGGAACCAGAGACCTGGGGCGAACCGCAAGAGAGGGTGGAGGTAGAGGATGAGAAGTGGGGCCAGGTGCGTCTTCGACGTTGGGATGGACTTCATGCTCGCCAGGATGCGGACACAGTGTTCAGTGTGGTATTGGTGGAAGCCCACCGCGAACGCGAGAAACCTGGCCATCCGTTATGGCTAGCCTACCAGCCGCCGTTCAGTCGAAAACCGAACGAGCAACCTGTGGTTGACCTATGGCGTGGCTACCAACATCGTTGGCCCGTGGAGCCTGGCATCCGGTTTCGTAAACAGTACCTGGCGTGGACCTTGCCTCGTTTTCAAGATGCGGATGCGTGCGACCGGTGGACGCTGTTGGTCACGCTGGCCCAATGGCAGTTGTTTCTGGTCCGCGGCCTGACCGTTGATCGGCCACTTCCTTGGCAGCGGACTCAGGAAAACCCGACACCGGAGCGGGTGCTGCAGGGGCTGGGAGGCCTTTTCAGCCAGATTGGCACGCCGGCCCGTGAGCCCAAAGCTCGCGGAAAGTCGCCCGGTTGGCCGGTAGGGCAGGCTCGGGCGCGGAAAGAGCGCCAAAAAGTGGTTAAAAAGACCACCAAGAAGGCCAAGAAGAAGCGCTAAACCTGCTGTTAAGGCTCGAAACTCGATTGTTAATGTACTGAACTGGCACTGGATCGTGTCCAGTGTATCACCGTTTATCTAAAGGCGAG
>MTKX01025211.1_pt1 | contig 21423 bp, 23 predicted proteins | sample 1042771 | NCBI WGS metagenome assembly MTKX01 (sample SAMN06212183, study PRJNA360534) | anaerobic digester metagenome | biome: Wastewater treatment plant; material: sludge; isolation source: anaerobic digester fed with sludge from wastewater treatment plant | place: Denmark: WWTP Randers ... | reverse complement strand
GCCATCGCCGTGGTGGAGTACGATGCTCTGCTCTGGTCCGATGACTCGGCCATGTTCGTGGAGTACAAGGACTCCCTAGCCGCCTACAAAGCCCTCTCCTCCCGCCGGGTGCAGCAGATGAACAGCCTGGCCAAAAACATATCCCGGGGCCTGGGCTACAAGAGCTTCGCCTTCATCGTTGTGGTCAAGGGCCTGGAGGAGAAAACCAGCAAAGGAGGCGTCGAGGTCCTGCCCCTCTATGACCTGGGAAGCTACCAGCCTAATTTCGCCTCCTCCATCGCTGAGCTGGAGTATCTGGACAAGATGATCGCCAGATACAGCCGGGAGGGAGAGATCGATTTCGTCCGGGAGCTGGAGAAGCTCCGGAAAATACTGGAGATGGAGCAGTCATGATAGGATATGGCCGGGCGGGCGGAGCGGCCACCATACTCAATGCCGTGGCCAACTGGAAGGGCTCGGCCTTCGGCATAGGCCTCACGACCCACGCCCGGGTGGATCTGGACCGCACCGGAACCATAAAGGGCGACGTTCCGGGCGTGGACACCAGGCTGATAGAGATTTGCGTGGCTATGGTCCTGGAGAGGCTGGGATATGATTATGGGGCAACCATCAGAACCAAAAGTGAGATTCCTGTGGCCAGCGGCCTGAAGAGCAGCAGCACTGCCGCCAACGCCGTCATCCTGGCCACTCTGGATGCTCTGCATGAGGAGATGGACCCCATAGAAGCGGCAAAGATCGGAGTCGCCGCGGCCAGGAAAGCAGGAGTGACCATCACCGGTGCTCTGGACGATGCCCTGGCCTCCATGCTGGGGGGTGTGGTGGTGACCGACAACAAAGAGATGCTGCTCCTGAAGAGGGAGGAGCTGGATACCCCCGTGCTGATACTCTCACCGGAAAGAAGGCTCTTCTCCCAGGAGACCAGTGTCTCACGCTCCCGTCTCATCTCCCCGGTGGCCGATGTTGTCTTCGACCTGGCCCTGAGAGGAGACTACGCCCAGGCCATGACCATCAACGGCCTGGCTTACTGCGCCGCCCTGGGCCTCTCGGCGGAGCCCTTGCTCCTGGCATTAGAGGCCGGGGCCAAGGGAGCCAGCCTTTCCGGCACAGGCCCCTCATATGCCGCCATAATCGAAGAGAGCCGGATTGCCACCCTGGAGGCGGCCTGGAGGCCGCTGGGCGGAAAGGTGATAAGAACCTACTCCAATAATAGCGGTGCATCCAAAGGCGAGGGGACTTGATGAGTCTAGAGGAGCATCGCAACGATATGGAGAGCATAGACGAGCAGATCATAAGGCTGATCCACCGCCGCATGGGTCTATCCAAAAAGATCTTCGAGGTGAAGAGGGCGGAGGGCAGGCCCATCGTCGATCCGGAGAGGGAGAAGTGGGTTTTATCCCATGCCATGGACCTGGCGGTTGAGCTGAACCTCGATGCAGGTGCCGTAAAGAGCATCTTTGAGACTATCATTGCCATGAGCGTGCACAAGCAGCAGGAACTTCAGGGCAGAAATCAGGGCGGATAGATGGACTGTATGAGATGATGAGGATGGTTGATATTGCGGTTTTATCCGGTTCCCTGTCCGATCAGGCCATAGTGGACAGGATTGTGCGCAAGCTGGAAGAGAGGGGGGTCTCTTTTGAGCACAGAGTTCTCTCTGCCCACAGAAATCCTAAAGAATTGGATGAGTTCATCTCCGCCACCGATGCCCGTGTCTTTATCGCCGTGGCCGGTCTGTCTGCGGCGCTGCCCGGGGTAGTGGCCTCAAAGACCTCTCGCCCGGTGATAGGAGTGCCGGTGAGCGCCAAGCTGGGCGGCCTTGATGCACTTCTTTCAATTGTGCAGATGCCGCCGGGAGTTCCCGTGGCCTGCGTGGGCATAGATAACGGAGAAAATGCGGCGCTATTAGCGCTTAGAATTCTGGAATCGGGAAGATAGCTATTTATACAATGTCTGCAGGATTAAGGCACCAAAGGTGGGATAGGATGTACAAGCGGATATTGATCGCCACGGATGGCTCAGACAAATCTAGAAAGGCCGCTGAGGAGGGCATGGAACTCGCTAAGGCACTAGGCGCTCAGGTTATAGCGCTCAATGTAATCAATGAGGTCGTTATTGCCAGCGCAGTGAGACAGCTTGGTTCCGATAGAAAAGAGGTCGAAGATAAGCTGAAGGTCGCAGGCGGGAAGGCAGTTGACGACATCAAGGCCATGGGGGCAAAGATGGGAGTCAATGTGGATGCCATCGTTAGAATCGGCGCTCCCGCAAACACAGTCATTGATGTATCCGGCGCCGAAAAGGCGGACCTCATCGTCATGGGTAGCCACGGCGAGTCCGGTGCCACCAAGCTCCTCATCGGCAGCGTTGTTCAGAAGGTTCTCTACTGGGCTACGATCCCAGTGCTGGTTGTGAGATGAGTTTATGGAAGCTCTTGTATTAGGCGAAACCCTGATCTACAGCTCTTTTGCCCTGGTATTCGTGCTGGGCGTCATCCTGGGCTACTTTGTAATCAGCCTCATTGGTTCAAGCTAAAATTGCCTCTCAGGAGGAGGCCGGATAAAACCGGCCAGATATTTTATTTTTTATTTCCGCCAGAGCTGCTCTTGTCCAGCCTCTCGCTGGCCATGAGAAATCCAATTGCCCTCTCAGCCAGAGGGTAGCGGCGCACCAGGGCCTTGAACCTCGGGCCGTGGTTGGGCTCGATGAGATGGGCCAGCTCATGCACAATCACATAATCCTCCACCCACTGGGGAAGAATGGTCAGATGGCTGCTGATGAGAATGGTCCTGGCCAGGCAATTGCATGAGCCCCGCCTGTGCTCCTGGTTTGATGAATACTGAATGCTGTTCCAGCAGAGGCTCCCCTGAAAGTATTTGCGGTTTAACAGGCTGGCTCGCTCCTGGAGATGAATATCGTCCTTGGGGTAGCTCCGCCTCTCCAGCCGGGAGCGCAGCTTCTGGATGTGGCCGGCCAGAGCAGCATCGGATATGCGGGCAGGGGCCAGCACCTCCATTACTCCCCCCACCATCCTGGCGGAGATGGTCTTTTTGCGTCGCGCAGACCTCTTTACCACGACTTCCATAAAAGGCAGCCTCCTAGGCAATTGCATGATCTCGGGAATATTAATAACTTTCTTTTAGAAGTTTGACTGCACTTAAATTAAATAATTTCTACATAATTTTTCCATGAGAGCATTTTCAAAGATCGAATTCTCATATATATTTGATCCAATCTCAGCAGCAGGGCAGCCAGTCCACGCTGATCTCTCCCGGGCTGCTGTTGGACCATAGCTGGATGAACTTCTCTATGGAGAAGATCCCGGTGAGATCCTCTACGCTCCGGCCCAAAAGCTGATGGCGGCCCCGGCTGTCGGGAGCCGGATCATATGACTGCCAGCCGATATGGGCTCTCCCAATCACATTCGAGTTGATGCTGGCCTCAAGCCCGCCGCCGTTGAACCCGGAAGGGGCTCCGGCGAATGCTCCCGTCCTCACCTTTGTCTCTCTCTCCAGGCGCTCTACATTGCTGTACTCCTCAAAAAAGGATGCCCCGCTATCATAATTCATCACGGCAAGGCGATCTTCTCCATTGCCGCTATTCATGGCCTGGGTGAACTGCAAGGGCATCTCCGCCCCGGCGGCCCAGATCAGTGCTGCCGCAGCTATCAGCAAACAAATCAGCTTTCCCACTCTTCTGCCCCCTTCGATGATTGTCGAACATTTATATGAGGCTGCCGCTCCGAATACAGATCGGCTCAGAGGGATGCTGCGCTGCTTCCTAAACGGAGTGTGGCAGGCTCCTTCATAGCTTGAAGGGTGCTCTCTTTATTTTGCAGGGCAGCCTCATTGTGGGAATCGATGGAAAGGGCCTGATTAAAGCAGCCTAGTGCCTCCTCGTATCTCTGCATCTTGAGCAGGACCACTCCCTTATTGTTCCAGGCCTGGGGGTCCTGGGGCCTCATCTGGACCGCATTTTCAAAGCATTGCAGGGCGCCGGCCGTATCTCCCAGGTTGGCCAGAGCCATGCCCTTTCCATTCCAGGCATCGAAATAAGAGGAGTCGATAGCCAGAGCCCTGTCGAAGAGCAATATGGCCTGATCATCCATCTTCAGCCCCTGAGAGAGAGCTATGGCCTTGAGGTTCAGGGATTCGGGGTCATCGGGATTGATGGCAATGGATCTATCAAAGCAGTAGATGGCCTGGTCAATACGTTGCAGCATTGCCAGAGCTCTTCCTTTATTATTCCATAAAGCGGTGCTGTTGGGCTCAAGCTGTATGGCCCGGTCATATGTTGAAGCGGCAAGCTCATAGTTCCCGGATAAAAAGTAGCTATAAGCCTGATCTGAATAACTCTGGGCCGACTGGCACTCCGCCGGGGCGAGCAGCATCATTGCCAGACCAAAGAATGTGATAATTGCAGCTTTCATGGCATAGTTCTTTGAGCCAGGGGTAAATATCTCTGCCCCTCAGGCCGCTCTCTTTTTGTTCATCTCGGGAGAAAAGAAAGTAGCCTTAGAGATTTGTCAGCGTCTCCGTTCATCACAGCTCGTCATGCCCCTTAGCTTCCTCATCTTCTTCGCTGTTATTGAACTTTTTGACCTTGGCCAGCCGGGCTTTGGTGGCTTTTATGGAGCCGGCCAGGCTGGAGTCCGTCTCCTCGGCCTCTTTGCTATCAAGGCATTTATCTTGAGAGCCCAGCCCAGCCTCGGTATCTATATTCAAGGTCATGGATATTTGGTCGGAGTACCTGTAGACCAGCTCCACCGGCCGGCTCTGGGGAGAGAGAGAGACAAAGGCCAGAGCGGACCGGATGGTGGCATTTGGCTCCAGAACCATGGATTTTATGCCCTTCCTGGTGGAGCTATCATATTCCTTGCTCTGATACACCCAGCCCCACTGGTCCTTCAGTGTGAAATTTGTTGCATCCAGCTCCATTCTATCTGTGCCGTTATTGGTTATGGCCACATCCAGTTCCAACGTCTTCTTCTGGGAAGCGATGCTGGAGCGAAGCAGGCCATAATAGAGAATGGTCACATTGTCATTGCTGAGGTTGACCAGATCGGGAAAGCGCTGCATAAATTGCTCTCCCCCGCTGCTATCCTGGGAAAGATCAATGGTCAGGCTCTTGGCTATGGTCTCCCTGGGCACAACAAAGCCGATGAGCTGCCGGCCATTTTGCAGCTCTTTGANNGAATTATCGCTCTGGTTTATCCTGCCCAATGAGGCATCAACTACCAGCACGGAATTGGAGTCGGATGATGAGTATCCGCCAAATCCGGAGTCCTTGAAGGTGCCGAATATGGTGCAGTTGACAACGCCGTTGCTGGACTGCAGGGGATATCCGAGGGCGCTTGCCGGCAGGAGTAACAGCACCAGCGCCAAAGCCTTCCATTTCATCTATAACATACCTACAATGTTATGATATAATCCTTTGGGTGACCTATTAGCCTTTTCTTGTTTCAGGCAATAAAAGCGCCGGGTGGCATCAGATCCCGGGCCTTTATCCATTCTTCTCTGGAATACCGCTCACAGGGAGGTGGTGGTGGCTGTGGAATTGTTCACAGCCATGCTCGATGTGGCGGTATCGTTTGCCCCTTGATTCATCTTATCCAGCTCACCCATCTTGGCATTGAGGCGTGCTTTGCTGGCAGCGATCTTCTCATCCAGATCGCTGAGCTTTATGCTCTCATTCTGGCTTTCCGGAGCCGGCTCTGGTGCAACTACTTCTTCGGTCTGATTGGCAGACTGGTCCACCGGTGCTTCTGCAGCCACCTCCCCCTGGGCTCTGGTATCATTGCCGGCGGCATGGCTGGCTGAAGCATTTCCATAGACCAGCTCATCGGAGAGAGGCACATAATCTTTCTCAAACTCTATTACCATTCCCTCCGGTGTGCCGTAATCATAGGCCATGGCGGCAGGTCTGAAGACAGGAGACAGGCCGGTAAAGCCAAGCAGCAATCGATCCGTCCCGCTGCTTGGAGCCACGGTCTCCGCATCAAATCCCAATGTGGGCTGATATGGCCAGCCCCACTGGTCGAAGAGGGTAAAGTTAAAGGGAGTTACATAGATGCTCCGGTCTCCTATGTTTTCAACGCTGACCTGAAGAACCAGCATCTGCTCATCGGAATTTATCGAGCTGTCGGTGATTCCATAGTATCTGATCTTGATTCTGTCATTGCTGGCATTGGGAGTCATCCACCAGTTGATGTAAATGGGATCCGACCCCTCCGGCGTCACATTGATCAGTTTGAACAGGCTGTCCCATTCGGTGAGGAAGTAGACGGCTTGCTTACCAGAAGAGAGAGACCGGTACAGGCCGGGGGTGTAGACCAGATCATTCTGATCCACAAGCTCATAGCTGGCATTCTCAGCTCCCATCAGCCCGACGTCCACCTTCAAGATCTCCAGAGTGACATTCTCATCCTCCACAGGAGTCCGGCCGGATCCGAAGATCACCACAGTCGCATTCTCGTTGCTGCCCTCTAGCGGCAGGGCCAGGGCGGTTCCCAAAGCCATTGCCAGAAGAAGGGCCATAAGTATGATAATCGATCTCATCTGATACCCCCATTTAATCGGCTATTGCTCAAGCCTGCGATATCAAGGCCAATACAATTCCATCCACTGCATTTGACATTCGATTATATACATTTTATCCAGGCGCATTTCCCAGATTTGCCAGATCATCTCTCCCATCCTGGGAAACCTATATCTGCCTGTTATGGCATAAGCGGAGGCGGTGTTCTCATTGTCATCGCCAATCCTGGTAACCTGCGGCCTGCCCTATGCCAACGGGCCCTGTCATATCGGGCATTTAAGAACTTATGTGCCGGCGGATATTTTCGTAAGAGGATGCAAGAAGATGGGCCGGGAGGTTCTCTTCGTATGCGGCTCTGATGCTCATGGGACTCCCATAGTGGTCAATGCCGAGGCCAGGGGATTGACTCCCAAGGCCCTTGTATCCCAGTACCACCAGCACTTCGAGGAGGTCTTCCGGGAGATGGAGGTCAATTTCGACCACTTCGGGGACACCGATGATCCCGCCTGTCACCATCGGACCCAGGAGATGGTCCGATCCCTGATGGATGGCGGCCACGTCTACCCCCAGGAGATCGAGCTGGCCTACTGCCCCAAGTGCGAGCGCTTCCTGCCGGACCGATATGTAGAGGGGGAGTGCCCCTACTGTGGCAAGCCGGCTCGGGGTGATGAGTGCGACATGGGCTGCGGCCGCCATCTGGAGCCGGGAGAGATCAAGAATGCCGTATGCAAGATCTGCGGGGGAAAGGCTCTGTATCGCAAGCAGGTTCATTATTTCTTCCGTCTCTCTCAGTTCAAGGATTTTCTGCTCTCCTATCTTCCCAGCCTGGGGGGCACAGCATCGGCCCGCAATTACGCCCTGGAGTGGGTCCGCCAGGAGCTGAAAGACTGGTGCATAACCAGAAATATGGCCTGGGGAGTCAAGTTCCCCGGACAGGATGATCTGGTGGTCTATGTCTGGGTGGATGCTCCCATAGGTTACATCGCCTTTACCGAGGAGTGGTGCTCAGAGAATGGCCGGGATTGGCAGAACTACTGGAAGGATGGCGCCAAAATCATTCATTTTATAGGCGGCGACATCGTCTACCACCACTGCATCTTCTGGCCGGCCATGCTTAAGGGGGCAGGATACACCTTGCCATCGGCGGTGGTGGCCAGCGGCATGCTCAAGATCGATGACAAGAAGTTCTCCAAATCCAGAGGAAATGTGATCTGGGTCAAGGATGACTACCTGGATCGCGGCCTTCATCCCGATTTGCTGCGCTATTATCTGGCCAGCTACACCGCTCACAACAAGGAGGTCAACTTCTCCTGGAGGATCTTTGCAGACAAAGTCAACACCGAGCTTGTGGGGGCTCTGGGCAACTTCATCAACCGGGCACTGACCTTCACCGCCAAGAACTTTCAGGGCACAGTGCCCTGCGCCGAGATAGACCCCGAGGTCATGGCCAAGATTGATGAGACCGGACAGGCGGTCACAGCAGCATTGGAGGAGTATGAGTTCAAGAAGGCCTCTGATGCGGTCATGGCCTTGGCCGACTATGGCAACATCTACTTCCAGAATCACGAGCCCTGGAAGCTGGTTAAAACCGATAGGGATAAAGCGGCATCCGTACTTCGCACCTGCCTGCAGCTGGCAAAAGCTCTGATCATATTTATGGAGCCTATAATGCCCGCCAAGATGCAGAACGCCTGGAGGCAGATGGGCCTGGATGGAGATATATCGGAGAGCCGATTCTCCCATGCCTCAGAGCCTCTAAAAGAGGGCCGGGCCCTGGGCCAGCCCGAGATACTCTTCTCCCGCCTGGAAGAGGCATCCGTAAAGGAGCTGGAGGGCATATTCTCCGCCCGGATGGCCGAGGCGGAAGGCAAAGGCAAGCAGAAGGTGGCAGAAAAGAAGAAGGAGATCCCCTTTGAGGAGTTCTCCGCTCTGGACATAAGGATCGGCCAGATCAAAGAGGCAGAAGCGATCAAGGGATCCAAGAAGCTGCTCCGGATGCAGGTGGACATAGGCGGAGAGATGCGTCAGGTGGTGGCGGGCATAGCAGAGGCCTATCCCGCGAAAGAATTGTTGGGAGCCCAGGTGGTGGTCCTGGTCAATTTAAAGCCGGCCAAGCTCTTTGGCATAGAGTCACAGGGTATGCTGCTGGCTGCCGATCAGGCGGGCAGAGCGGTGCTTCTCAGGCCGGGAGAAGCAGTGGAGACTGGAACCAAAGTGAGATAGGTGTTATAGCAATGTTGCAGGTTGAGAATCTATCCAAGACCTACCGTCTCAAGGACAGGGAGATTGAGGCTTTAAAGAACATCAGCTTCACCCTCAAGCCGGGAGAGATACTGGGGCTGGTGGGAAAAAGCGGAGGGGGCAAGAGCACCCTTATGAAGATCCTGAGGGGCATGGAGAGCTTTGAGCGGGGCAGGATCCTCCTGGACGGCCTTATCGTCACCCCTGAATCGGATGATGAGACAAAAAGAAAGCAAATGGCGATAACAGCCATCCATCTGCAAAGGGACTTTGCCCTCTGGACAGAGAGCGCTCTGAAAAATGTAGTGAGGAGGATCTATTCCCGGGAGACCGGCTACGAGGTTCTGCCCATTCCCGAGAATCACAATTACGATCAGCTTTACCAGGAGGCCCTTTACTATCTGCGTCTGGTGGGCCTGGAGAAGAAGGCCAACCATCTGGCCACCGTCCTTTCCGGTGGTGAGAAGCAGAGGCTGCTCATAGCCAGGCAGCTGGCCAAGAAGCCCAAGATCCTGCTCCTGGACGAGCCCGCTACCATGGCCTGTCCCGCCACCAAACAAGAGGTTTTGGATGCCATAAAGAATGCCAATCGGGAGTTGAATCTGCCCATAATCGTCGTCTCTCATCTGCCGGAGGTTCATGCCTATCTGGCGGACAGGCTGGTATGGATGGATGGCGGGGAGATTGTGGCGGATGGCAAGCCTGCCCCGATATTGAAGCGCTTCCTGGCCGGCATGGGCGAGGCCATTCCTCTGGCAGCCAGATCCGATATCCAGCCCCTCATCAAGGTGAGAGGCCTGTACAAGAGAAACTGCCTGGTGAGCACGGGCGAGGTCCTGGAGGTCTTGGCCATGAAAGACCTCAATTTTGACATCAATGAGGGAGAGATCACCTCTATCATCGGCAATAGCGGCGGAGGCAAGACCACCCTCCTCAAGATCATGCAGGGAGTGAGGATGCCCGACGAGGGCAGCGTCTTATATCGCCACGGCCAGAACTGGGTGGACATGATGGCCTATTCCCCGGAGAGGATGGAGGTGCGTCAGGGCCTGGGCATCATGTACCAGGAGTTCGCCCTTTATGCCGGAGAGATGATCATTGAGCAGATCGCCTATCAACTGGGGGTCAAGGGCACCGATGTCATTGAGAACGCCAGGGCAGTGGCAGAGGAGATGGGCATAAGCGACAAGGTCCTGGATGTTATATACGCCATGACCGATATGTCCGAGGAAGATGCCAAAGCAGCATTGGAGGCACTGGGGCTGACCAGGGAGATCTTCAAGGATCTCTTCCCCCGCTTTCCATCCACCGAGGCAGAGAAGTTCGCCCGCCCGATCTTCCAGCTGCTCTCCCTGGATCCGGAGGTCATGTGGAAGCTGCCCGAACAGCTCTCCGGTGGGGAGAAGGTCAGGGCATCCCTGGCGATACTACTGGCCGCCAGACCAAGGGTGCTGATCCTGGATGAGCCTTTTGGAGACATAGATCCCATTACATTGCGTGAGGTCTCCAATGCCATAAAGAGGATCAATTCGGAGCTGAGGACCACCATACTCCTGGTCAGCCATCACGTCGATTTTGTGAAAGAGGTCTCCCACAGGGCCATCTACTTTGAGAACGGGGCCATTGTGGCCGACGGCAGTCCGGAGGAGGTATGCAGTATCTTTCTCTCATCCTGCAATGCGCCTTACCTCAAGCGCCTGGAGGAGCTCTCTATAGCCGGCGGATGATGGGCAATGGATGAGCAGATTCTCGAGGTCTACCGCCAGGTAGCAGATCAGATCTCGGAGCAGGAATTTCAGGATAAAGTGGAGGAGAAGGTTGCCCTCATGGCCGGCCTGTGCGACGGCCGGACGGCAGCCATGCTGGTGGCCCGGGATCTGGGCAGCAGCGAGATTCTGACCAAGATCGGAAGCATCAGGCCGGAGATGGGAAATGTCTCTTTTGCCGGCCGGGTTATTTCCATATCTGAGATCCGAGAGTTCTCCCGCTCGGACGGCTCTATGGGCCGGGTGGTCAATATGACCCTGGCCGATGAGACCGGATCGGTGCGCCTGGCTCTTTGGGACGAGAATGTGGAGCTGGTCCGATCCGGCGAGCTGAAGATGGACCAGTGTCTTAAGGTTAGAGGCCTGGCCAGGGAGGGCTATGCCGGAACTGAGGTCTCTTTGAGCCGGGGGGGAGGCTTAGAAGAGGTGGACCTGGACATCAGGCCCCGCCAGGAGGCCTATAAGATCGCAGAGCTAAAGGCGGATATGGGCGATGTCAGCCTCCTGGGAATGGTGGTTGATCCTGGGGAGGTCAGGGAATTTCTCAGAAAGGACGGCAGGGCGGGCCGGGTCAGGACGGTTGTCCTGGGAGATGAGACCGGCAAGATCAGGCTCACCCTCTGGGACGATCAGGCAGCCATGCCCCTGGAGAAGGGGGAGAGCCTTGAGGTTATGGGCTGCTCCTGCCGGGAGAGGTATGGCTCTTTAGAGCTCTCGGCAGGAAGACAGAGCGCCCTTAAAAAGAGCAGCAAGAAGGTTGTCTTCCTGGAGAGCATCACTCCCATCCAGGATCTGGAGCCCGGGATTATCTGCAGCGTGGCCGGATTTGTGACCGGCCTCGGCGAGGTGAGGGAGTTTCAGAGGGACGACGGCAAACCGGGCCGGGTGGCCAATATCTACATCTCCGATGATACAGGCCGGATCAGGGTGGCGCTGTGGGGAGATCATGTGGATCTGATCCAGGGCCTGGATCTGGGATGGNNACCCGGATCACTTTCGCCCCGCCTGGATAGAATGGTTAAAGATAAAAGGAAAAGGACGGGGATTGATGGCTACGATATTGCTGGAGGATCTGCCGGGCGTGGGCCCAGCCACGGCGGAAAAGCTGCGTGAGGCTGGTTTTGGAACGGTAGAGGCCATAGCGGTAGCTTCTCCGGGGGAGCTGGTGACGGCGGCAGAGGTGGGAGAGGCCACTGCGGCCAAGATCATAGCCGGTGCGAGGCAAGCGGCTGATGTGGGCGGCTTTGAGACCGGGGACCAGATCCTGGAGAGGAGAAAGCAGGTGGGCAAGGTCACTACCGGCAGCAAGAGCTTCAATGAACTCATGGGCGGAGGCATGGAGACCCAGTCCATTGTGGAGCTGTATGGCGAGTTCGGATCGGGCAAGACCCAGGTGGCCCATCAGCTGGCGGTCAATGTGCAGCTTCCCGTGGAGATGGGGGGCTTGGGCGGCTCGGCGGTTATTATAGACACGGAGAACACCTTCCGGCCGGAGAGGATCGCCCAGATGGTTCGGGGACTGCCGCCCGCTCCGGACGGCCAGGAGTGGGATCCGGATGAATTTCTCCGCAACATCAGCGTGGCCAGGGCCTTCAACTCCAACCACCAGATACTCCTGGCGGAGAGCGCCATGGATCTGGCGGAAAAGTCCCGCAGCTCAGAGCGGCCGGTGCGTCTGCTCATAGTGGACTCGGTCACCGCTCACTTCCGTGCCGAGTATGTGGGGCGGGGCACATTAGCGGATCGCCAGCAGAAGCTGAACAAGCACCTGCACGACCTGATGAGGTTCGGCGACCTGAACAATGCTTTGATACTGGTTACCAATCAGGTCATGGCCAAGCCGGACACCTTCTTTGGCGACCCCACCAAGCCGGTGGGAGGGCACGTGCTGGGGCATACCGCTACATTCCGGCTTTATCTGAGAAAGTCCAAGGGGGAGAAGCGCATCGCCCGGCTGGTGGACTCGCCCAATCTGCCAGACGGAGAGGCAGTTTTCACTGTGACCACGGAAGGGGTGAAGGACTGATATGGTGCACTATGCAGACTATTTATGCATTATTTAACTCCTCTGAATAGCTCGATAGATAACGATTTCAATCAGCAGAATGTATGAAGGAAGAATGCTAAGCTGAATTAAAATAGATATATTTAGGCTAACATAATTGTGCGTGTGACTGAAGGAATATCGTCTGAAATGGCTTCCTCAATATTTTATAAAAATAGTATATATGCAATATTTGCCAAAATGGAGAGTGTTTTGGCAGTGCTATGAATTTGGACATGTTTATCCGCAAGGTTTTTAGCGAAAATGGTCCTCCAGGGAGGACGAAAGGAAAGGATTTGGAGATGTACATATGAATGACAATCAAGAGTATACTGAGGCATATTTTAGGAACCTCTCCAAAACTCCACGCAATGAAGAAGGCCGAAAAAATTTGCAAAATCGGCTTACGAAAGAATTCAAGGAAAGGCTGCCTGCGAGTGTTGAGCGAATTTGGGATCTTCCGAATATTAATATTGTAGAGCCAAACAAGCCCTATGGGGGTCTATTAATTGAAGCGCATGATCTCTATATAAATGGCTTCTTTTATTCTTGTGTTGCTATGTGCGGCATTGTTGGTGAGCGGCTTATTAAAGACGTCCTAAGGACCCATGTAATGATCGAGAAGGACGGAAAGACAATATCTCCTGACGCTGATGCTTTTGATAAACTGGAATATATAGATATAAGCAAAATAGTTGAATTTTTAAGAGCAACTGAACTCCTAAGCGAAGATGCTGCCAAAGCCGCTACCGACCTTATTAGAATCCGCAATAAATATGCACACGCTCGTGGAAAGAATGAAAATGATGATGCCTTAAAGGCAATTAAATATCTTCATAAGATTGTGGATGACACAGTGTCAATCTTCAAGGGTATCGATCTAGGGCGCGGTGTATTAAAGCTCAACGATATTGGATTTATCGAAGGTGGGATGAAGGCAAGAAGCTCGTGGCATAAGCCATCGGAAGATCATCGATAATTGGATCCTGTTAGAGTCTATATTGTAGGATTAAGCAAAGTTATAACAATGTAACGTTATTGCTGTTGAATGGTTTATGATCTTAAGGAATTTTTTCCCGAATTTGGATATTTTGTGAATATCCTCAATCTAGCAGCAGATCAATTTCTTCTGATCCAGCCATCGGCACATGATCCAGTCCTAAGATTGAGCCTTTTCTGGGCAATACCAGAACTCCATGCTATAAATGCTAAAGTTAAAAGGCAAGGAGCACATAGCACGGATGGTGGACTCGCCCAATCTGCCGGACGGAGAGGCGGTATTCACTGTGACCACGGAAGGAGTGAAGGATGAAGCCGTGTAATGGATTATGCCAAAGTGGCTGGCATTTTGGGGACGAGGTGCAGTAAGGATTTTCTGTAATGCTGCTAAAGGCCATGGTCAGCAAGACCGGATTTGAGCTGTGAGGTTTGGATGACTATCGGGCATATCGCAATTGGCAATTACACGATTCGGGATTGGCGCGAGGACGATGCAGCATCAATAGCTCAATATGCGAATAACAAAAAGATCTGGATCAACCTTCGAGATGCATTTCCTCATCCTTACACATTGGCAGATGCAGATGCTTTCCTACGCAAAGTAATGGGGATGGAGCCCAGAACGTATTTTGCAATTGCATTAGATGATGAAACCATTGGCAGCATCGCTCTGATGCCTGGGGATGATGTTCATCGATTCACTGCCGAACTTGGATATTGGCTGGCAGAGCCTTTCTGGGACAATGGGATTATGACAGATGCGGTAAGAGCACTGAGCGAATACGCTTTTAATGAGATTGGCATTCAACGGATCTTTGCCGAGCCCTACACCACAAATGCTGCTTCAGCCAGGGTACTTGAGAAGTCTGGCTTCTCCCTTGAAGGCGTTATCAGGGCTGCCGTCTTCAAGGATGGAAGTATGCTTGACCAGTACTTGTATGCTAAACTGAACAAAAACGCCTCCATCCCTTTCCGTCCGATCCCAACAAAGCGCCTGAACTTCCTGAATCCGTGCTTTCTATGAAACGCCAGACTGGGCTCATTGAGGGATGAGATTCAATATTCTATGCCACTCTATTGCCGTTGGAAGCGCTAAAGGGAGCTGTTTGAAGCAGGTTTTAAAGCTCTCATTGGACTATGATCAAGCAGATGAAATGAGTAATGGCAATCCGGGTAAAGGAGGGATCTAAAATAACGTTCACGGATCGCCTCCACCTTCGTCCGACTTATGGTATTTATAGACGATTGCGGTAATTAAATTATTGAATGCCTTCCAGGGACGGCACGCAGAAGCTCTTGAAAGCGAATGACCATTTAGGCTGTACCTGAGAGAGTCCAAAAGAGAAAGCGAATGGAATTGCCGGTTGAATCTGCCAATCTACCTGAAGAAAATGCAGCGTTATCGGCTATAATGGATGAGCGGAAGGATTGATATCAGAATAATATAACTTGAGCCGCTATTACTTTGCAGCCCGCCTTTCCTCTCTCTTTGAGTCTATATCCGCCCGGGCCTCTTCCAGTTCCTCTTTTGCCTCCTGTGCCTTCCTCTCCGCCTCGGCCCGGATCTGGGACGCGCTTCTCAGGCCTCCACTTCCCTCTTGCGCCACCTCCGGAAGAGCCGCCCTCTCGAACTGGGCATCCAGGGTCATCCAGTAGTAGGCATATCCCAGGCCGGTATAGTTGCAGCTGTAGTTCATGTCCATGCTCAACATGAACAGCCCGTCCGGGCGGGCTTTCGTCGTTCCCCAGCTGTTGAGCATTATCCAGTAGCGGTTATCCGGATCCTTGTCATTGTAGCCCACGCAGAGCACAGCGTGGCCGCCGCCGTTATTGAAGTCATATGGGCTGGTGCATTCTTTGGGCTGCCAGATGAAGCATTCCGGTTGATAGCCCCAGAAGGTGAAGAATTCCGTCCAGGCGGTCTGATTGGGCAGGAAGAATCCAAACCATACCCCTTTTCCCTGGCCCAGCACATTCTTGATATTGGCTATGGCCTTTTCCCTATCCATTTCCCAGGTGGGGATGGTCACCGCCTGAACCGATTTCAGGGTGTAATGAGGATCTGTAGAGATGGAGCGGGCGGATACATTCGTCTGTGTCCCGCAGCTCTTGAAGCGGTCCTGCCACTGGGCATTTTCATTGGACCAGGGGACGAGGATCTTGCTGGCATTGTAGAATCCCACCAGATACTCCAGCCAGCCGCCGCAGCAAGACCAGTTGCTGCCGCTTCCGCCGTTGTAGTTGGAGTTGACATATTGCATGGATAGACGATCCTTGATGCCCAGCTGGGTGTGCAGGGCGATCTCTAAGATCCCCGTTCCGGCCCAAGCCCAGCAGTTGCCGCAGGTCCCCTGATCGCGCTCCGACGGGGTATAATTCATATGGCCGAGAAGGGTGATGTGCTCTCCGCCGGATGATCCGAGCTGGCTATGCAGATTGGGATTGATATAAGCATGAGGCGCCGCCCGGAACATCTCTATCCACTGGCTGGCGTCATCGAGACTGGGGCGCAATATGGTGTACATTTGGGCGGAGGCATTGCAGGATTGATCGGGATCTGCTCCCGGAGGAAGAGGGGTGCAATTATAAGCATGGTCTGCAAAGGCCCCGGGCACAGATAAAATTAAAAATATAAACAAATATAAGTTCCTAAAGCCACCCCCATTCACTCCTGCCATATCACCGCTCCCGAATAATTTTTACAGTAGATAATTCTACCAGCAAATACTGATATCCAGTATAGAACTTAAGGATTTTGGTCTTTATATAATATATCACAGAGAGATATATTGCACATATTATGCCCTTTCGGATCAAAATTACTAAATAGTATTGCCATATTAGAGCCTAGAGAGAATCACCGGGCAAGCCCCTCCGGCAGGAGCAATGAGAGTGACATCAGAGCTGATCCGGCAGCATGGGGCTTTTCCCATCGAGCTCTGGCGGCAGAGCTGGGGGATTGGCCCGGATTCGAACACATAGGCTTTGAGGCTGAAATGTGCTTGACGATAGAAGGGGATTCATGTGGGCAGGCATAACAAATATCTTGTGCTGGGGATAACCCTAGTCCTTCTGGCAATTTATACGGCGATATCCCAGGCCGATATAACAGTGATCCAGGCTGAGCTGAACAAACCCTTCAATATCACCCTGGAGTCCAATCCAACCACGGGATATACCTGGACAGTGGACTTCAATCATAAGATGCTGATCGGAGGGGAAAAAGGCTATAGTGCCAGCCGGCCCGGTGCCGTCGGCGGCTCAGGCCAGCAGGTCTTTGTCTTCACCCCTATACAGGAAGGGCAGACAGAGATATCGGCAGCCTATAAGCGGCCCTGGGAGGAGAGCGCAGCAGAAGAGAGAACCTTCCGGGTCAATTGTGTTGGCAATGATTGATGCATGGAAACCGGCAAGGCAGCAGGCCAAAATCCATCTACCCAGCAGCGTAAAAGGCCTTTCACGCCGCTTTTCCGAGCCTTCTGGGCGGAAGATGCTCTCGTGCTCTGCACTTAGATATACCCTGGCAGCCTCTTCTCCAAAGCATGCCTGAAGGCAGCCATGCACAGTGCTATGTCAATATTTCAGAATCGTTGAATTCAATCCTCTTTTCGGTCTGGAAAGAGCCGGTATATATTTCATTGCGCTTATCCATATTCATGGACCAGCCTTTGGTGTTCTTAAGATTCCACAGTCCCTCAAACGCCAATGCAGCATCAAAGATCATGGTATTATTATAATTATTAATAGAGCGGACCATATCCGTCTCGCTCTTGTCCACATGGCTCAGATTGAACCTCTCGCTCACTGTAGCTCCTCTGCCCTTTTCAAAAAAGGGCAGGCTCATACTCTTCTTGTTCTTGAGAAGCCCTCCGGTAAAGACAAGATCGGACCTTTGAAGGAATTCCACCTCCCGGCCAGCTTTATTCATGCTTCTCAGAGAATCCAGGCTGATAGAACCGGAGCCCTTCATCCAGCCGCTGGAACCAACGGCATTATCGCGAAATGATCCTTTTATGGAGACCTCGCCCGCGCCGCTCACTGAAGAGGACTCGTCAAAGAAGAATCCTCTCTTTGGGGAATGGCTCTCATTAGCAGCATTCATAGTGGAGTTGGAGGGGGGTGAAGATCCTGAGACAACATCTGCTGCTGCCAGGTGGAAAAAAAAGCCCGCTATCAATGCCAGAGCCGCAACTTCCATGAGCATAAAGCGGAGGGAATTTCCTTTCACTGCATGTCAGAAATGACGCAGGAGATAATTAATCTTTTGTTCTAATTGTTATTCATCCTATTATCCCACTTAACCCATCCTAGGCCATCCTAAACCATCTTAAGTCATCCAACTCATCCTAAGCCATCTTAAGCCATCTTAAGCCATCTTAAGCCATCCTAAGCCATCCTGTCTTGTGGATGACCCTGATCCAGCCTCTAATAGTCCATTATGCGTTCAACCGGCCGCCAGTACAGCAGATCAGCTCAATATGCACCCGCAGGCCGGGGTGGGCTTAGAAAAATTTATACCCCAATAATCTTCCATCATCTCTATGGACAGCCGGCTGATTTACGCTCCGGTGAGGATGCTTTTTATGTTCATATTCGTCCTCTTGCTCTTGGCCGTGGTCAGCTTTCTCTTTCTGGATCTGGCCAGAACCGCCTTTACCAAGATCGGCTTTTCCTGGAGCCAGGCACTGTTTGTTTTGCTGGCCTGCCTTCTCGGCAGCAGCATCAATATCCCTCTGGCCAATCTGGAGTGCAGAGAGCCCATGGTGCAGGAGAGGTACGTCAGGGCTTTTGGGATATCCTACCGGGTGCCTGTTCTGGATGCAGTCAGCTGNNCTGGGGATTGTAACCCCTGCCCTTCTCCCCCCTTTAAGCGCGGCTCTATCGGCCATCATTCTGGTCTATCTGGCCGGGGCACCTCATGACCTTATATTCCTTATCGCCTATGTGAGCGGAACCCTGGGCACCCTTCTAGGAGCCGATATTATGAATCTGAATGAGATCAGGGATCTGGGAGCACCGGTGGCCAGCATCGGCGGAGCGGGCACATTCGACGGAGTCTTTCTCTCCGGATTGATCGCCGTGCTGCTGGTCTGAGATCAGCGCCTTAAAATGAAAAAGAGAAAATGAGGGTATGGGAAATTCTTTAAGTTAAAAGGCAATAGTTGCATCCATGGCCTATGTCAATGGCTTCCGGGAGTTCTTGGCCCATCTGAAAAGAGACGATCTATTGAGAGAGGTTTCTGACAGCATATCCTCCCGGCTGGAGGTCACCGAAAGAGCCTGGGGCGTGGGCCCCATATTTTTCAGCGATGTTGATGGTCATAAATGCGCTCTCAACATCCTCTCCAATCGCTCTCTTCTGGCCAGAGCCCTGGGGGTGCCGGTGGGAGAAATGGTGCCCCATCTGGCGGGGATCGGGTATGAGGGAGCAGTTCATGAGGTGGACTCCTCATCTTTCATGGAGTGCGCCAGCAAGCCGGATCTCTCCCGCCTGCCGATTCTGACTTATTTCAAGGGTGATGGAGGCCCTTATATCACCTCTGCGGTGGTGGTAAGCCTCTTAGGAGAGAAGATCAATGCCTGTGTCCACCGGCTGATGGTGCTGGGAAGAGACCGCCTGGCGGTCCGTCTGGTACCGGGCAGGCATACCCATCAGTTCTATCAAGCCGCTCTTGCCGCCGGCCAGGAGCTTCCTGTGGCCATAGCCATTGGGGTTGACCCGCTCTTGCTCATGGCTGCCTCCACCCGGGTTCCTCCGGAGAAGGAGTTCTCCTATGCTGCTGCCCTGCGGGGCTCTCCCGTGGAGCTGGTGCGCCTGGAAAATGGTGTTCCTGCTCCCCACGCCGAGATCGTTTTAGAGGGATATATAACCGGGGAAAGGGCAGCGGAGGGGCCTTTCGTCGATATCACCGGCACCCGGGATCTGGTGCGCCAGGAGCCGGTCATACGCCTGACAAGGATGATGACCCGGGAGGACCCCATTTATCATGGGCTTCTTCCGGCGGGAGGCGAGCACAAGATGCTCATGGGAGTTCCCTATGAGTCGCTGATCTATAAAGCCGTCTCCGAGGTGGCCAGGGTAAAGAACGTCATCCTCACCGAAGGCGGATGCAACTACTTCCATGCCGTGGTCCAGATAGAGAAAGAGACGGAAGAGGATGCCAAAGCAGCCATCGAGGCCGCCTTCCGGGCCCACGGGTCTCTCAAGCATGTGCTTGTGGTCGATTCTGATATAGACATATACGACTCCCGGGACCTTGAGTTTGCCATCGCCACCCGCATGAGGGGCGACGAGGATCTGGTGGTGCACCCCAAGGTTCGGGGCAGCACTCTGGATCCGCGCAGCGTTGAGGGGATAACCACCAAGGTGGGAGTAGATGCCACCGCTCGTCTGGACCGGCTGTGGAAGTTCCAGAGGTTGACGCCCAAAGGAGAAGGATAGCTCTCAGGCCAAAGGAGACAAATGAGGCGACATAGCCCTCATCCATCCGGCGGCATTCTCAATATGCTGAATTCTCTTAGCCTGCATCCCAGATCCCTTGCTCATATCTCCAGATAGAGGCGTATGCTGTAGATGGTCCCCAGCACCAGAATCACCGAGAATGCCAGGGCCAGGATCTGGAATAACAGTAGCTCGTTCATCTTATCCTATCCAGCTCAGGGGAAAGTTCATCCATCTTTTTCCGTTCGGCTCTCGCAGGAGACGGGCGCTCTCCTTCCTGGCGGGTGGCAGATAGGACCTGGGCGGATTTCACCCCGGTGATGATGGCCAGCAGCCTGACCTTGCCAGCAAGGTCAGGCCGGATTCTGGCTCCCCAGATCACATTGGCCTTGGGGTCCAGCTCCTGGGTCAGAGCACCGGCTATGGCCGCCGCCTCCTTCATGCTCATATCCGGTCCTCCGGTCAGATGAAGCAAGCACGCTCCAGCGCCGCGATAGTCCACATCGAGCAAGGGATTTTTGAGGGCGGCCCGGACGATCTTCTCCGGGCTGCTCTTCATACTGGCCTCTCCCACGAACATGAAAGAGGCTCCGCCCGATCTCATGACGGTGCACAGGTCGGCATAGTCCAGGTTGATAAGAGAAGGCTGGGTTATGGTCTCGCAGATTCCCGATACAATATCGGCTATGATTTCATCAACAAAGGAGAAGGCATCCTCCAGCGGCAGGTGCGGCGCGCAATGGAGAAGACGGTTGTTGTCCATGACAATAGAGGTATCGGCATGGCTTCGAAGAAGCTCCAGCCCCTCCTCGGCGGCAAATACCCTTGCTTTTTCCAGATGGAAGGGAGTGGTGACCAGGGCGACCACTATTGCTCCCCTCTCCCGGGCCAGGCGAGCCACCACCGGAGCCGATCCTGTGCCTGTCCCCCCACCGAGGCCCGCCAGAACGAACACCAGATCGGCGTCCTTTAAGATGCCCTCTAGCTCTGGCGCAGCCAGCTCTGCCGCTCTGCGGCCCAGCTCCGGATCTCCCCCCGCGCCCATGCCCCGGGTCAGCCTCTGGCCGATGAGAATTTTTGCATCGGCCCAAGCGCACTGGAGCTGCTGGTTGTCAGTGTTTATGGCCAGGGTTCTCGCTCCTGGCAGGCCATAGCGGGCCAGGCGGCTCACGGCATTGTTGCCCGCCCCACCGCAACCGATAACAAGGATCTTGGGCAGGCCAAAATCTTCTCTATAGCCCGAAGGACTAGACACAAGTACATCTGACGGCAATAGCTTTTCCCCCTCATTGCTGGCTTAGCTTTATAGTGATATATGTTAATAATTATTGCGCACAGGGTGCTGTGTTGAATAATACCTTAAGGCTCCCAAGCGATCGTCTTGGCATCCATCTTTTCTT
>MTKX01013875.1_pt1 | contig 21487 bp, 21 predicted proteins | sample 1042771 | NCBI WGS metagenome assembly MTKX01 (sample SAMN06212183, study PRJNA360534) | anaerobic digester metagenome | biome: Wastewater treatment plant; material: sludge; isolation source: anaerobic digester fed with sludge from wastewater treatment plant | place: Denmark: WWTP Randers ... | reverse complement strand
GCGTAATGACAAAATTTTCGGAACTCGGCATTAGTATGGGGCCTCCGCAACTCAACGAATAGGCTGTAGAACCGGTCGGTGTAGCCACTATCAAACCGTCGGCCCAGTATGTATTTAAAAATTCTCCGTCGATAAAAGTCTTGATTGAAAGCATGGAAGCCGGAAGCTGTTTGAGAATGCTAATTTCATTCAAAGCAAATTTGTATCCATCGTAGTCATCGGATTTTATCTCGAGAAGGGTTCGTGGTTCGAGCATAATCTTTTTATTGATGATGCAATCAAGAACGGTTTCTATTTCATCGCGGGAAACGGCCGAAAGGAATCCTAATCTCCCGATATTTATTCCTAAAACTGGAATACCAGTGTTGTGCACCAAAGGTAAAGTGTCGAGCAAAGTGCCATCTCCTCCTATCGAAAGCAGATAATCGGCCGATCGTAAGTCGTGATAAGTGGCAAAAGTATCATAAGGTATTCCTGATTTTCTGATGGTTTCGATCGGACTCTTCCATTGTTCATAAATCAGAATATGACAATCTAAATCATGTAACCGCTGGAGTAATTTCTCCAGAAATGAATGATGATTTTCAATGATGTTCTTTCCAAAGAGTGCAATTTTCATCTTCTTTATATTTCGCCCTTAACCTTAGGCTGCAAATATAATGTTTATTTTTCCCGATAACTTCAGGCAGAGCTCAAAATCAATGGCGTGCAGAGAATTTTCTGACTTATAGAACCAATCCTGCCTGATTACCTATTTCGTGAAATAATAGTAAACTGAAGAAAGTATTATAAATATGACCCGTAAAAAGGCTGTCGCCATTACATAAGTACATAAGCTCGTTCTTTAGCGATGAAACTTATGGATGCAAATTCCTCAACAGGACCCTCTGTTGGCTATCTAAAAATTTCAAATACGATTTCGAGGTTTCCCGTCGGTTTCCCAATTTTCGGCATACCAACTCGCATACATATTATAGGCATTGGCGATTCGCAATACATCGCCCTCGAGCAATTCAGTATCTATTTCCTTGATCTGGCGGGCAGGCACACCGCCCCACACCGTCCCTGATTTTACGATGGCATTTTTCGAAATCACAGCTCCGGCAGCAACTATGCTGTTGCTTTCAATGATCGCATCATCCATCACTATGGCTCCCATCCCAATCAGGACATTGTCGTGAATCGTACAGCCATGAACAATAGCTCCGTGAGCAATAGATACATTATTCCCGATATTGACGGGTGATTTTTTATAAGTGCAATGAATAATGGCTCCATCCTGTATATTCACGTTATTGCCGATTCGAATGCTATGAACATCGCCTCTTACCACGGCATTGAACCATACAGTGCAACAGTCTCCTATTACTACATCGCCTGCAATAGTGGCATTAGGAGCCAAAAAAACATTCTTGCCTATCACAGGGCTTATTCCATTTACTGAGAGTATGAATGCCATAAAAAAACAAAAATTGTTAATTCTACCATTAATTGATTTTTCCTCTAAGGTAACAAGTATTTCTTTTGAATGGTCCGATTATTCAATAAACTTTCTCCAGCGTCTTCCGTAGTGCATTTTTTGTCAATGGTTGTTTGAAGGCTTTTATGGAATTGATTTGAAATATTGGTTTTTGTTTTGGTGAGAAATTCGTATAGATGATTTTTAAACATACTAAGGACATACAGTTCATTATATCATTGAAATTCCTTTAAATAGCTGCCATAAAATGGAGGTAAATTCCGGTTTCTCCTTTGTGATTCAAGGTGCATTCCAGCCGAAGCACCTTGTCGTAATAGGTTACAAAATCGAGTCCTATCCCTATACTGTAAAGCAATTGATTATTAAGTCGAGTAGGTGTAAGTTCTGACCATGGTTTGGAATACCCCAGGTCGCTGAATAGATTCAAGTAAAATGCATAATGCAACTTCGAAAATTTTTCGGATTTGATTCCATGCAATCGAGTAATCTTTTGAGGTATAAGTGTGTATTTCAAGGTGGTTTTTGCCAGAGACTGCCAATAGCCTTCGATTACATAATATTCGTATCCTCTTACAAAATATCGTCCATAACCTAAACCTGCATTCAAAGGGTAAGGGGGCAATATGTCGGGTTGAAAGCTCGAATACAAGCCAAAAGCCAAATATAATTTGTTGGAAATCGGCGAAAAGATTCTATAATTGGCAGAAAACTTCCATAAATCTATATTTCCATCGTAGAGGATTCCCAGACCGTACTTATCGACTTCCAAATCCATATACCATCCTTTGAGAGGATAGTGCTTGTAATCGCGATAATCGGCCTTGAACAGGTAAGATACCGAAAGATAGCTAACATTGCATGGACCATACATGGGATTGAATTTTACGAGAGTATCTTCGGCATGGTAATGATTATATGAGGCTTCCAGTCTATGCGAAATGTTGAAATTTCTTCTATAAGTGAATGCTACAAATGCCTGATGATCGGTTTTGATATATCTTTCGTCGGTTTTGATGAAGTCGACCTCATTATTCAAGTTTGTAAGGGCTGCGGCTTCGTGTATGCCTCCTGTAGAGAATCCAAACGATAACCCAAGTCTTCGCTTTTTATCAATAAATGGAACTATATATTCGAATGTAATTTTATGGTCGTATCCCAATCGGGTACAGATAGAAAGAGTCTGATTGCTTCCTCTAAAATTATCCCATAAGATTTTGATACCATAATTCAACCTGTCGAAATTTCTGGCTCTCCACCATGTGTTGAAGTTACGGTCGGCGATTTCGAAGATAGGATAAGGCCATACATACCATCTTTCGACAACCGATACTTTCAGGGCGAAGTGATTAATGCCCAAATTCATAGTGTCAATATCGACAAAATTAAAAAGAGAAATGTTGCGTAAATTATCTCTGCTTCTTTCCAGAATAAGAGGAATATGAGTTTCAGCCACACTATCGCCTGGTTTAACTACGATTTCACGTTTTATTACCGACGCTTTGGTGATATGATTTCCTTCGATAAGGATGGTATCAACTATCCATTTATGAGTAACCGATTGTGCATGAATGCAATATCCTGAAAGTGACAGACAAGCTATGAAAAGCACGATCCGCTTCATGCCGCTGTTAGATGTTCAGAAAATTCATGAGCGAGTCGTATCGATCGCGCAGTAAATCATCCCAATCGCTTTGTCCGAACGATGCTTTGATGATGTAGTCGTAACGATTAAAAGTAGCGATTATAGGGCTGAGGTCAAGCAGATTGATTTTGAGGGTAACTTCCACTTTGGTGCTATCGGGAGGTGAAATGGTATAAAGTCCGAGGACTTTTGCATCGTTGGCTTCCAAGATTTGAGCTATCTGTGTCAGGCTATAATCGTGCAGATTAAGTTCGAGCACAAGAATTCCTCCTGGGTTTTGAATCATGTCGAGATGATAGAGTGCTTTTAGGATGTCGTACAGACTGATGCAGCCTTGATACATATTTTTTTCGTTGACCACGGCAATAATTTCGAGATTATATTCGGCCATGATCTCCAAGACTTCGAGGAGATGCTGATTGGATAATGCAGGAGGGATACGCGAAGAAAAGGTAAATTCTTTGAGTGGTGTATCGGGCAGGTTGTATTCAAAAATTTCATCTTCACGAATAAGATTGAAATATTCTCCGTTAGAAATTACGGGAAGCTGCCCTATGTGATAATCATCCATTCGATTGAGAGCATCGTATCCGGTTTGATGGATTTCGAGAGGGAGAATGAGTGAATTGAGTATATTCTTGGCAAGCATAAACAAGGGTTTTAAGATGAAAAGGCGTTTTCGATTTCTTCGCCATGAATCACGCTGAGATAATTATGGTAGCGCCATGAGGCAATCTCACCATCTTTGACGGCTTGTTTTACGGCACAGCCGGGTTCATGATCGTGAGTACAGTTGTAAAATTGGCATTGCGGCAATAGTTTACGCATCTCAGGAAAATACAAAGCCACTTCTTCTTTCTTGAAATCGATGATGCCGAATTCTTTAATGCCTGGGGTGTCGACAATAAAGCCACCATGAGAAAGAGGATGCATCTGGGCAAAGGTTGTAGTGTGTTTCCCTTTTTTATGATAGGCCGATATTTCGCCAATCTTTATGTTCAACGAGGGTTCGATGGCGTGAATAAGTGCCGATTTCCCTACACCAGAATGCCCTGCCAGTAAAGTGGTTCTATTGTGAAGCACTTCCTTGAGTTCGTCCAATCCTTGATGCATAACGACAGAGGTAAAAATGATCCCATAACCGCAACTGGCATAATATTTTGCAAAAGTATCCAATAGCTCGAGATCATCATCGTTGTATAGGTCCATTTTGTTAAAAACCAGATAAACTGGAATCTCATAGGCTTCTGCCGTCAAAAGGAAACGGTCGATAAATCCAGTGGAAGTAGGGGGTCGATGAAGCGTTACTACCAGAAGAGCCTGATCGATGTTGGCAGCAAGAATGCTAATGGGTGATGACGACCTTGGGGCCTTGCGTATGATATAATTTGTACGTGGATAGATTTCGGTAATTATGCCAATTTGATGCTTCTCGTCTGTTACAACGCGTACTTTGTCACCTACAACAACTGGATTGGTGTTTTTCAATCCCTTTGTTCTGAATTTTCCTTTCAGCCTGCATTCCATTGTTCGACCATCTGCAAACATTACCGTGTAATGACTTCCTGTTGACCGTATGACGCTGCCATCTTGTTCCATGATGCAAATATGGTTCATTTATTCTAAACTTTTGCCATATAAATTGTCAATAATCATATATCTTGTTGATTATCAATATAAATTTAGAAGTCCAATTTGTTAAATGACGCTGTTCTGCGGTATTGCTTCTCTCTAAATTTTCCCATCTCATGCATGGAAATAATATTCGGGTTTTGGCTTTTATCCATCATCAGGGCAAATAGCAACCTTTGATGAATTCTTTGAAACACAACACTGAAGTTACAAAATTTGCACAAATCGTCAAAGTTTTGAGGTTAAAAAATTATTTTTAAAAATTTTTCGAGAAATGTTACATGGAAAAAATATTTCATAACTTTGAGTGATAAAATAAATTGAACAACAAACAGGAGGAGCACTCATGAATTTAATTGAAATCGTTTCTGCAGCTATACCACTCGTCATTGCGGGGGGACTGATTGGTATCATTAAATATAAATTTCCCAAAGGCAATATTTCTTCATTGAAGTATGCATTTATCTGGGGAATAATAGCCGGCCTTGCCTCGGTGTTCATTCAATATCTGGCTCATTGGATGAATCTTGATTCGCTGCGAAGCCTCAAAAGAATGACTTTTTTTGCCTTCATTGTAGTAGGTGGGGGACAGGAATTTTTCAAATTTCTCGTGCTGCGTTTTTATGCCTTGCCTAAAAATAGTTTTAAAGGTTCATCGGATGGCATTATCTATTCTATCATTATTGGCATGGCATGCTGCTTCGTTATTCTAATATACTATATACTGAGCCCTACTATGAAAAACCTGCCATATTATGGCCCCATGATTACCACTATGGGTCTGGTAAGTGTTATTTTTGCCATATTCATGGGATTTTTTACTGGCTTGGGCAAGGCTCGTAAAAATAAATTCGTCGATTCAATGACAGGATTGTTTGCAGCCGCATTCATTCATGGACTTTATAAGTTTTGTTTCTACACTGAGGAATATACTTTAGGAGTTATTGCTGCTATAGCCGAATTGATCATAGCCATAATTTTAATCATAATTTCGGTGAGAACCCAGGAAGTTTCTTGATACAGTAAAGTGTTTGTGTATGGTTAAAACGCCTATGCAAATCTTTCGTCAAGAGCAAATTGGGTTTGGGGTTATATCAAATTCGAATGATCCAACCGGCTCCATGGTTCGGGATGCTGAATCATGGGATGCCATTTTTCCCTTTTCTCAATAAACCATTCTTTTGAAATAATATCCAAAGATGAAGATTTTGTAATATTTTTCACCATTCATTGAAATTAGAATAAGAGTTCAATTAACTATATATGAGGTAGATACTATTGGAGGGGTTGTCCATAGCTCTTCTTTAATAATATTACGAAATTTGAAGTCCCCTGAATATGTTCTTCTATAACAAATAATGAGGTTTTTATGACATTAAGATCGAAGAGAATAATACGGATTACGATGACGATTGCTGCAGGGGTGGTCATACTTCCCTTGATTTTTTATCCCAAGATCAAGCCACTATGGAATAAAGCTTCTGAAGGTGGTCAATTGATGCCGCAGCGTGGTGCTGGAAGAGGCAATCAACCTTTGTTTGCGAGTGGTTATGTCATCATTCCGGTTCAGATGAACGAAATGATACGTAGCACGTGTACATTGCTTCCTGATGAAGAAGTAGAATTAACTTTCGAAACACAAGGCAAAGTTGTAGGAATTTATTTTGATGAAGGCAGAAGGGTGAAGAAGGGTGAGCTTTTAGCCAAATTGAATGATGCACCTCTGCAGGCTCAATTGTTGAAGCTACAGGCTCAACATAAATTGACTGAAGAAAAGGTTTTTCGCCAGAAACAATTATTAGACCGGGATGCCATTAGCCGTGAAAGTTACGACCAAGTAGCTACTGAGTTGCAGACCATAGAAGCTGACATTAAACTCTTAGAAGCGCGAATTTCGGAAACCGAGCTGCGTGCTCCTTTCGATGGAATCATCGGATTGCGTCTGATAAGCGAAGGCGCCTACGCTACCACTCAAACACCCCTAGCTCGATTAGTAAAAATCAGTCCCTTGAAACTCGAATTTTCTATTCCCGAGCGTTATGCTGGCGATGTTTCACCAGGATTCCCGGTTAAATTTTCCATCGACGGAATTTCAAAAGAATTTCAGGCCGATGTTTATGCCATAGACCCCAAGATTGAAATCAATACCCGAACTATAGTGGTAAGGGCTTATTACCCAAATAAAAACGAAGAACTCAAGCCGGGGAGATTTACCAGTGTAAGTCTTCTTCTTTCACAAATCGACAATGCCGTAGCTGTTCCATCCGAAGCTCTTATCCCGGAGATGAATGGTGTAAAAGTGTTCGTTTATAGAAATGGGAAAGCCGAACAAGTTAGAGTTACTACAGGTTTGCGCACCGAATCACAGATTGAGATAAAATCGGGTTTGAAATTTGGCGATACGCTGCTTACAACGGCTATCTTGCAACTCCGCCAAGGTATACCCGTAAAACTCGACACTCTTATAATAAATAACGAAAATTTGCGCACCAACCTATGAGCCTTTCTTCCACCAGCATTAACCGGCCTGTATTAGCTACGGTCTTTTCTCTCATCATTCTTTTACTGGGAGGAATAGGAATTACTTTTTTAGGCATCAGGGAATTTCCCAGCGTCGATCCTCCAATCATTTCGGTAAGTACAAGTTATCCGGGTGCTAATTCGGATGTGATAGAAACCCAGATTACCGAGCCTCTCGAACAAACCATCAATGGAATTCCTGGAATACGAACTTTGACAAGCGTTAGCAGTCAGGGATTTAGCCGAATTACTGTTGAATTCGAATTATCGGTCGATATGGAAGCAGCGGCTAATGATGTAAGGGACAAGGTTTCGCAAGCACAAAGATTTCTCCCACNNATTTCTCCCACGCGACTGCGACCCGCCTATAGTTTCGAAAGCCGATGCCGATGCCCGACCTATCATGCATATTGCAATCCATAGTCCTAAACGATCGTTGCTCGAGCTATCTGAAATAGCTGAACTAACCTTTAAGGAGCAGTTGCAAACCATCTCGGGAGTCAGTGCCGTAAATATTTGGGGAGAAAAACGATATGCCATGCGTATATGGCTCGATCCTTCCAAACTGGCCGGATATCAAATGACACCCCTCGATGTTAGAAATTCCTTGCAAAGAGAAAATATAGAATTGCCAGCGGGTAGCATCGAAGGAAATAATACCGAACTTACAATACGTGTTCTGGGATTGATGAGCAGCCCAGAAGAATTCAATAATCTTATCCTGAAACGTTCAGGCGATCAACTGATTAGAGTAAAAGACATTGGCCGTGCCGAACTTTCGCCCGAAGACCTCCGTAGCATCATGAAGATGAACGGAATTCCTATGGTTGCTACGGTAATTGTGCCTCAACCCGGCGCTAACCAAATCGAAATCGTGGATGAAGTATACAAAAGATTGGACTTCATCAAAAAAGATCTTCCTCAAGACATCGGAATCGAATTTGGTTTCGATAACACACAATACATACGCTCATCCATCAAAGAAGTCCAAACCACCATTTATGTGGCATTTTTCCTCGTAGTATCTATTATTTTTCTTTTCTTGCGCGATTGGCGATCTACCCTTATTCCTATTCTCGCAATCCCAGTTTCACTCATTGGTACGTTTTTTATCATGTATCTGGCTGGCTTTAGCATTAATATTCTTACCCTGTTGGGAATAGTACTTTCGGTAGGTTTGGTGGTTGACGATGCCATAGTGATGATGGAAAATATCTATGTAAAGATTGAACAAGGCATGAGCCCATGGGAAGCAGCCATCAAGGGATCGAACGAGATTTTCTTCGCCATCATAGCTACCACCATTACTTTGATTGCAGTTTTCTTTCCCATAGTTTTCCTGCAAGGCATGACAGGAAGGCTCTTTCGTGAATTCAGTGTCGTCATAGCAGGTGCAGTGGCAATATCGGCATTTGTAGCGCTTACATTTACTCCCATGCTTTCGTCGAAAATGCTGAAAGCCAGGCCGTCACATGGAAAACTCTATGATTTTACTGAAATATTCTTTATTCGATTGAATGCTGGATATAAAAATTCACTGGATAATTTTCTGCGCAGGAAATATTTACCATTGACGATAGTGGGGGGTACAATTGTCCTCATAATCGTCCTATGGAAAGTGATACCGGCCGAAATGGCTCCTCTGGAAGACCGTTCCCAGATCAATCTGAGAATGATTTTCCCCGAAGGTTCGACTTATGATTATAGTTTTGCTTATACTGAAGAGATTTCGGCTTTGGTGGATAAACTCGTTCCTGAAGCAGAAAAGTCAACCATGAGGGTTTGGACGGGTGGCTCTTCCATCGAAATTGTTCTGGTCCCTCCTTCTAAGAGGAAACGTTCTCAACAAGAAATTGCCAATCAATTGACGACTGTCTTGGGTAAGAAAACCAAAGCGCGAGTGAACGTATTACAGCAATCCACTTTTGGTGGACGACGTACTGCGCTTCCTGTTCAATACGTTATTCAGGCTCAGAATATAGATAAATTGAGAGAAGTCCTGCCTGAATTTATGGCACGCGTTCAGGATAATCCATACTTTACTATGGCCGATGTCAATCTGAGATTTACCAAACCTGAACTGCAAGCCCAAATTAATAGGGACAAGGCCAATATTCTGGGCGTTTCAACACAAAATATTGGTCAAACCTTGCAACTGGCTTTAAGTGGACAGCGATTTGGATATTTTATAATGAATGGGAAACAGTATCAAATTCTTGGAGAACTTCCCCGCAATGATCGGAATGAACCTCTCGACCTCAAATCTTTGTATGTAAGAAACGATGCAGGGCAAATGGTTCAGCTCGATAATTTCGTCGAATTGAAAGAAGCTACTGCCCCTCCTCAGCTTTACCGCTACAATCGTTTTGTTTCGGCTACCATATCGGCAGGCCTGGCCGAAGGAAAAACCATAAGTGAAGGAATCGAGGAAATGGACAAGATTGCTGCCGGTGTTTTCGACGACACCTTCCGCACGGCTTTGTCTGGCGATTCGAAAGATTTTATGGAAAGCTCATCTAGCCTCGTGTTTGCCCTTACTATAGCCATAGTCCTTATCTTTCTGGTACTCTCGGCCCAATTCGAAAGTTTCAAAGACCCCGTCATCGTTATGATGACCGTTCCTCNNTATGACCGTTCCTCTTGCACTCGCAGGCGCCTTAGTTTTTATGTGGTATTTTAATGTTACCATGAACATCTTCAGCCAAATAGGAATCATCATGCTGATAGGACTGGTTTCGAAGAACGGAATTCTCATAGTGGAATTTGCCAATCAGCGAAAAATGGCCGGAATGAGCAAGAGTGAGGCCATCCGATATGCTGCAGCCGCCAGATTTCGTCCTATTTTAATGACCAGTCTTTCTACCATTTTAGGCATTCTACCTCTGGCACTCGGTCTGGGTGAAGGGGCACAAAGCCGTGTAGCTATGGGTATTGCCGTAGTGGGTGGCCTCACCATTTCTACTTTTCTTACCTTGTACGTGGTACCTGGAATCTACCAGATTATTTCAAGCGAAACTAAAAATAATGGCAATGAAATTTCAAATCTTTAAAATAACTGCTTCAGCAAAAAAATCGAGATTATTTTTTCTGATATTTTGTGTGACTGCCTTCGCATCAGTTCATGCACAGGAAGTTTACAATTTGCAACGCTGCATTGCAACCGCCCTCGAGCAAAACTATAATATAAAAATAGTTTGCAACGAGGAGAAAATTGCCAGCAATAATTTTACACGCGGAAATGCAGGATTTCTTCCAACGATTAAGGCTACAACAGGCCATGAGGGAAGCTCCCTTACAACTCACCAAACCTTTCGCGAAGGTAACGAATCGAACAGTAAAACTTTATTCACTCCTTCGGCCGATGNNNCGGCCGATGCCGGCATCAACCTGAATATGACCCTGTTTCAGGGATATCGGGCACAAACTACCTATCATAAACTCGATGAACTCAAACAGCTCGGTGAACTCGATACCCAAATGGCTATCGAAAATCTTATCTCACAAATTATCTCGGAATATTACTATTACATTCAACAACTCAATCTCTATAAAAACCTGGAGTATGCCGTGCAACTTTCGCGCGAACGCGTCAGAATCGACGAAGAACGCTACATATTAGGATCTTCGTCAAAAGTTGATCTCTTGCAATCCATCGTGTATTTGAATTCCGATAGTTCGAGGTTTTCAAAACAAAACGAAGTATTGAGAACTTCTCAAATCCGATTGAAGAAATTGATGGGTGAAAACCAAATTGAAGGTGAATTTCTCGTAATAGATACAAGTATTCCTATAAATGCCAATCTTGATTATGATGAACTCCTCGATAATACTTTAAGCCATAATACAGCTCTGCAAATCGCCTCGAAGAATAAAACTATTACCGGCCTTGATTATCAAATCATCTCTTCATGTTCATATCCTTATTTGAATCTTACGGCTGGATATAATTATTCCTATAATGGGTACGAAACAGGTAGTTTGAAGAATCAACAGGTTTACGGATTTAACTATGGATTGACGTTGGGCATGAATGTGTTCGATGGTTCCAATCAAAAACGTGAAAAAGCCAATGCACGACTCGAGGTCGAAAATAAGGAGCATAATTACGATGATATTTTGCTTCAGATAAAGGCCGATTTAGTTACAATTTACTATGCTTATCAGAATAATTTAAAATTGCTCCAGCTCGAGCAGCAAAATTTAGCTGTAGCCCGTGAAAACCTCGAAATTGCCATGGAACGATATAAATTGGGCAATTTATCGGGGCTCGAATTAAGAGAGGTTCAAAAAAGCCTCCTCGATGCCGAAGAGCGGCTCATTTCGGTGAAATATCAAACCAAGCTGGCCGAAATTTCCTTATTCCAGATTTCAGGAAAATTACTTGAGTACTTGTAGTAAGTAAGTCTAAGAGAAAAATGGTGAATGATGAATAGAATTTAAAAAGTTGAAAGTTAAAAGCTTATAAATTAAAAAAACGGAGAAATGGAGGAAAGGATTTGAGGAAGGTAAATTATGCAAACAGGATAAAATTTCTGATTGAGCCGGTCTTAGGATGGATTATTAATAATTTCGACATAAACCCACCTTCTTCAGACTCCATGAAGGGTGATTATAGTATTTAAGTGATTTATTTTCAGAAAAATAAAAAAATGAATTTCTATTCCAAATAACGTAATTAATCAGCTTCATTTAGTAAAGCCTCGAACCCAAAGGAACATTCCTATCTGGAGTAATGAGAATGCACTCTCCTTTTATATCGGGAACGCCTAATGTCAATACTTCTGAAATGAAATGCCCGATTTGCCGAGCTTGTATGTTTACCACACATAACACCAGCTTTCCTATGAGGTCTTTCAATGAGTAGTTTACCGTCAATTGGGCACACGACTTCTTTATTCCAATCTGAGGACCCACATCAATTTTGAGTTTATAAGACGGTTTTTTTGCTTCGGGAAAAATTTCGGCTTCAATAATTTTCCCAACACGAACATCCAATTTTTGAAAATCATCCCATGAAATCATAAAATTAAATTTATAATAATTTTTGTTTTCGCTCGTTCTTACTGTTTTTTAATCTTTGGAAATGAATAGCTGGACATAGCGCAAAAGTAAAAGTTTTCTCTGAATTTTTCAAGATCAATTGCCTTTGAAACTGAAGAAACTGTGGATTATATTTAATGATCAGTAAAGAGATTGGAATTCTTATGAATATTTTTTATAAGCTTGCCGACAGCCATGTGAATTCATAATCATCTATATATTAATATAATGGAAATTGATATGCAAGAATTCTTCCTATAGATGTCCTACAAAAAAATCCTTTATCTTTGCAGCCTTTATCCGGGGAATAGCCCGATACCCTTTATACACATGTATTTACTAATAAATGGATAAAAACACTATTATTGGCTTAGTACTCATTTTTGCTATTTTCATTGCATGGAGCATCTGGATGAGTCCTTCCAAGGAGGATGTCGAAAAGCAAAAGCGGATACATGATTCGTTGGTTATGGTTCAGATGAAAAAAGATTCCATTGCTCAGGCGCTCGAAAAGCAAAAAGAGGAGAATAAAACAGCGCTGCCAATTGCTACTCAAAAGATTTCATCTCCTCAACAAGCCGACTCTTTGCTTCGAATTGCTCGAGAAGTCGTGGGTCAGTTTGCAGGCTCGGTAATTGGCGAAACAAAATATTATACTCTTGAAAATGATCTGGTTAAAATTAAAATATCCAACCTTGGAGCTCAACCCTTCAAGGTCGAACTGAAGAATTTTAAGACTTTCGATTCGTTACCACTTATTCTTTTCGATAGTTTACAATCGAATTTTGGATTGAACTTTTTTGCAGTAAGAAGACAAATCAATACGGCAGTTCTCTTCTTCGAACCTGAACCCGGCAACGAAAGTCGATATCACTATAAAGTGAGCGGAGATTCTACAATCTCATTTGCATTGCGGCTCTATGCCGATTCGCCCGATTCCCTTTCCCCTTTGAATTCTTATATTGAATATAAATATACGCTAAAAGGGAATGAATACATGATGGGTTTTAGCATGAGCATGGTCAATATGGATAAGGTTTTCGACCGAACCACTTCTCTTTTCAATCTCAACTGGAATATGGATTGGCTGCGCCAGGAGAAAAATCGAGATGACGAGCGCAGACAATCTACCGTTTATTACTGCTATTCCACCGACAAGGAGGTAAAAAACCTCAATGAAGCCAAAGACGATAAAAAAATCATTACTACTAGCTTGAAATGGGTTTCATTGAAATCGAAATTTTTTCTTGCCACACTCATTGCTGAAAATGCATTCCCTAATGGTGCCGAGATTTCTACCTATATCGATCCCGAGCGGGCTAACGAACCTAGATATAACAAATCAATGTCCGTTCAAATTCCTTTAGAATACGGCTTTTCTGAGAGGATGGATTATCCGATGCAGATTTACTTTGGCCCCAACCAATATAAAATTTTACATGCCTATAATTTACGATTAGAAAGGCAAATTCCATTAGGATGGGGCTTCTTTCTTATGTGGCCTGTAAATGTTTATGCAATTATTCCTGTATTTAACTGGTTGAGCAATTACGGTGTAAACTACGGGATTATTATCCTTATTTTAACCGTTTTGCTGAAGATAGTCTTATTTCCCATCACTTTTGTTTCTTACCGTTCTACGGCGAAAATGCGTGCGTTGAAGCCAGAAATCGATGAAATCAACAAGAAATATCAACGCAAGGAAGATGCCGTGAAAAAACAGCAGGCAACTATGGATTTGTATAAAAAGGCCGGAGTAAACCCCATGTCGGGCTGTTTGACCATGCTGTTACAATTCCCTATTCTTATTGCCATGTTCAGGTTTTTCCCTTCTTCCATCGAGCTCAGGCAACAACCCTTTCTCTGGGCTCACGACCTTTCCAGTTATGATTCTATCCTCGACCTGCCTTTCAAGATACCTTTCTATGGCGACCATGTCAGCCTCTTTACATTACTGATGACTATTGCAACACTCTTCTATACAAAAATCAATAACGACTTAATGAATACCGGGCAACAACAAATACCGGGCATGAAACTTATGACCTATTTAATGCCTATTTTATTCCTCGGCATTTTCAATAATTACTCCGCCGGTTTGAGTTATTATTTACTTGTGGCACAACTTATCACCTTTGGACAGATGTTTATCTTCCGCAAAGCTATCAATGAAGAAAAATTGAGAGCAAGACTGCTGGCCAATAAGAATAAACCGGTTAAAAAGTCGAATTTTCAGAAACGCCTCGAAGAGATGGCTCGCCAGCAACAACAACAGGCAAGAAGGAAATAATTTACATAAATGACAAGCAGGGGCGATCCTCCGTTTCGCGATGTGCGACATGTTTGAGAAGTTACAGCATAAATAAAGACGATGAACGGAGAATGGCATTTGGAGGGGGATTGGTGAGTAAAAAGTTGAAAATCTATAAAGCAGAAAGGGAGAAATGGTGGAAGGGTTTGGGGGATAGGGATTGGTGTATTAATTAAAAGACTGAAAATGGATATGTTATCATTTAAAAAATAATTCATGATATTCGACATGGGTATTCTTTTAGTCTCCTCGTCTCCAAATCTCTTATTCTCCTCGTCCTTTTGTCTGCCGATCAATTAGTCTCCAAAGAAGCGTAATACAAACCACTCTTTTTCAAAGATTCATCAAATGAAAGCCGCCATTTGACACTGAAGTGCGCAAGCTACTTCGGCAGCACGAATCGAAAAATCTGTTCCATCGCTAGCATAAATAACACTGCGAGAGGCATTTATCAAAAGGCCGCCCTCACGGATCGATCCATATTTCAAAACTTCTTCCAAATTTCCTCCTTGAGCACCAATTCCAGGAACTAAAAAAAAGTGTTCCGGTAAAATTTTTCTAATTTTCAAAAGTAAAGAAGCTTGAGTTGCACCAACGACGTACATCATATTCGAAGGCGTTGAACCCCATTCCAATGATTTTTTTATAACAATTTCGAAGAGCCGCTCTTTGGAACCTTCTTTTTGAAGATGTTGAAAATCAACTGCTCCCTTATTGCTGGTTAGCGTTAATAAAACAACCCATTTGTCAGGAAATTCCAAAAAAGGCGAAACCGAATCGGTACCCATGTAAGGATTAATCGTAGCTGCATCGAAATCGAAGCCGGAACTTTGTTTGTCGAAAAATGCTTTGGCATACTGCTGACTTGTGTTTCCAATATCGCCGCGTTTGGCATCCGCTATTGTAAAAATTTCTTCTCTAAAAGATTCCAGATAATCCATGGTTCTTTTCAGACTCATCCAGCCAACCAGTCCGCGGCTTTCGTAAAAGGCAAAATTGGGCTTGTAGGCTATGGCAAAAGGCAGTGTCGCATCGATGATGGCCTTATTGAATTCAAAAACAGGATCGTCATACGAAAGAAGATGAGATGGGATTTTTGTTATGTCGCTGTCGAGGCCAATGCACAGCATAGATTTTTTACGTCGAATAAGACTAACAAGTTGTTGCCTGTTCATGATAAATTTATTCTGAAATTTCCGTTTTCAATCTTTCAGCATTTTCCGCCAGCATCNNTCCTTGAGGATAGTTGTAGGTACGAATTTTTGCTGAGCGGTCGCCAGTTGAAACCATAGTTTTTCGTTTCGAAGCCACATTGTCGAGATATTTTTGATATTCTCTTTCGTAAATACGAGTACGTAATATATTCATGGCTTTCTCCAGATTGTGTAATTGCGATTTTTCGTCTTGAATCGAAACCACGATACCGGTAGGAATATGGGTTAAACGAACAGCCGAATAGGTGGTATTCACACTTTGACCGCCTGGCCCCGAGGAACAGAAAATATCCTTACGTATTTCAGAAGGCTTAATCTCGACATCCACTTCATCAGCTTCGGGAAGAACCACCACGCTGGCTGCTGAAGTATGTATCCTTCCCTGAGACTCCGTTTTAGGCACACGCTGCACTCTATGAACTCCCGATTCATATTTCAGTGTTGCGTAAACCTCCTCTCCTATTACGTTGAAAATTATTTCCTTATAACCACCAAGGCTACCTTCAGTAAAATCTACTATTTCCACTTTCCAGCCCTTGATCTCGCAATAGCGGGTGTACATTCGGAACAGATCGCCTGCAAACAAAGAGGCCTCATCTCCTCCTGTACCCGCCCTGATTTCGATAATGGCATTCTTGCTATCCTGAGGATCTTTCGGAAGTAGCATCAAACGAATTTTTTCTTCCATCTTTTCTTTATATTCCTGTAATACCTCTACCTCATCCTTGGCCATTTCTCGCAATTCCTCATCTTTTTCGGTGTTGAGCATTTCTTTCGAGCTTTCGAAATTTGAGCAAATCCTTTCGTACTCTTTATAGGCTTCAACAATGGGCATCAATTCTTTATAGTCTTTGCTCAGCTTCACATATCGCTTCATGTCGGAGATAACATCGGGCTGGTTCATTGTTTCTCCAATCTCGAGCCAACGTTTATAAATAGCTTCTAATTTATCGATCATTCCTTGAAATATCTTCGAAAAAAAGTCTGCAAAATTACTGAACTTCTGTCAGTAAATTTGACCGGATAATAAAAAACCAAAAAATATCCTTATGCCTGTTACGATGGTTGGAGGCAACGCAAATACATCTGAATGGTATTTTCGAGGCCATAATAGAGTGCATCGCAAATTAGGGCATGACCAATCGAAACCTCAAGGAGGCCCGGAATGTTTTGAGTAAAAAACTTTAAATTCTGAAGATTGAGATCATGACCAGCATTGATTCCTAATTCACACTTCAAGGCCACCTGTGCCGCTTCAACATAAGGCTGAATAGCTTTAGGGGCATCCATAAGATACGAGGCAGCATAACGTTCGGTGTATAGCTCGATGCGATTGGTGCCAATCTTGGCAGCATTTTCTATCATGCGTGCATCAGTTTCGATAAATATGGAGGTGCGAATTCCATGATTTTTCAACTCAGTAACTACTTCCCTGAGGAAGGATTCGTTTTTTATCGTATCCCATCCAGCATTGGAGGTAAGCGCATCAGGTGGGTCAGGAACAAGTGTTACCTGAGCCGGTTTAACCTCGAGTACCAAATCCAGAAATTTTGGAATTGGGTATCCTTCGATATTGAACTCGGTGGTAAGGACGAGTTTTATGGCTCTGACATCACTGTAGCGGATGTGCCTTTCATCGGGCCGGGGGTGTACTGTAATTCCATGTGCACCAAAACGTTCACAATCCATAGCCGCTTTTACTACATCCGGAAGATTGCCTCCACGAGCATTTCTAAGAAGGGCAATTTTGTTGATGTTTACACTTAATTTTGTCATATCGATGAACTATCCAATTGATTTTACAAAAATACTGTTAATCTCTCCAGGCAAAACATGACGGAAGTTTTAGACCCTTAGTGTGGGAAAAACGTTTTGAGGTAAAATTCTCGAGTATAAAAGAATTTTGGTCATAACAAAAAGCTCACCCTCTAAATGTAAAAAATATAGTTGCGGAAAAAAGCAATGATGGCAGCTATAATTGCCAAAATCATAGAAAGTAGGATGGCCGCAATAATGAGTAAAACCCAAATAACAAGAGAAATGGCATTTGAGCCTGTGTCGTATTCAGTCGTTTTACTTCCATCACTCCATGTTGTTTCGGTATAGTAATCGACGGCAACTGCCGATGCTGCCGCACCCATAATAAAAGCAATGACCTTGCCGAAAATGCCTCCCACTTTGTTGGTGCGATTGGCCACAACATAGTTGGGAGCAAAATTTGACAAAATATAAGCAAGTGCCGGTAGTAACATTACTCCCACTCCTATCATCCCTTTTGTATCGAGATGATTACGTTCGATTAAAAAATAAACAATGGGGAAAATCAACGTTAAAATAGCCAAAAACCAGTTGCCATAAAACTTCCTCTTACTTAGTTTATTAAGTAGGTTTCCCAATTCGTTCATTCGGTTGATGACGTCGATATCATCAGGGTTGTATGATTTTGCCTCAGCCAAAGCTTTGTAAGTGGTTTTAAAATGCTTATGTTTTGTAGGAGATTTTAAAACCTGACCGCCTTCTTCACTCACGGTCTCCCACGTTTCGAATGCATTTTCAACGCAATCAGATGCCAATTTATTCGCCTCTTCAGTTTTTCGATCAATAGGTGCCTTGTTGCTATCGCTCCGAAATGAGGATACTTTAATGGGCCGATAACGTCTTTCGGTTATCAACACTACTATCATATATACAACCGACAAGAAAAGAAAAGCAATCAAGCCAGCTATTAATGCCTTTTTGAGCGTAGCATTTCGTTCTAATCGTTCCTGTGCGTTTGAAATTGAAAAGCCACTGATGAGTGAAATTTCAGCGGCTGTAAGAGCTTTATTATAAACTCGAATCTCATCCACACGACCCCGATAAGGTCTGGTGTAAGGAGAATTCACAGTGTTTCCAATGATTAAAAAGCTATTGTTAGGAGTGTAACATACTCCTTTCGATTCGAAATATTCATTATTGACGTAAAGACGCAATACAGAATCGACTGAACTAACCGTTAGAGCAATGAAATTCCATTTGTCCTTTTTTAGTTTCGAGGTTTGCAAGGAAGCAAAATAGGGTTTCTTCAAAGTATCCAATTTATTGAATCCGGCAATGACAGTTCCTTTCGAAAACTGAAGCGAACGAGAAGAAAACTTTTTTTCCGAATTTACTGGAAGTGTCGATCCGAAAAGAAATCCGTCCGGACGATCATAAACCCAGGCTATATAAGTAAGCTCGGGTAATATTTGTGGCGAAATATTCAGGGATGTTTTCAATCCATTCGAATTGCCTGTAAATAAAAGAGCCGAACGTTCCGATCCATCTCGTCCGGGCATCCATTTGAAATCGTAGTTTTTCGTTTCATCACCAATCTTGAGATAATACTTGGTGTTAACGATATTCGTACCGTCTCCATTGAATTCGTATTGAATGATCAAGTTGGACGATAAACTATCCTGCCCCCTCATTTCAGCAGAATACAAAAAGAAAAATAATATCAGTGAACACAAAAAAGCTCGTTTAGTTTCCATATAAAAAATTATTTAAATTTAATAAAGATGTTTATTTTTTGAAGAAATTGTATAAAAATGTCATTCGTTAATATAAAAAATTCATGTTAAAATTTGATAGACAGATCAAAAAAAATAAATAAAATAATGCTATGACAAAAAATAAAATTAAAAGATTTTTAAAGAACTAAGAAAAATTTTAAGAAACCAATTTGTAGATTACAATTAATTTAATAATTTACAATAAGTTGAAAAAGGATAATATAATTTTATAATATTTGAAATATTTATTGTAATGTTCTGATTTGTCTATTATAGGAAAGAATAGATCTTTTGAATTTTTATCTTCAATCTATTTCACCTCAAAAAACAATTTTTCGAAAGAAACCACAAACGTATGAATTCTTTTCTGTTTACAAATATTTATTATGAAATTTCTGAAATTTTTTTTAGTAGTTGGCATAAAACATTGTATAGCCGAAAATTATAATTAGGTTTCAGGGGCACCTCTTACCAAATTATGATCTATGAAGCGTCAAGAATCCCCTTTTCTGATATCATCATTTTAACACGGATGAAAGCAATGAAATACCAACCCGCTTAACGATTGCTATCAAGAGTAATCTTATCTTTTTGGATTTTAAATTCTTCTGTATGGGATAGTCTAAAAACTTTCCCTTTAAAATTCGATGATCCTCTTTTCAACTTCGGGATAGGTCTTGCCAATTTCTTGCTGTGTTATAATGTTGAGGCTCAATGCGGTAATGATTTTGCAATAATTCACAGCCTCATATATATTTCTTCCTTTCCTATCTTTCAGAAATTTATAAAGCTCCTGATATCCTCCAATCTCATAGTTCCAAACTTCAGGCTGTACATTATCAAAATATTTTTCATCGTTTATATAAATCGCCTTTCTGAATCACGATAAACAATCATGTCAATCCTATCACTTTCACCCCCATATTTTGATACAAGTTTATCTAATCGTCCACTTTGCATCAAATGCAAATCTTTCAACTCATTCACCAAAGCAGCCATTTTGCTGAAAACCTTATAATCTTTTGGGAAAGGCACACGCGAGAAATCAATTTTCAAAAGCTCGGTATATTTCTCACGATAAATAATGCTGTAAAAAACAGCGTAAATGCAGGACAGAATTACTTCGGGCGTAAGTTCACGACCATAAATTTTTAAAAGATACGGTAACCTTTTCGTCGAGATTAGGCGTTTTACTGCTTTCATATTCCATTTTAGGTTCAAACAAAATCATCATCGACGAGGAATGCGATTTTTGGGGAGCTTGCTCTTTGTAAAGGTAAAGTGGAAATAAAGATAATTGATATCCAACGATGTAATTGCTGTAGCTCCTGCTATCATCTTATCGCTTACCAAAGTATAATTCAATTTTTTGAGATTTCTTGAACGTGGCTTAACCCCTTATATTGATACAATCATAACTCATATAGGTTTTACCGAAGTTTGTGGGTCCTTTCTGGGAGGGGTTCCATTTCATAAATTCGGGCGCCATCGTCTTCCACATTTATTTTTATGATGATGGTCTCATGGGGAAGAATCTCCAGAGCCTTATTAGGCCATTCAATAAAGCAGTAAGCTCCACTTTCGAGGTGTTCCATGGCACCAGTAGCTATAAACTCTGCCATGTCGTTCAGGCGGTAAAGATCGAAGTGATATACTAACCCCTGAGGTGACTCATATACATTGATGATAGAAAAGGTGGGGCTTGATACTTTATCGTAAATCTGTAATGTCTGGCAAAAAGCCTTTATTAAGGTAGTTTTCCCGCTACCGATAGGCCCTTCCACGGCAAAAATCCTATGGTTGGGAAAAGCCGAGAGCATCAGGCTGGCCGTATGGTCTAATTCGCCTAAATGTGAAGTTCTAAAAACAATCATCATCTGATTTTAGTGATTTCAAAATGAAATAAAACTGCTTAGTATCGTTTTTGAATCATGAATTTGCAAAAATATTTTATTTGGCGCACATTTAGCAGATTAGCAGCATTTTATCCAATAGACAGAGTAGATATCTGGTAACTGCATTTTTTTATATTCCACTAAATAGCTAATTTTGCTAGGTTTGAATAGGATTGAGGAATACTAACGTTTTATAAAATTTTATATTATGTCAAATCAA